>Ga0256841_1002439_pt1 | contig 14800 bp, 16 predicted proteins | sample 356308metaG_FD_185971 | JGI IMG/M metagenome (GOLD analysis project Ga0256841, IMG submission 185971) | Hydrothermal vent microbial communities from Mid Atlantic Ridge, Atlantic Ocean - 356-308 | ecosystem: Environmental > Aquatic > Marine > Hydrothermal vents | place: Atlantic Ocean: Mid...
ATGGACCGCTTTCCCACCCGCGCACGACTGCATGGATGCAGGAGGTAGAGCAACGCATGGAGCAGTTGTCGAGTAGATTAATCCTAAACCCGACAGACTCCTAGACGCCATACTCCGCGCGGTAGGCGAGGATACGGTCCAGATCCTCTCTCGCATCCGGCTTTTCTTTCAGATAATCGATGAGGTCCTGCAAGCGGACAATGGCCGCCACCGGCATGCCGTAGTCTGTTTCCACCTCCTGGATGGCCGACGTATCGCCCTGGCCGCGCTCCTGACGGTCGAGGGCGATGACCACGCCGCCGGGCCGGGCGTCATGGGCGCGGATGATCTCCACCGACTCGCGCACCGAGGTGCCGGCGGAGATGACATCGTCGATGATCAGGATACGGCCTTCGAGAGGGTGGCCGACGATATCGCCGCCCTCGCCGTGGTCCTTCGTCTCCTTGCGGTTGAAGGCGTAGGGAAGATCGCGCCCGTGATGCTCGGCAAGCGCGGCGCAGGTGACGGCGGCCAGGGGGATGCCCTTGTAGGCCGGGCCGTAGAGCAGGTCGAATTCGATGCCGGAATCGACGATGGTCCGGGCGTAGTAGCGCCCCAGTCGGGCCAGCGCGGCGCCGGTGTTGAACAGGCCAGCGTTGAAGAAGTAGGGGCTCACGCGGCCCGATTTGAGGGTGAACTCCCCGAAACGCAATACCCCCACCTCGAGGGCGAAGTCCAGAAATTCCCGTTGATAGTCGCGCATGCGCATACCTCCGTCGAAACTGCGCGCTATAATGCTGCGTTTCCGCAGGCAGAGCAACCGGTGTGATCTCCAGACTGAACGAATGGCGGCAGGCGCTCGGCGCCTATGCGCATCCGCGGGTGCGTGGCATGCTGTTTCTCGGCTTCTCCTCCGGTCTGCCGTTGATGCTGGTGTTCAGCACTTTCTCCTTTTGGTTGCGGGAGGCGGGCGTCGAGCGCAGCCTGATCGGCTTCATCAGTTGGGTGGCGCTGGCCTATGCCTTCAAATGGGTCTGGTCGCCGCTGGTGGACCGTATGCCGCTGCCGGTCCTGACCCGCCTCATGGGCCGGCGTCGGGCCTGGATGTTCTTCTCGCAGATTGCGGTGATGGCGGGACTTGCCGGCATGGCGCTCTCCGACCCGCAGCAGGATCTGATGCGGCTGGTGGGTTTTGCGGTGTGGGTGGCCTTTGCCTCGGCGACGCAGGATATCGTTATCGATGCCTATCGCATCGAAAGCGTGGATCTGGACCTGCAAGGGGCGATGGCCTCCACCTATATGGTGGGCTACCGACTGGCCATGATCCTCGGCTCGGCGGGGGCGCTGGGGATCGCGGCCGTTTTCGATCCCACCGAGACCGCCTATGAGCAGGCGCCCTGGATGGCCGCGTACGGCATCATGGCGGCGCTGATGGGGGTAGGGGTGATGACGACGTTGGCGATTCGCGAGCCGGAGGTCGTTGGTGCCGCGGCCAGTGAGGCGCGGGAAGCGCGGGTGGAGGCAGTGCTGGCGCGCGTTGCCCACTGGCCGCCGGCATTGCGGCAAGCGGTGGGCTGGCTCTACGGCGCGGTGATTGGCCCGTTTGCCGACTTCATCCGCCGCTATCGGTGGCGGGCGGTGCTGCTGCTGGCATTGATCGCCACCTACCGCATCTCGGATATCGTGCTGGGAGTCATATCCAATGTGTTCTATGTGGACATGGGTTTTACCAAGGCCCAGGTGGCGGCCATCACCAAGGTCTTTGGGGTGATCATGACCCTGCTGGGGACGGGGCTCGGCGGGCTGCTTGTCGTGCGCTTCGGCGTCCTGCGCATCCTCTTTCTCGGCGCGGCGCTGGCGGCGGGCACCAATCTCCTCTTCTCGCTGCTGGCGCAGGTGGGCAACAACGTGCCGCTGCTGACCCTGGTGATCTCCGCGGACAATCTGAGCGCCGGGATCGCCACCGCCGCCTTCGTCGCCTACCTCTCGGGCCTGACCAACGTGGCATATTCGGCCACCCAATATGCCTTGTTCAGCTCTATCATGCTGTTGTTGCCGAAATTCCTCGGTGGCTTTTCCGGGGTGATGGTGGACCGGCTCGATTACCCGTTGTTCTTTGTCGTCACTGCCCTTATGGGAGTGCCGGTGCTGGTGCTGATCTGGCTGGCGGCGCGGTATGCGCCGGTGCAAAAGGAGGATACGACCGATGCTTGAACCCATGGCCTGGCTTTCCGCGTTCCTGGTGGGATTGGGCGGCGGCGTGCATTGCGTGGGGATGTGCGGCGGTATCGTGGGGGCGCTCACCTTCGGGCTGCCGGAGGCGCAACGTAGCCGCATATCGGCGATGTTGCCCTATCAGCTCGCCTACAATACGGGGCGCATCCTGAGTTACGTGCTGGCCGGGGCCATCATGGGCGGGCTCGGTATGTTGCTCGCCCAGTTGATGCCGGTCTATTACGCCCAGCGTGTCCTGCTGGGGGTGGCGGGGGTGTTCATGGTCGTTCTTGGCCTCTATCTCGGCGGTTGGTGGATGGGGCTGGTGCGGCTGGAGCGGGTTGGTGGCCGGCTGTGGCGGCGCATCGAGCCCTGGGGGCGGCGCTTGATGCCGGTGCGCACGCCGCGCCAGGCGTTGCTGTTGGGGATGCTCTGGGGCTGGATTCCCTGTGGTTTGGTCTACAGCATGCTGGTGTGGACCGTTTCGGCGGGTGGCGTGGTACAGGGTGCGGGACTCATGCTGGCCTTTGGCCTCGGGACGCTGCCCAACCTGCTGGCAATGGGGCTGGTCGCCGGCGGGCTCGCCCGGTGGAGCCGCAAACGCTGGGTACGCAGCCTGGCCGGTGGACTGGTGATCGCCTTCGGCCTCTACACCCTGTGGAACGCCTTCTGATCAGTCGACGAAGAATTCCTGGGTCAAGGTTGCAGTGTAGCTGCGATCCGCCCCCTCCGGTGTGACCTCGATGTCGAAATAGAGCTTGGTGCCATTGGCCACAGGGAACTCGCCGATATAGTAGATGGCGTCGCCTTCGCGGATCTCCCGCATCGGGATCACCTGTGTCTTGCCCAGCAGGTCGGTGGCCTTCACCCTGACCTTGGCGGTGACCGCCTTTCCGGTGGTGCCCGGTACGTCCTTGATGACGCTGACGTTCAACATGCCGCGGTTCTTGCTGCGTTGCAGTTTGTAGGCCTTGGCCACCTGTGGGGTCAGGAAGTCGGTGGTGAGGGCGTTGTGATGGATGGTGTAGCCGGGGATTTGGGTGCTGTTCTCGGCCAGCACGGCCTGGAACATAACCATCCCGATGAGTAGCACCGCGGTGGTGAGAAAGGTTCGCTTGTTCATGGTGATGCCCCTATCGGTAAAAACGGTCGTTCCACTCAGAGAATAGCGCAAATGGCCGCCTAGCCCGGATTATTCATGAATCGCCGCGATGATTGCACAGAGCATTGTCTGCACAGGGGATTTTCCGACCGAGTGGAATGCGGACTGTATTGCCGAGGAAGGAAAATTCCCTGTGTGGACAAGGATCAAGCAAGGGCGCGAGCGACTTCATGAATAATCCGGGCTAGAGGCAGCCATTCGTTGCGGCGGTCGGCGATCCAGTCCTTCCGTCGAATCGTTACCCCCCCGCCTGGCTGGACACCAGCCGTGGTCGAGGCGGTTCGGCAGCGGTTTCAAGGGGGTGGCTGTTGCTGATGGTGTTGTACATGTTGCGCAGTGCGGTGAGTTGACGGGCGTATTCGTTGTACTGGTTTTGCAGTTCGCGGATGCGGGTCTGCAGGGTGCCGCGGGAACGGCCGATCTTCTGCAGATTGGCCAGGCGTTTTTCCATCATCTCCTTGTGGTCCTTGATCTGCATCACCAGGGGTTCGAGGGCGCGCCGGAGCCAGTTCTCGATCTCTTTGCGTGCCTGCACGAAGATCTCGCGGGCGCGGCTCACCATGGCGATGAAGAACTTGCGGATCACGAAATGCTGTTCCGTGACCACCATCGCCGGGCTCTTGCGGAAGACCTCCGCCTCCTGATGTAGCAGTTCGAGTTCCACGCGGTACTTCATGATCGAGAACATCTTCGGCTGGATGACCGAAAAGCCATGCTCATTCTGAAACTTGCGGTAGATGGAGCGAACCAGTTTGCGGGTCTTGCCGCTCTGCGTCACCACCTTCTGCATATTGGCGCGCATCTCCTCGAACAGCTGTTTCATGGAGCTTTTGAGGCCGTGGGTGGTCCAGGAGCCCGCCATCTCGCGGCGGCTGTCGGCAATGAGTTGATCGAGGCGGTCAAGATCCAGCGCCTCGCGCAGTGCCTCGGCATGCACATTGATCTCCTTGCGCGCGGCCTGGAAACTGCTCACGTTGCGCATGTACTGCGCCTGCTCCTCACGGGTCTTTTCCATCAGGTGATCGATGACGTCGTCGCTCTTGCCGCTCAGTTCATCCAGCTCGTCGAGCTGTTTCTTTATGGATGAGAGGCGGCCGGAGACCACGTTGCGGGTGTTGTCGATCATCTGTCCCACTTCGGCGCCCACCGTGTCGAGCACGATCTGTTGCTTGGCGCTCAGCACGTCCTTGGAAAGATACTCCTCCAGGGCGGTCAGCGCGCTGCGCTCAAGCAGGTTCTTGTCGTCGCGGATCTTGGCCAGCAGCCCCTTCTGGGCGGACACGGGGAAGATGGCCGAATCCTGTACGCCGAGGATCTTGGCCGTGGAGGCGCATTGCTTGTCGATGGCGTTGGAGATGCTCTGTTCGTCCTTCAATTCGTCCCACAGGGTGTCGATCTTGTTCAACACCACCATCAGCCCCCGCTGGCGGCTGCTGCGGAAGCCCTTGATGTGGTGCTGCCACATCTCCAGGTCACTGCGCGTGACGCCGGTGTCCGCGCCCAGTACGAACAGCACCGCCTGTGCCGAGGGCAGCATGTTAAGGGTCAGTTCCGGCTCGCTGCCGAGGGCATTGAGCCCGGGGGTGTCGAGAATCGTCAGACCCTCCTTCAACAGAGTATGGGGAAAGCTGATCAGGGCGTGACGCCATTTTGGGATGTCGATATGGGCCGGCGGGATGTCGGCCTGGGGATGCAGTTCCTCGCTGTAGAGTCCGAGGTGACCGGCCTCCTCCAGAGAGACCCGCTTGGTCTGTACCACCTCGCGCAGGGTGGACTCGATCTGATCGGCGGACTCCATGTCGAGCGGGTAGTGGACCCATTGTTTGGCATCGGTCTTGAGTTCGGCCAGGGTGGCGTCCTGAAGCCGGGTCTCGATGGGTAACAGGCGCACATAGGCCTCGTTGCGGTCCTGGTCCCAGAACAGTTCGGTGGGGCACATGGTGGTGCGGCCCGCCGTGGAAGGAAGCAGGCGGCGTCCGTAGTCGGCGAAAAAGATGGCGTTGATCAGTTCCGTCTTGCCGCGTGAGAACTCGGCGACGAATGCGATGGTCAGGCGGTCGCTGCGTAGGGCGTCGAGGGTCTCGCGGATACGGCTTTCGGCCTCCGGTGTGGACATACCGTGCTCTTCGAGCCAGGGCCCATACTGCTCCACTGTACGGATGATATTGGCCTTCCACTGGTCATAGGCTTGCATCTGTTGCTGAAATCGGGATTTTTCCATGATTGCGGATCTCCACCATCGTCGGCTGGGCGACGGTCGTTGTTGGCCGGTCATTTCGCCCTATTATAGGACAAAACATCCTAAGATATACGTGATGTTGCGCTGTCTTGTTTTATTAACCCGGCAACAATATATATTGTTGCCGGGTTAATGATTTTTTCTGTGTCATTTCCATGTTCCAACAAGTGGCATTCTAAGGCGTATCGACCGGCAGCGGAAGCCTTTGGGGGCCTTCGATACGAAATGTCTTGTTTCGTGAACTCTTGCCGGATACCAGGGTGACATTTCTTTTTGGTACCCCGAAAGACTTGGCCAGAAAGCGGATCAGACAGGCGTTCGCCTTGCCCTCCACCGGGGGCGCGGTGATGCGGACCCGGTAGCTTTCGCCATGGGGGCCAACGAAGCCATCCCGCGAGGCCTTGGGTTGGACACGCAGTTTCAGGACCAGGGCCCCTTTCTCCCAGCGGTACCAGGTCACCTCAGAACGGGCTGCCGGTCATGAGCTTGAGGGGTGGCAGTAACAACATCTTGAGCAGCATGAGGCCGATCAGCACCAGCATCGGCGACAGGTCGAGCCCTGATATGGGTGGCAGCAGGCGCCGGGCGGGGGCGAGGATGGGTTCTGTCAACGTATACAACAGGCTGACCGCCGGGTTGTGGCTTGCGGGGGCGACCCAGCTGAGGATCACCTGGATCAGGATCCCATAGAGGAAGATATTGATAACCAGTTCCGTGAGCGCGGGGATTGCCCACAGAAGCGCGGCGAGGGGTTTGAAGCCAAGGCCCAGGACCATGCCGATCAGCAACAGGGCGACCGCCTGCAGCAGCCAGGCCAGCACGATCGAGGCCACATCCAGTCCTGCCAGGCCTGGGATGATGCGGCGCAATGGCCGCAGCACCGGCGTAGTGGCCTTTACGATGAACTGGGACACGGGATTGTAGAAATCGGCGTGGAACAACTGCAACAGGAAGCGGAGCACCACGATGAGGATGTAGAGCCCGAACAGGGTTTCGATCAGAAACACCGCTGGGGTGGCCAGATAGGAATTGCTCATTGATCGTCTCCCCACTGTTGGGAAAGGGCGATTGACCGCTGACGGGCGGCATCGAGGGCGCGCCCGATCAGATCCCGCAGGCCGCCGTTCTCCAGAACGCCCAGCGCCTGCTCGGTGGTGCCGCCGGGTGAGGTCACCCTTTGCCTCAGTATGGCCGGAGGGTCGTTGCTCTCCATGGCCATCCGGGCGGCGCCCAGCGCGGTTTGCAGGGTCAGAAGGCGGGCGGTCTCCGGCGGCAGGCCCATCGAGACGCCGCTCTCTTCCAGCGCCTCCATGAGCAGGAAAAAGTAGGCGGGCCCGCTGCCGGAAAGGGCGGTGACCGCATCCATCGCCGCCTCATCCTCCACCCAGAGGACGAGTCCCACCGCGCGCAGGATGGACTCGGCCAGCTCCCGCTGGGCGACGGAGACCTGCTCATTGGCATGCAGCACCGTGGCGCCGCTCTGAATCATGGCCGGTGTATTGGGCATGGCGCGCACCAGGGCCACCGGGCCGCCGAGCCAGCGTTCCAGATCCGGTTCCCGGACGCCGGCGGCGATGGAGATGACGAGGGGATGCCTGCCATTCAGCACCTGGCCGAGCACGGTGGCCACCTCCTTGAGCACCTGGGGCTTGACCGCCAGCACCACCACGTCGGCCGCCGCCACGGCCGCGGCATTGTCCGATGCGGTCTCGATGCCCAGGAGATTGGCAAGCCGCTGGCGTTTCTCCGCATCGGGTTCGCTTACGGTAAGCTGTCGCGCAGGATAGCCGTCGGCGATCAGGCCGGTGATCAAGGCGCCCGCCATATTGCCTCCGCCGATAAAGGTGATACGACTTGTGTTCATCTGTGTCCGATAGCCTGCTTGCTGTCCGTTGGCGTAGTCTACCCGATTTTGGTCGCAGGCGGGTCAACCTGCACACGACACGCCCCTTTCCACGGCGAGGGCTCAGTGGCGGGTCCCGGCCGGGGTTCCCCCGGTTGCGGGTTCCGCCCATGCCACACCCTTGCGCGGTCTCGCGGCGAAGGGGTGCGCAGTGGGTTTATGGCCTCGGTCCGAAGATGGCGGTGCCGATTCGCACCAGGGTGCTGCCCTCGGCGACCGCGGCCTCCAGATCGCCCGACATACCCATGGAGAGGGTCTGGAGCCGGCACGTGTCGGTGGCGAGACGGTCTCTCAGTTCGCGCAGGCGGCGAAACGGCGGACGTTGCTCCGCCTCCGTCAGCGCCGGGGCCGGGAGGGTCATCAGCCCCATCAATTGCAGCCGGTCCAGCGCACAGCAGGCCGGTACAGCCTCATCGAGAGCCTGCGGCGCGAATCCTCCTTTGCTCGCCTCGCCGCTCACATTGACCTGCAGGCATACCTTGAGCGGCGGGAGAGGACCGGGGCGCTGATCGTTGAGGCGCCGGGCGTGTTTGAGGCTGCCGACGCTGTGCACCCAATCGAAGCGCTCGGCGATCTGGCGTGTCTTGTTGCTCTGGATGCGGCCGATGAAATGCCATTCCAGCGGTTCATCCTTCAGGGCATCGATCTTCTCCAATGCCTCTTGCAGGTAGTTTTCGCCGAATGCCCGCTGGCCCGCCGCCACCGCCGCCCGGATCTCGTCCACCGTGCGGGTCTTGCTCACCGCGAGCAGCCGGACACTGCCGGGCGCGCGGCCAGCGCGCCGTTCGGCCGCCGCCAGACGCGTCCGAACGGCGTTCAGATGCGTGGCAATGTCATGCGTATTCATCGTCGGGGACGCTTGCCTCAGGTATCGAAATTCGCGCTCCGGAGCGAGTGTACACCAAAGTTCACCCTGGGCGCCGTATCACCGGATTCAAGGATTCTATAGAATCGCCGAAAACTTCAGGGTGAAATAAACGACTATTCCTCGTGGCCACAGGCTCGCGAGGGAGAAACGAAGGGGACTCGAATGGATATAGCCGAACTTTTGGCATTCAGCGTCAAACACAACGCGTCGGACCTGCATCTGTCGGCGGGACTGCCGCCCATGATACGGGTCGACGGCGACATACGCCGCGTCAATGTGCCGCCCTTGGACCACAAGGCGGTGCATTCGCTGGTCTATGACATCATGAACGACAAGCAGAGAAAGGATTTCGAGGAGTTTCTCGAAACCGACTTCTCGTTCGAGATCAGCGGGCTGGCGCGCTTCCGCGTCAACGCATTCAACCAGAATCGGGGCGCGGCGGCGGTCTTCCGCACCATCCCCTCCAAGGTGCTGACCCTGGAGGAGTTGGGTTGTCCCGAGGTCTTCAAGGAGATCGTCGACGTGCCCCGCGGCATGGTGCTGGTCACCGGGCCGACCGGGTCGGGCAAGTCCACCACCCTGGCAGCGATGATGGACTACAAGAACGACAACGACTACGCCCACATCCTCACCATCGAGGACCCCATCGAGTTCGTGCATACCAGCAAGAAATCGCTCATCAATCAGCGTGAGGTGCACCGCGATACACTCGGTTTCGCCGAGGCGCTGCGCTCGGCTCTCCGCGAGGACCCGGACATCATCCTGGTGGGCGAAATGCGTGACCTGGAGACCATACGTCTGGCCCTGACTGCGGCCGAGACCGGTCACCTGGTATTCGGCACCCTGCACACCAGTTCCGCGGCCAAGACCATCGACCGAATCGTCGACGTATTTCCCGCCGCCGAGAAGTCCATGGTGCGCTCCATGTTATCGGAGTCCCTGCGCGCGGTGATCTCCCAGACGCTGTTGAAAAAGACCGGTGGCGGGCGGATCGCGGCGCACGAGATCATGATCGGGACCCCGGCTATCCGGAACCTGATCCGCGAGGACAAGGTGGCGCAGATGTATTCGGCCATCCAGACCGGCCAGGCGTCAGGCATGCAGACCCTCGACCAGAATCTGCAGGACCTGGTCCAGCGCGGTCTGATCAGTCGTCTCGATGCAAAGGCCAAGGCCCACAACAAGGAGTCGTTCTCCTGAACCCGGGCGGGTGATGGTGGATGACCTCAAGAGGATACCCAGATGGAATTTGAATCGCTTTTAAAGGTGATGACCGAGAAGAAGGCGTCCGACCTGTTCATCACCGCGGGTCGCGCTCCGAGCATCAAGGTGCATGGGCGCATCATGCCGATCACCAAGGCGGTGCTCGATGCCAGACAGGCGCGGGCGATGGTCTACAGCATCATGTCGGATGCGCAACAGCGCGAATTCGAGGCCGAGAAGGAGTGCAATTTCGCCCTCAGCGCCAAGGGCCTCGGCCGGTTCCGGGTGAGCGCCTTCACCCAACGGACGGCGGTGGGCATGGTATTGCGCCGCATCGAGAGCGAGATCCCCACCGTGGAGGAACTCCATCTGCCGCCCATCAGCAAGGATCTCGCAATGACCAAACGCGGCCTGGTGATCGTGGTGGGTGCCACCGGCACCGGCAAGTCCACCTCGCTGGCGGCCATGATCGGGCATCGTAACCGCAACAGCACGGGCCACATTGTGACCATCGAGGACCCCATCGAATTTCTGCACAACCACGAGGGGTGCATCGTCACCCAGCGCGAGGTGGGCATCGATACTGACTCCTATTCCGTGGCGCTGAAGAACACCCTCCGCCAGGCCCCCGACGTGATCCTGATCGGCGAGGTGCGCAGCCGCGAGACCATGGAACACGCCATCGCCTTCGCCGAGACCGGCCATCTGGTGCTGACCACGCTGCACGCCAACAACGCCAACCAGGCGCTCGATCGTATCATCAACTTTTTTCCCGAGGACCGGCGTTCGCAGTTGCTGATGGACCTGTCACTCAACCTGAAGGGCATCGTCGCCCAGCAACTGGTGCGGCGCAAGGACGGCAAGGGCCGGCGCGCGGTGGTGGAGGTTTTGATCAACACCCCGCTGGCGGCAGACCTCATCCGGCGTGGCGAGATCCATCGCCTCAAGGATCTGATGAAGGCCTCCAACGAGCAGGGTATGGTCACCTTCGACCAGATGCTGTATCGCCTCTACAAGGACGGCATCATCCGCTACGAGGATGCGCTGGCCCACGCGGATTCAGCCAATGAAGTACGTCTTGCCATCAAGCTCGATTCCTCCGACTGGGCGGAGATGGAGGAGGAACTGGACGATGCCGTACTGATCGAAGAATAGACTACGATCCGGATTTTTCCACTGTTGCGATGGCGTCCTGGCGGCGCCGTCGCCCGTTTCAAGGACAGACACCATGAAATTCACACCCACGAAACTCCCGGGCGTCCGCATCATCGACATCGAGGAGAGGCGCGACGACCGGGGCTTTTTCGCCCGTGGCTGGTGCCGGAAGGAATTCGAGGCCCAAGGCCTCACCGCGCGCATCGCCCAGGCGAACATCTCCTACAGCAGACACAAGGGAACGCTGCGCGGCATGCACTATCAGGTCAGCCCCCACGAGGAGGCCAAGGTAGTGCGCTGCACGCGCGGGGCGATCCACGACGTGATCGTCGATCTGCGCGAGGATTCGCCCACCTTCAAACAATGGATCGGCGTGGAACTCAACCAGGACAACCACCGCATGCTCTATGTACCCGAGGGGTTCGCCCACGGCTTCATGACCCTGCGGGACGACACCGAGGTCTTTTATCTGGTCTCCGAATTCTATACCCCGGGCGCCGAGGCGGGTCTGCGGTACAATGACCCCGCCTTCGGCATCGAATGGCCGGGGGAACCCGCCGTGATCACCGACAAGGACCGATCCTGGCCGGACTTCGAAGACTGACAGACGGGGGAGCCCATGATTATCGTAGACACCGCACTCAAACAACGCGCCGCCGAGGGCAACCCCGTACGCGTGGGCATGGTCGGCGCCGGCTTCATGGCGAGGGGGATTGCCCTCCAGATCCAGAAATACACCCCAGGCATGGAACTGGTGGCCATCGCCAACCGCACCCTGGCCAACGCCGTGCGCGCCTACAACGACGCAGGCGTGGAGACGGTGACGCCAGTGGAGAGCCGCGCCGTCCTCGAAGAGACCGTGAGCAAGGGGGGGCATGCGGTGACCGCTGACGCAAGGTTGCTCTGCGAGGCGGACAATATCGACGCCATCATCGAAGTCACCGGCGCGGTGGAACATGGCGCGCAGGTGGCCCTGCACGCCATCGACAACGGCAAGCACATCATCCTCATGGACGCCGAGATGGACAGCACCGTGGGGCCGCTGCTCAAACGCCGCGCGGATGCGGCCGGCGTGGTCTACACCAACACCGACGGCGACCAGCCGGGGGTCATCATGAACCTCTACCGGTTCGTCGAGGGGCTTGGCGTCCGGCCGGTCCTGTGCGGCAACATCAAGGGTCTGCAGGATCCCTACCGCAACCCCACCACCCAGGAGGCCTTCGCGAAGCAGTGGAAGCAGCAGCCGCACATGGTCACCTCCTTTGCCGACGGCACCAAAATCTCCTTTGAGCAGGCGCTGGTGGCCAATGCCACCGGCATGCGGGTGGCGAAGCGCGGCATGCACGGCCCCACGGTGGAGCCGGGCACCCACATCACCGAGGCGGCCCAGTGGTATCCGCTGGAAGACATGCTGGAGGGGCCGGGCATCGTGGATTATGTGGTGCGCGCCGAGCCGGGGCCCGGCGTCTTCGTCCTCGGCTTGATGGAGGACCCCGCGCAGCAGCACTACCTCGCCTACTACAAGATGGGCAAAGGGCCGCTCTACTGCTTCTACACGCCCTATCATCTCTGTCACCTGGAGGTCCCCACCACGGCCGCGCGGGCAGTCCTGTTCGGCGACGCCGCCTGTGCGCCGCTGGATGGCCCCCGGGTGGAGGTGGTGGCCACCGCCAAGACCGACCTCAAGGCGGGACAAGTGCTCGACGGCATCGGTTACTACATGACCTACGGCCAGGCCGAGAATGCCGATGTCACCTACCGTGAAGGGCTCTTGCCCATGGGGCTGGCCGAAGGCTGCACCCTGAAGCGGGACATCCCCAAGGACCAGGTGCTCACCTACGCCGATGTGGACTTGCCGGCGGGCCGCCTGGTGGACCGCTTGCGGGCCGAGCAGGACGCCCTGTTCTGGGGCGCGGCGCAGAAGACCGCCTGACCCCCGCGATCCCACCGGCCGGCCCCGTGGGCCGCGCCTGAGTCTGTTCCCGATGTCCGGGTGCGTCGTGACACCGGGCCGGTTGATGTAAGCAAGCCAGATTCCCGGATCAGTGGGGGTCTGGCTTTTTTATTCAAGGGCATCGTGTTGTTGCACGGGCGGCGGGTTTTACGGTTTACCTCTCTGTCGACGTCACGGGACGGCTGAATACGATATATATTGTTGCCGGGCTAATATTATAACTTAATGATTCTAAATGTGTTATCGCGTCCTGCGAAATACTTGAATAAGTAATCCGTATACTGACAAATATACTTGTCTACCAATTTTTGTATAAGTATCATTATTACTCCGATGAAAAGTATTGCGCGAGCAAGCACAAAGTCCGAGCGACAACACGGGCTTTTTTGAAGCCTTAACCGGTCAGGCAATGCGTGATGGGCGAGTACGCCGTGTCCGTCTCGCCAGTCTGGTGTCAATGTCAAATGTACAAGAATGGCGAAAGAAATCCCTGTCACGCTAAATATTGACATCCACCTCTGGGACACATTGGTTCCAAACTATCGGTGCTGTTTACATCATTTTGGAAAAGAATGGCGGCCGTTCCCTCTCCCCTATATTGGCCAGACCGGCGACCTTTCCAAGCGTTTCGATGACCATCACAAGCGGCCTCGCTTTGATCGAATTGGCAAGACGTATATCGGCATTCACCTGGAGTCGTCCGAATCCCGCCGTTGCGATATCGGAACCGATCTGGTGCGCCATTGCCCCCGGTCCGCCACAACAGAGGAATAGGTGCGCGCGAATGAATGCACAACCGACAAGGATCGCCGACTGCGCCGAAGTGCTGCCTGGTTACGCCCTCAAGGCGCGTGCAGAGCATGCGCCCGAGGGCACTCACCAGGTCATTATGGGCAAGCATGTTGCCGAGGGATTATCCTATCGTTATTTGCCTGAACACGAACTACGCATTACCCCAAAAGGATCACTGGAAAAATACCTGGTCAGGGAGGGCGACGTGCTTTTCGTTTCACGTGGCAGCCGCAATTGCGCCGCTGTTGTGGAGTCAGTGCCCGAACCGACAGTGGCCTCCGCCACTTTCTACATTCTGCGGTCGCATGACGGGATAGATCCCGCCTGGCTCGCCTGGTGCCTGAACCAACCCCCAATCCAGGCGCGTATCGCCCGGGTCAGAACAGGAGCGGGCACACCCATCATTCAGCGCAGGATTTTTGCTGAACTCACACTACCTGTGCCTCCACTGGACATACAACGCCAGCTTGCCGAGCTGGGGAAATTGACAATGAAAGAGCGCACACTTCGCCAGGCACTGCTGGAACAAACCGAACGTCTCCACCGCGCGCTGGGCGAAAAACTGTTGCAGCAAATGACATCATGAAACTGATGAAAGCAAAAAGAATCCGGGAGAACACCGCATGACCGACAAAATCAAGCAATCCGAAATCAACGCCACCGCCTGGGCGGCCTGCGACACCTTCCGTGGCGTCGTCGATCCGGCCCAGTACAAGGACTACATCCTGGTGATGCTGTTCCTGAAATACATCTCCGATACCTGGCAGGATCACTACGAAGCCTATAAAAAGCAATACGGCGATGACGAGGAACGCATCCGCCGCAAGCTGGCCCGCGAGCGCTTCGTGCTCCCCAAGGGCGCGAGCTTCTATGACCTCTTTGATGCCCGCAACGAACCCAACATCGGCGAGCGCATCAACATCGCCCTGGACGCCATTGAAGAGGCCAACAAATCCAAGCTCGAAGGCGTGTTCCGCAATATTGACTTCAACTCCGAGGCCAATCTGGGCCGCACCAAGGACCGCAACCGCCGCCTCAAGCACCTGCTGGAAGACTTCAACAAGCCGCAACTGGATATGCGCCCCAGCCGCGTGTCGGAAGACGTCATCGGCAACACCTACATCTACCTCATCGAGCGCTTCGCTTCTGACGCGGGCAAGAAGGCCGGCGAATTCTATACCCCCCACAAGGTCTCCGAGCTGCTGGCCAAACTCGCTGCCCCCAAGCAGGGCGACCGCATTTGCGACCCCGCCTGCGGCTCCGGCGGCCTGCTGGTCGAGGCGGCGCGCGAGATCGGCGGCCGCGACTTTGCCCTGTTCGGCATGGAGGTC
>Ga0256841_1002440_pt1 | contig 14799 bp, 12 predicted proteins | sample 356308metaG_FD_185971 | JGI IMG/M metagenome (GOLD analysis project Ga0256841, IMG submission 185971) | Hydrothermal vent microbial communities from Mid Atlantic Ridge, Atlantic Ocean - 356-308 | ecosystem: Environmental > Aquatic > Marine > Hydrothermal vents | place: Atlantic Ocean: Mid...
CCCGCAGATTGCCGTCACGCGATGACGTCACGATGCCGTCGTCCGCGAGCGCTCCGACGAGCGCCTCGGCGTCCGACGACGGGATCGACACCAAGGGGCTGTCCCCAACTGGAGACGCGCAGCGTCCACCGAGTTCGGACGTCTCCTCCCGGAGCCTGGCGGCGAGCCGAAGCACGTGCCCATCGATCGCTGCCGTCCCGACCTCCTCGACGAGCGCCATCCCGGCGACGGCGGCATACAGTGAGGGGACCGGAGGAGTGCCGGCCTGAAAGCGGCGGGCGTCGGAAGCGGGTGAGTAATCATGGACGTCCATCGCGAAGATGTCCTCGTCTGCGAACCATCCGGTCTGCGTGGGCACGAGCTGCTCGATGACCTCGGAGCGACACCACAGGAAGGCGACCCCCGCAGACGCGAGCAGGTACTTGAGCGCACCCGCCGTCAGGAGGTCGGCACCGAGCCCCGCCACCTCGACGTCGAGCGCGCCGATCCCCTGATAGGCGTCGATCAGGATCAACGCCCCGGAGCGATGAGCCAAGGCTACGAGCTCTTCGACCGGGAGCCGAAACCCATTGCGGTAGCACACCAACGAGCAGAGGACGATCGCCGTGCGCTCGTCGATCAGCTCGGCCGCCGCGTCGAGATCGAGTGAGCCGTCCTCCGACGCCGGGATCTCGACGGCCCGGAGGCCGCGGCGTGCCTGGGCGTGGGCGATCTGTCCGGCGGTCGGGAAGTCGAGTTCCGTGTAGACGATCGTGTCGCGAGTGGCCTCGATCGGCAGAGCACTCGCCACCGAGCTGATCGCGTGGGACACCGAACCGGTGACGGCGACCTCGCCGGGGTTGGCACCGACGAGCCCGGCGAAGGCGGCTCGAGCCCTGGCCTCCTGGTCCACCCAGAGCTCCCACGGTGAACCGAACTCGTCCCAGTCCGCGAGATACCGGGCGTAGGCGGCGCGCACGGCGTCGCTGAGCGCTCCTTGTGAACACGAGTTCAGGTACGTGATCCGCTCCAAGATCGGGAAGTGCTCCCGCCATCGGCAGAGTTCGTCGGTCACATCGTCCTCCTATCTCCCCAGGTAGGCGCGCTTCAGATCCTCGTGTGCCGCCAGCTCTCCGGCCGGCCCCGAGAGCACGATCCGCCCCGTCTGAAGGACGTACCCACGGTCGGCGATCGACAGCGCCATGTTCGCGTTCTGCTCCACGACGAGGATCCCGACACCCTGGGCGTGGACGTCGGCGATGATCTCGAAGCTCTGCTCGACGAGGACAGGGGCGAGACCCATGGAGGGCTCGTCCATCAGGAGCAGCCGGGGGCGCGACATGAGCGCCCTGCCCATGGCGAGCATCTGCTGCTCGCCTCCCGACAGGGTCCCGGCGAGCTGACCCCGCCGCTCGTAGAGGCGAGGGAAGAGATCGAACACCCGCTGGAAGTCCTCGGAGAGGTCACCGTCCCGGAGATACGCGCCGAGTTCCAGGTTCTCCATGACGGTCATCGGCCCGAAGACCCTCCGGTTCTCGGGGACGATGGCCATGCCCTGAGCGATGCGGTGGCTCGTGGGTCGACCCGAGATATCCTCTCCGTCGAAGATCACCTGACCCGACGCCGGACGAACGATCCCCAAACAGGTCTTCAGGGTCGTCGACTTCCCGGATGCGTTCCCCCCGAGGAGACAGACGAGCTCCCCCGCGGCCACCGTCAGCGAGACCTGCTGGAGGATGTGGATCTCCCCATAGAAGGTGTCGACCTCGCGGAGCTCGAGCAAGGCACTCACTTGGCGATCGCGTCTCCCTTGCCCAGGTAGGCCTCCACCACCGCCGGGTCGCTCGCGACCTCTTCGAAGGACCCCTCAGCGATCTTCACTCCGTGATCGAGCGCCGCGACCCGATCGGAGATCCCCTCCACGACGTGCATGTCGTGCTCGATGACGAGGATCGTGTAGCCGAGATCGTCTCGCAACCGTCCGATGAGCCGACTGATCTCATGGGTTTCGGCCGGATTCATCCCCGCGGCTGGCTCATCGAGGAGGAGCATCCGCGCCCCTGTGGCCATCGCCCGGGCGATCTCCAGTCGTCGCCGGTTGGCGTACGAGAGGCTGTAGGCGGGTTGATCGAACCGGTACCCGACGAGCCGCTTGCCGAAGAAGCCGAGCCGCTGCTCCGCGTCCGCGCGGAGCTGCCGCGCCTCCCGACGAGCTGCCGGAGTACCCAGGATGCTGCGGAGGATCCCAACCCTCCCCCGGGCGTACTCCGCAACCACGACGTTCTCGGCGACCGTCATGTTGAGGAACACCCGCAGGGTCTGGAACGTGCGCGCCACGCCGCGAGCCGCGATCTCGTGGCCGGCGAGCCTCACGATCGACGACCCCTCGAGGAGGATGTCGCCGTCGTCCGGCGGGAAGATGCCGGAGATGAGATTGAACACGGTGGTCTTCCCCGCTCCGTTCGGGCCGATCAACGAGACGATCTCGCCCTCACGGACGACGAGATCCAACCCATCGACCACGAGCAACCCGCCGAACCGCTTCGTCAACCCGCGAAGCTCGAGGACCGCCATTCACACCACCTCCACACGGCGTCGACCGAGGAGCCCATAGGGGCGAACGGCCATGAGCACGACGAGGAGCGCCCCGAAGAGCAGCTGACGAGTGATGCTCGGCGTCTCGACGAGGCGATTCTCCCATACCAGGACCAGGGTGTAGGCCGCCAGGACGATGAGCGGATCCCGCCGCCACGGTGCTCGAAGCGCGATGGCGGCCAGCACGAGCACGATCATGACGACGAACAGCACGTTGACGAGGGTGACCGCGGAGGGATCGAAACGGATCAGCCACCGATCGAAGAGACCCCCGCCCTCGCCGGCCGCCACCGCCGGCCAGAGGGTCATCACGATCACCTTGGCGACGACTCCCACCGCCATCACCCCTCCGGCGACCCAGGCGAGCCTGCGCCAGGGGCGAAGCAGCGCCACACTGCCGACGAAGAGTCCCCCATAGAAGAGGAACCGCGCACCGGTCGGCGTCCGGAGCAGCTCGGGGACCATGGCGATGATCAGCGCTCCCAGCACCGCACCGGCGATCGATCCCTCGCCACCCAGGATCAGCGCGGCGTACACGACGATCAGGAGCGCCACCGTGAAGTTCTGCGGGAAGACACCGAGCTGAACGGCCGCGAAGATCGTTCCCGAGACCGCGGCGATGGTCGCGCCGGTGGCGTAGGCGATCACCTTCAATGCGCCCGTCGGGATCGTCATCTGCTCCGCGGCCAACGTGTCCTCGCGGATCGCTCGCCAGGCGATCCCCGTCCTGCTCCGCTCCAGGTTGCCCAGACCGACCGCCACGGCGACGACGAGAACGAGGAGGAGGAAGTAGTAGTCCCTCACCTGGCCGAGTCGGAACCCCAGGATCTCCATGGGCGAGACTCCCGAGATGCCGTTCGGACCTCCCGTGATGCTGAGAGGGCCGTCCACGAAGGGAAGCTGCAACCGGTCCAGGTTCAATGCCAACTCGATGAACGCCTGCAGGAAGAAGAGGGTGAGGATGGCGAGGTAGTCACCGACCAGGCGACGGGCCGGTTGGCCCAAGAGCGCTCCCACGAGGAACACGACGATCGCGACGATGGCGACGACCAGCAGTGTCGGCGCGTGGATGCCGAACTGGTCGGACGACAAGAACGCGTAGCCATAGGCGCCGAGGCCGTAGTACGCGACGTAGCCGAGATCGAGGAGCCCCGCGTACCCGACCACCACGTTCAGGCCCAACGCGAGCAGAGCGAGCAGGAGCGCGTTGACCCCGACGCGGATCCCGAAATCTCCACCGACTACGAAGGGGTACACGAGGGCAACCACGACGAAGACCGCCAACCATCTCCGGCTCAGGATCTGCCCGAGGCGACCGAGGGCGCCGCTTTCGCTGCGGCGCCGTTCGACCTCGTCCACCCATCGGTCCGTCCCGATCTCGGCCATCAGACCTTCACCAGTTCCGGTGTTCCGAGCAACCCCCACGGCCGTATGAGCATGAACGCGATGAGGATGAGGAAGACGATGAGGTTCTGGAACGTCGACGAGATGTAGGCGGCGGAGAACGACTCGGCGAACCCGATGAAGAGGCCACCGAGCATGGCGCCGGGAATGCTCCCGATGCCGCCGATGACCGCGGCGGTGAACCCCTTGAGGCCGGCCACGAAGCCCATGAAGTGGTACACCCTGCTGAAGACGAGGCCCACCATCACCCCTGCGGCACCCGCCAGGACCGAGCCGATGAAGAAGGTGACGATGATGATGGTGTCCACGTCGATGCCCATCATCGTCGCGGCCTCACGGTCGATGGCCGTCGCCCGCATCGCCTTCCCCAACCGGGTCCGCTTCACGAGGACCTGCAGCGCCACCATGAGCAAGACCGCAGAGACGATGACGATGATCCTGACCAAGGAGATACGCAACGGGCCCCAATGCAACCCGGTGCCCGGATCGATCATCTTCGCGGTCCCGTAGGTCCGGAACCGCGCCCCCAGGACGAGAAGCGCCGCGTTCTGGAGGAAGAACGACACGCCGATGGCGCTGATGAGCGGAGCGATCCTCGGCGCGTTGCGCAAGGGTCGATAGGCGAACCGCTCGATGGCGACGCCGAGGGCCCCCGAAACGAGCATCGCCGCAAGGAACATGAGCAGGAACAGGACCGCCAGGGGGACGCGGGGATCCGCCGGTCCGCCGAGCCCGACGAGCACGGCGTAGCCGGCGAAGGCCCCCACCATGTAGACGTCCCCATGGGCGAAGTTCAGCAGCTTGAGGATGCCGTACACCATGGAGTATCCCAGGGCGATCAACGCGTAGACGCTTCCCAACGTCAGCCCGTTCACCACCTGTTGGAGAAGGAACTCCATGGCGTACGGCTCCCCTCAGCTCACTTCACCAGGACGTACTCGCCGCCCTCGATCCGGAAGATGAAGAAGCGGGCTCCTTCGATATCGCCACTGGCGGCGAACCGGATCGGGATGCCCAGGACCGACGAGGGCAGGTCGATCGAACCGATGGCCTCGACGACGGCCTCCCGAGTCGGCTCGGCTCCGGCATCGCAGATCGACTTCGCTGCCTCGAGAGCCACGATCATCGCCGCGTAGGTCGGCGGCCCGAAGGTCCCGAAATCGCCGTACTGCTCCTCGTAGGCGGCGACGAGCTCCGCATCTTCGGGGATGCCCCTGATGTCGGGAGCAAAGCTGGAGACATAGGCGCCCTCGATCGTGAAATCGCCCGGCGAGAACAGCCCATCGGACCCGAAGAGCACCGCGTCCTTGCCCTGCTCGGCCATCTGTCCGCCGAACACCTCGGCGTTGGCTGCGATCTGCCACGGCAGGAAGACCACGTCGACGTCGTCGCCGATCTTGGAGACGAGTGCCGAGAAGTCCGTCTGGTCCTGACTCACGGACTCACGAGTGACGTCGACGCCCGACGCCTCGAGCGTCGCAGCCGTCGTATCGGCCAAGCCGGTGGAGTACGAGGTCTGGTCGTCGATGATCATGACCTTCTTCGCTCCAAGCTCGTCGGCCATGAACCGAGCGTCGGTCGGACCCTGTTCCCCGTCGTGGGGCACGACGCGGAAGAACGTCGGCGAGGTGCCGTCGGTGAGGGACTCTCGGGTCGCCGACATCGACACGAAGGGCATCGAGGCGTCCGTGAAGATCGGGCCGACGGCTTCGACCTCCTGGCTCCCCGCGGGGCCGACGACGGCGATGATGTCACCGTCGGCGACGAACTGCTGCGCGACCGTCGATGCCTGGGCCGGATCGAGCTGGGTGTCACCCTCGACCATCTCGAAGGACGTCCCGTTCTCCTCGTTGAACATGTCCACGGCGAGCTGCGCCCAGTTGCGCTGCTCCTCACCGATCGATGCCGCCGGACCGGTGATCGGCGCCATGACCCCGATCTTGCCGACGCAAGCGACAGGTGCCTGGGTGGTCGTGGTGGCCCCTTGGGTGGTCGTGGTGGCCCCTTGGGTGGTCGTGGTGGCCCCTCCGACGGTGGTCGTTGTCGTCTCGGCGCCTCCGCTGCATGCCGCGGCCACCAGGGCCAGGGCGAGCGCGAAGGCGATACCCGTCGTGCGTCTCATGTTCGCTCCTCCTCCTCCTCCGTCAACGGTCTCTCCGTGACGGTGGACCTCTCGCGCCGGGCCCGACCCGAACCGCCACGAGCGCTCATCTCGAGCGACCACGGCATCCGGGTGGACCAGACCATTCGCTAGTTGATAAAGTAGCAAATGATCTCGGCGGGGCGCAATCCACCCCGCCGGCAAGGTTCGAGCATGAGTCGGATGGATGGAGAAGGGAGCCCGCGGTGACCGTACCGTTCCGCATCGGCGTGATGCAGCTCACGATGGAGCCCATCGAGGAGATCCTCGAGCATGCCCGCGCCATGGACCGGTCCGGGTTCGACACCATCTGGCTCGCCGAGGCCTACCCCTGGTGGCGGAAGCACTCCATGGAGGCGCGTTCGTCGACCGCGCTGTCTCCCCTCGTCGCCCAGGCCACCGAGCGCCTGGCGGTCGGTTGGGGCATCATCTCCCCCTACGCCCGACATCCGATGCAGATCGCGATGGAGGCCCGCGTCACCCAGGAGATCGCGGGGGAGAGACGCTTCTACCTCGGCCTCGGCGCATCCAAGATCCTCATGCGGGAGATCGGGGTCGGCGACCGGGAACCGGCCCGTCCGCTGTCGGCCATCCGCGAGGCGGTGGACATCGTGCGTCGCACCCTGGTGGGAGATGCCTTCGAACTGGAAGGACGGGTCTTCACGGCCCGGGTCCCCGCCCTCCCCGACGACGCCGAAGCACCGCGCTGGCCGGTCCCGGTGTACCTGGCCGCCACCGGCCCGAAGATGCTGGCCCTCGCCGGCGAGATCGCCGACGGCCTCTTGACCGCGTCGATCACCACGCCCGATTTCGTCCGCTACGCGAGGGAGGTCATGGCCGAAGGCGCCGAGCGAGTGGGGCGCTCGATGGACGACATCGACGTCGGTTGCACCATCGTCGCCAGCATCGACGAGGATCCGGTCCGGGGCCGCGACGGTGCCCGCGAGATCGCCGGGATGTACCTCGCCAACAAGGTCCAGAACATCCGCGGTGCCGCCGACGTCCTCCTCCAGAAGGCCGGACTCACGTTCGAGGAGATCCGACCCGTCGCCGAGGCGATGGAACGCGGCGGACGGCTGGCGGCCAAGGAAATGGTCACCGACGAGATCTTGGAGAAGGTGAGACCGATCGCCGGCACCCCCGACGAGTGCATCGCCCGCATCGAGGAGTACCGTCAGGCCGGATGCCGCCACATCATGCTCGAACTGTGGGGCGCCGATCGTGACCGCCAACTCGCCCTCTTCGGAGAGAAGGTCCTGCCCGCCGTCAAGGGAACGTCATGACGGCCGACGACGTCGTCGCCGCCATCGTCCGCGCCGTCGACGAGGAGCGCCTCGTCGCCACGGCGTGCGACCTCATCGCCATCCCGTCGCCGACGGGCCAGGAGGAGGCCGCCGCCGATCATCTCCTCGATGAGCTCGCCGCCGCGGGATGCACCGTGACCAGACAAGAGATCGAGCCCGGACGAGCCAATGCCGTGGGTCGCATCCGCGGCAGCGGCGACGGTCCGACCCTGATGTTCAACGGCCATCTCGACACCTCCTACTCCGGCGACGAGCCTTGGTTGACCGCGCCCGGTTTCAAGCCCCACCCCCGCGTCGTCGAGGGCGCGATCGTCGGCCTCGGCATCATGAACATGAAGGGCGCGGTGGCCTGCTACGTGGAGGCGATCCGCGCCATCCGCGACGCCGGCATTCGCCTCGCAGGCGACCTGGTCGTCGCCGGGGTGGCCGGCGAGATCGAGAAGGCCGAATGGGGTGAGGAGTTCCGCGGCGCGATGTTCCGGGGCTACGGCGCCGGCACCCGCCATCTGGTGAGCCACGGCGTGGTGGCCGACGCTGCCGTCCTGGGAGAACCCACCGAGGAGCGGCTCGTCCTCGGCCACTACGGCACGATGTGGGTCCGCCTGTCCACCCACGGCCCCTTCTTCCACACGGCGTTCAGCGCGGGACGCATCGAGGAGAACTCGTTGGTGCGCATGCATCGCCTGCTCGACGACGTCCTCGCCTGGACCAGCCGCTGGGAGGAACGGGGCCGCTATCGCTCCCTCCCCGGAGTGGTCAACCTGGGGGCGATCCGGGGCGGCTTCCCGTGGCGAGTCAGTCGGACCCCGCATCGCACCGATCTCTTCCTCGATGTCCGCGTTCCTCCCACGATGGGTGTCGAGGCTGCCGAAGCCGAGATTCGGACGCTGATCGCCGAACTGGCGAGCCGGCACCCCGAGGCAGAACTCGACTGGGAGGTGTACGTGACCGCCGGCGGCGCCGAGATCGACGAGGACCATCCGGTCGTGGCCGCGGCCGCCGCGGCCCACGAGGCCGTTGCCGGATCACCGCCGGATCGCGCCTATGTGCACTGGGCGTCCGACGCGTCCACGCTCACCCGGTACGGGATCCCGTCGCTGAACTACGGGCCGATCTCCGGTGCCCTCCCCGGTCCCGAGGGGGAGAGCGTCCCGATCGACTCGCTCGTCCGCATGGCAGCGTCCTACGCGCTGCTCGCCGTCGACTTCTGTGGGGTGAAACCATGAAGCTCGTGACCTTCCGAACACCCGACGGGACCGTCCGTCCCGGCGTGCTGAGCGACGACCAGGTGGTCGCCATCGACCTCCCCGACATGCGTGCCCTCTTCGCCCTCGGCGACGAGGGTCTGGAGCTGGCGCGGAGAGCCACCGGGCCCCATTGGCCGCTGACGGAGGTACGGCTCCTCGCACCCATCGCGCCCAAGAAGTTCTTCCACACGGCCGGGAACTTCCGGGAACACGAGGACGAGTCCAAGCGGGTCGGTTGGTCCCACGAGATCGCGCCCTGGATCGTGTTCTTCCAGAACGTCGACGCGATCGTCGGACCGGACGAGCCGGTCGTCTACCCGCCCCATCTAACCCGCGAGCTCGACTACGAGCTCGAGCTGGCCGTCGTCCTCAAGCGCTCGGGGAAGCACTTCGACGCCGCCGAAGCCGAGTCGTACATCGGCGGATACCTGATCTTCAACGACGTCACCGCCCGGGACATCCAGCGGGAGGAGATGCGCTCGGGGGTCTTCAGCTTCTGCAAGGGGATCGATACGTTCTGCCCGATCGGACCGTGGATCGTGACCCCGGACGAGCTCGGAGATCCTCACGATCTCGACATGCAGCTCCGCGTCAACGGCGAGGTTCGTCAACGGTCGCACTCGTCCAACATGTGGGTGAAGATCCCGGAGATCATCGCCCACTACTCGCCCATGGGGTACACCGCCGGTGACATCCTGTCCACCGGGACGGTGTCGGGGGTCGCCGCCTTCCAGGAAGACGCCGAGAGCTGGTATCTCCGGCCGGGTGACGTCATGGAATGCGAGATCGAGAACATCGGGATCCTCCGGAACCCCGTCATCTCGTGGGAGGAGGCCTACGGCGAACCGCCTCCGGCGTGGGGAAAGGAGGGGGATCGATGACCTGGCCGATCGACGCGGCCAAGCTGGGGCGGGTCCGCAGCCTCATGGCGGATCAGGGCCTCGACGCTCTGGTCGTTCGCGCTCCGGATCAGGTCCTCTACCTGACGAACTACTGGGGGATGAAGGGCTACGCGATGGCGGTCTTCCCCCGGGAGGGCGATCCGACGCTGCTGGTTCTGATCCCGCAAGTGGAAGAGGCAGCCGAGGTCGCGTGGACCGCCGACGTCCGGCCCTTCGCCGGCTACCACCCCCAGGATCCGCGGCCACCGGCCAGCCGTTCCCTCGAAGGCGCCCTGGCGGTGCTCCGAGAGAAGGGACTCACCGGACGGGTCGGGATCGAGCTCTCCCAGCTCTCTCAGGCCACCGACCGCATGATGGGCGAACCGACGGTCTTCACCATGGACTACTTCCGTGCCTTCGACGAGGTCGTCGACGAGGTCGTCGATGCCGTCCCGCTCCTCACCCGGGCCCGCATGATCAAGACGCCTCAGGAGCTGGAGCGGATGGGCATCGCCAACGAGCTCGCCGCGCGAGCGCTCGAGCACGTGCGGGAGCGGATCCGGCCCGGCATGTCGACGGCCACGCTCGGGGCGATGTGGGAGGGACACGTCCACGAGCTCGGAGTGGGGTTCGACGGGAAGGTCCGGATGGCCCGGGGATTCTCCCTCGTCTGGTCCGGCGACGGCATCCGGACCTTCACCCCCACCAAGGGCGAGCCCGTCGTCGCCGACGAGCCCACCTTGTTCGAGATCTGGGTCTGCGCCGACGGCTACTGGAATGACCTCACCAAGAACATGCTCGCCGCCGGTGCGCTCACGTCCCGCTACGAGCGACTCCTCGATGATCTCCTGGCGATCTTCGACGACGCCATCGAGCACGCCCGGCCCGGTGCGGAGATGGCCGAGCTCGATCGCCTGATCCGCCGCCGGATCGTGGAGGCAGGCTACGAGGAGCCCTCTCATCCGGTCTCCCATGGGGTCGGCGCCCGGGCCCACGAGCCCCCGTGGCCACATCAGGCAGGTACCGGAACCCTGGAGGAGGGCATGGTGATCGCCATCGAGCCCGGTACCTATTTCGAGGGCGGCGGCGGCCTCCGCCTCGAGGACAACTTCCACGTCACCGCCGACGGGGCGGTCAAGCTCTGCCGATACGAGGACGACTTCCGATGATCGATCGCACCAAGGTCTGGACCGGGACGCTCAACGACGAGGCCGTGGACCGCGCCGCCTTCTCGTCCCGGACCATCGGCATCTACGACACGACGCTCCGCGACGGAGAGCAGGCGGTCGGTGTGGCCCTCGGTCCCGAGCTCAAACTCGAGATCGCCCGGGCGCTCGACCGCCTCGGCGTCGATCGCATCGAAGCGGGATTCCCCCTCGTCTCCGCCGACGACGTCCGAGCCTACGAGCTCATCCTCGCCGACGGACTCGAAGCCGAGATCTGGGGATTCTCCCGGGCACTGCCCCGCGACGTGGACGAGCTCCTCGGCCTCGGCGTGACGGCCGCCGTGATCGAGGCACCGCTATCGGATGGAAAACTCGGTGCCTACGGACTCACCAGGGAGAAGGTCCTCGAGCGGATCCGCCGGGCCGTCGGACACGCCGCGGAGGAGGGGATGACGGTCTGTTTCTTCGGCGTGGACTCCTCACGGGCGGACCCGGCGTTCCTCGAACAGGCCTACCGAGCCGCCGTCGAGGTCGGTGCCCGGGAGGTCGCCGTCGTGGACACCATCGGCATCGCCGCCCCGGAGGCGGCCGCCCTGCTCGTCGAACGGTGCCGGACATGGGTCGGGGCCGACGTCCCCATCCATTGGCACGGCCACGACGATTTCGGTCTCGGCGTCGCCTGCTCCATCGCCGCCGTGCGAGCCGGCGCCGACTGGGTCCAGGGAAGCATCAACGGCATGGGCGAGCGCGCCGGCAACGCTGACCTCGGCGAGTTCGCCCTGGCCCTCGAGGCACTGTATGGGGGAAGGACGAACCTCCGCTTCGAGCACCTCACGGCCGTCGCCGACCTCGTCGCCGAGCTGGCTCAGACGCCGCTGGCGGCGTGGAAGCCCGTCACCGGCCGCAACACGTTCATCCGGGAATCCGGCGCGGTGGCGATGCAGTTCCGGGACCCGCCCGCCGTCGAGCCCTTCGCCTCGGAGCTGGTCGGAGCGACTCGCGGCGTCGTCCTCGGCAAGAAGAGCGGCGTCGTCTCGGTGCGGATCAAGGCCGAGGAGCTGGGCCTGGACCTGCCCGAGGACCTGGAGGCGGACGTCCTCGCCGACGTGAAGGCGTTAGGGATCGCCAAGCGGGGGATCGTCTCCGACGACGAGTTCCGCGAGCTCGTCGCCCACCGTCGAGGAGGAACGGGGTGAGGTTCCGGCGCGTCGGGGTCATCGGGGCCGGCGCCATCGGGAGCCTGTGCGCAGGCCATCTGGCGACCCGAACGGAGATGTGGGTCGTCGTCCGCCGCCGGGAACAGGCCGACGTGCTCAACGAGCGGGGCCTCCGGATCTCGGGGAAGTCGGAGCTCGTCGCCGACGTGAAGGCGGTCGTCGACACCGAGGCGATGCCCGATCTCGACCTGGTGATCGTCGCCACGAAGGCGAGCCAGGTCGACGTCGCCGCGGCCAAGTTGGCCGGACGCAGCCCCGAGGCGGTGATCATGACGATCCAGAACGGCCTGGGGCTCGAAGACGTCGTCCGGCGACACGGCGACTGGCCGGTGGTCTCCGCGGTCACGTTCATGAGCGGGACCCGCATCGACGACCGGCACGTCGAGTACGAGCTCGACACCGCCACCTGGATCGGCCCGTACGCCCCGTCGGGCATCGCGCAGGAGACCGTCGAAGAGGTCGGGGCCCTCTTCGAGGCCTCCGGGCTGAGGGCGGAGGTCCTGCCCGACCTGCGTCCTGCCCAGTGGTCGAAGTTGATCTTCAACTCGGCGGTCAACGGCGTCGCAGCACTCACCGACCTTCCCCACGTCGCCGCGTTCGCTCGCCGGGATCGCCCCACCGACCTCGGTCACGTCGTCCACGACCTCATGGCCGAGGGAAAGGCCGTCGCCGCCGCCGCGGGCATCGACCTGTGGGAGGACCCTTGGGAAATGAACGTCGAGGCCGTCGGCCGGGGCCAGACCCGGGACGAGGCGTACGCTCACATCCCATCGATGCTCGTCGACGTCAGGGCCGGACGACGTACCGAGGTGGATTTCATCACCGGTGCCCTGGTCGGGGAGGCGGACCGGCTCGGCATCCCCGTACCGCTCAACCGTGCCCTCTGGAGGCTGGTCAAGGGGCGTGACCGTTCCCACGACGAGGAGGTGTCCACATGAGGATCGGCGTCATCGGTTGCGGAGCCGTAGGAAGCCTGTTCGCCGCGCATCTCGCCGGCCTCGAGGACGTCGAGGTCTGGGCGTACGACGTGTGGCCGGAGCACGTCGCCGCCATCGAGCGGGACGGGCTCCGCGTCGTCGGCGTCGGGTCCGTGGTCGCCCGACTCCGGGCGACCACGGACCCCACGGCCCTGCCCGACATGGACTTCGGAATCGTCGCCGTCAAGGGGATGTACACCCGCGACGCCGTCGCGGCGAGCGCGCGGGCCTTCCAGGACGCGGCCGTCTGCTCGGTCCAGAACGGGGTCGGGAACGAGGAGATCATCGCCGAGTTCGTTCCCCGGGTGATCCGCGGCACCACCTTCCCGGCCGGGAAGGTCATCGCACCGGGGGTCGTCCACTGGGACACGGCCGGCAAGACGTGGATCGGGCCGTTCGAGCCCACACCGGCGACCATGGACGAGGTCCGGCTTCTCGCCGAGATGCTGACCCGATCGGGGATGGAGACCGACGCCCTGGAGGATGCCCGTGGCGCCCAATGGACCAAGTTGATCTTCAACGCCGCTTCCAACGCGTTGTGTTCCCTCACCGGGCTTCCCCACGGCCGGGCCGCCCTCCATCGGGACGTCCGATGGGTGATGGATCGGGTGATCGAGGAGGGCAAGGCCGTCGCCGAGGCCCTGGGCATCGCCATGGACAAGGACCCCGCCCTCCTCCTCGAGGAGAGCATCGAGCCTGCCCTCGACCATGCGCCGTCGATGCTCCAGGACGTGAGGATGCGGCGACGCACCGAGATCGACCAGCTCAACGGTGGCATCGTCCGCTTCGGCGAGGAGACGGGGATCGACACACCGATGAACCGCGCCGCGTGGGCGCTCGTCCGAGGCCTGGAGGCCTCCTGGAACCTGGAGGGGGCATGAACACACGACCGACCGACACCGAGATCGCGCGTCGCTACGGAGCGATCCGAGAGCGGCTCGGTGCCGACGACGCCGACGCCCTCGTCGTTGCCGGCACCGAGTACACGGGTTTCGAGGGCGCCATCCGCTGGGTGTCGGGGTTCCGCATGGTCCATCGCTACGCCTATGCGGTCATCCCGCGCGACGACGATCCGTTCATGGTGTTCCCCGCCGAGGCCCGCTGGGTCGGCGCCCACGGTGAGGCCTGGATCGAGGACCAGCGCTTCGCCGAGGTCCCCGGCGCCGAGATCGCCACGATCGCATCGGACCGCGACTGGAAGAGGATCGCGGTCTACGGCAGCACGTTCATCATGCCGGGACGCGACGTCCGGGCCCTCGACACCGCCGACACCGAGATCGTCGACTGGGACGTCACCTTCGACCTGCTCCGAGCCGTCAAGAGCGAAGAGGAACTGGCACTCGTGCGGCACAGCTTCGCGCTCAACGAACGAGGCTTCTGGGCGGTCCTCGACGCCTATGAGCCGGGACGCACCGAGGCCGAGATCATGGCGGCCGCCGAGGCGCTGTTCGTGGCCAACGGCACACAGCGCACGACCATGAACATGGTCCTGTCGGGTCCCCACGGCGAGGCCGCGCCCGAGTTCCGGCATCCCGACCACGAACGCCCCGTGGCTCCCGACGATCTCCTGCTCTACTCGATCGAGATCGCCGGTCCCACCGGCTATTGGGCGGAGTTCGCTCGTCCGATCTGCCAGGGAGGACTGGCGAGTCGCACCGCCGAGATCATGGTCGCCTACCAGGAGGCCTTCGAGGCCGCCCGCCGGACGTTGCGAGCGGGCAACACCGCCCACGACGTCCACACCGCGGTCTTCTCGTGCTTCGACGGCCTGGACGTGAAGGCCGGTCACGTCACCGGCCACTCCATCGACATGATCATGGTGGCCCATCCTCGCATCGGCGAGGGCATCCAGACCGTGCTCGAGGAGAACATGATCATCTCCATCCACC
>Ga0256841_1002441_pt1 | contig 14797 bp, 15 predicted proteins | sample 356308metaG_FD_185971 | JGI IMG/M metagenome (GOLD analysis project Ga0256841, IMG submission 185971) | Hydrothermal vent microbial communities from Mid Atlantic Ridge, Atlantic Ocean - 356-308 | ecosystem: Environmental > Aquatic > Marine > Hydrothermal vents | place: Atlantic Ocean: Mid...
GAAAAATCAACTTTAAAGAGTAAAATTTTATAGATTTTTTGTTGAAAGCTATTTAATTTTTTCTAATAGAAAAGCTTATAATTTAATATTTCTAAATTTATATAAGTATTTTTTGAGATTTTGGTATTTTTTGCATTTTTTTTTACTTTTATAAGTAAACTAAAAAATAAATAAATAAATTGCATATTCATTTTTAAAAAAAAATTATGAAAAAAACTACATTATTAATTTTGTTATTGGCTGTTACAGGATTAACAGCACAAAGTAACCGTTTCTTCACCAAAGAAATGGAAAGAGCCCGATTAAATCATGTGAGACCCGTAGAACATCACTATGATCATATGAGAAATGCCAATACCACTTCTTACCTAAATGAAAGTTTTGATTCCGGAATTCCTGCTACATGGAATGTAGTAGACAATACGGGTAATGGTGCTTGGCAAGGTGTTACAGACTACAACAGCAACACTTTGGATGGAACCCCATTTGCTATCATTGATAGTGACTCGGCTGGATCTGTTGCTTTGGACACTGAACTGACTAGCCCTGCTGTTGACGTTAGTGCAGCTGCAGCAGTTATCTTATCTTTTGATCATTATCTTAAAATTTACAGTGGAAATGAAATTGCCGATGTAGACGTTTATGACGGAACACAATGGGTCAATGTTTATACCAGTAGTTCAACGGTTGGTGCTTGGGGTGCCCCTGACCATCAATCAATAGATGTAACTGCCTATAAAAATGCCAATTTCCAAGTAAGATTCCATTATTATAATGCCAACTATGACTGGTATTGGGCAGTGGATAATATCTCTATTATTGAACCCGATGCGGATGATTTGGCAGTAACAGATGTTTTCCCCGGCACTTATCAATCCGGAGAAAATTTTGTTGTAAAATCAACAGTTTATAATAATGGATCAAATACACAAAGTAATTTTGATGTTCAAATTCAGATTTCTGATGCTACAAATACAGTAGTTTATAATGAAACAGTAAACGTTACAGGCGCTTCCGTGGCTCTTGGAGATTCTTACGATGCCGTAGCTACAACACCAGCAAATCTACCTGCCGGAACCTATACTTTACAAGCTACTGTAGTATTGACTGGTGATGCTAATGCAGCTAATGACAGTTTTTCGGCTCCTTTAAATATTGTGGATTATGCGTCTACCTATACAGATGATAAAGTCTATTCTTATGATGCCTTTGATGCAGATTCTTCCGGTGATCAAGATCATTTGACAACTATTGATATACCTTCAGCAACAGTTAATGATGTAGCTGCATTAACTACCAATGATTTTTTGACTGCCGGTACATTTGTAAACAACAAATTAGTAGGTATTGAATATGGAACCAATACTGTATATTTTATTGATGGTTCCGGAAATGCATACAAATACGGCAATATCAAAGGTTTGTCTGGTTCTGCTTCAGGAATTGCTGCCACTTCTGCAGGGGTTTATATTTCAACTCCTACAGAATTATATGTAATAAACAATCCTTTATTGGAAGCTCAATTAGTAGGTGCCATGAATAATGGAGGAGGTGTGATGATTGGAATTGCAGCAGACAATAATGATAATCTTTATGGTATAGATTTAGGAGATGATAATTTTTATTCCATTGACAAAACTACAGGTGGTGCTACAGTAGTTGGAGCAATTGGACAAGACTTAAGGTATGCACAAGATTTGGGAGCCGATCCCACCACAGGAAATATTTATGGAACGCTTTATGTAGTTTCAGGAAATAATGGTTCTGGTGGATTATATAGTTTCGATAAAACAACCGGAGCTGCCACACTTATGGGATCTGCTACTCAAGACGAATATACTGTTTGTGCCATCCACGGAACTACGCTTTCTATTTCTGATAATCAAATCCAAGGATTAAAAGTTTATCCCAATCCTACTAATAATGTTGTTTTACTTAAAGCAAACGAAAATATCTTAAAAATAAGTTTGATCAATATTGCAGGACAAACTATATTTTCACAAGAAAATAACGGAATGAATTCTCAAATTGATTTAAGTAATCTTCCTGCAGGAAACTATATTTTGAAAATTACAACCGATAAAACCATAGGAACCAAACAGATTATCAAAAGATAATTCAATGGGTAACTTTTACAATTATGAAGAGACTGTTTTTAAAGCAGTCTCTTTTTTTATCAAATACTTGACTTTGAGCATAAAAATATCGTATATTTGCCGCTCATTATAAAAAATAAAAAAAGATTTATGGCAACAATTAATTTGACCTTACAAAAATTTAAAGATGAAATTTTCGATTACGAAAATGAAAAAGAATGGAAATATAAAGGAGATATTCCTGCCATCATTGATTTCTGGGCAGACTGGTGTCAACCTTGTAAAATGGTAGCTCCTATCATGGAAAATCTTTCTAATAAATATGAAGGAAAACTTAAAGTATATAAAGTAGATACAGAAAAAGAAAGAGAATTATCCGGAATGTTTGGTATCAGAAGTATTCCCAGCATATTGTTTATTCCAGTTGAAGGAACTCCCATGATGCAACCCGGAGCATTGCCTGAAAATGTCTATGATGAAATAATAACCAAAGAACTTTTCAAAGAAGGAAAAGAAGAGAAAAAAAACGAAGAAAAATAATTTTTTCATAAGCAATTATAAAAAAGATAAATGAAACCATTCTTATTTTAAGGATGGTTTTTTTACTTTTTTATTATATACATCGACATTTTTACACATGCAAAAGCAAATCCTCCCACGACAAAACCTATAATAATTTCTGTTAAAATTGATGGAAATGTTGAAAGAAAAGAATGTAAAAATTCTATATTATGGTGATAAATGCCACCCGAAACCGTAAACATGGCGATCGTTCCGACAATCATCAGAACACGAACAACTGTTGGCAATGAATGAATAAGTATGTCACCCAATTTATTGAAAAATTTACTCGAAGAATAATATTTAATTTTGTAACCGATATCATCCAAACGAACAATAAGTGCAACTATTGCATAAACACCAATGGTTGCTCCAATAGCTACCAGTGTAACGATAATTATTCTTGCCAAAACCGGCTCATCTTTAACAATACCCAAAGCAACAATTATAACTTCAAGTGACAAAACAAAATCAGTTTTGATCGCCGATTTTATCTTTGTTCTTTCAAACTCCAAAATATCTTTTTTTGATGGAATTTCTATTGGATTTTGTCGATTTTTGTTGATATTTTTATGAAAAATCCATTCAAAAACCTTTTCAAAACCTTCGTATCCCAAATATGCTCCACCTAATAAAAGTAAAATGATAATGGCTTGAGGCAAAAAAATACTCAATAGAAAAGCTACAGGCAAAATAATAACTTTGTTTACCAAAGATCCTTTTAAAATCTCCCAAATTACCGGAAGTTCTCTTTCGGATACAAAACCTGAAGCTTGATTGGATTTCACTGCCAAATCATCTCCTAAAATACTTGTTGTTTTTTTGGCGGCCACTTTTCCCATTGTAGCCACATCGTCCATGAGTGTAGCAATATCATCAAAAAGTGCAAAAAATCCCGATGCCATAACTTACTTATTTTTACTTATTAAAAAAACGAACCTTGGTCAGGATTTCTAAGTTTTCCCAAATGTTTATATGCCAACTCTGTAGCTTCACGACCACGAGGTGTCCTCATCAAAAAGCCCTCTTGTATCAAAAAAGGTTCATAAACCTCTTCGATGGTTTCGGCATTTTCGCCTACAGCTGTTGCCAAGGTGCTGATCCCAACCGGACCTCCTTTGAATTTATCAATAATTGTATGAAGAATTTTGTTATCCATCTCATCCAATCCGTGTTCATCAACACTGAGAGCAGATAAAGCATATTTTGCAATTTCTATAGTAATTTTACCATCTCCCTTGATTTGAGCAAAATCACGAACTCTTCTCAATAAAGCATTGGCAATTCTTGGGGTTCCTCTACTCCTTCCTGCAATTTCTATTGCCGCTTCCATGGTAATAGGGACTTTGAGAATTCCCGCACTTCGCTGAACAATGATAGTCAACAACTCTTTGGAATAATAATTTAAACGTGCATTGATACCAAATCTTGCACGCATAGGAGCTGTCAATAGACCCGAACGCGTAGTAGCGCCTATTAAAGTAAAGGGTTCCAAATGAATTTGAACCGTTCGGGCATTCGGACCGCTTTCAATCATGATATCAATACGATAATCTTCCATCGCCGAATATAAATATTCTTCAACAACCGGAGACAAACGATGAATCTCATCAATAAATAAGACATCTCTTTCTTCGAGATTGGTAAGTAATCCGGCTAAATCACCGGGTTTATCCAATACCGGACCGGAAGTTATTTTAATATTCACTCCCAACTCGTTAGCCAAAATATGTGCAAGAGTGGTTTTTCCTAATCCGGGAGGTCCGTGAAAAAGAGTGTGATCCAAAGCTTCATCGCGTAAGTTTGCCGCTTGAACAAATACTTTGAGGTTTTCAATTACTTGTTCTTGCCCTGTAAAATCATCAAAATTTAACGGACGCAATTTCTTTTCTATCTCCAATTCTTCTTTTGGAAGATGATTTTTGTCCGGATCCAAATTTTTGTTTAACATATCCCTTGAATGAATGTTCAAAAATACAAATTTATATTGGATTTGTTTTATTGAACTTTTTTCAGTCAAATTTATAAATAATCTTATTACATTTGCTAAAAACCAAAACAACAATTATGTATAGCGATAAATTCAAAAATCACCTATTAAAAGAATTAAAAGACATCAAATCTGCCGGTTTATTTAAAGACGAGCGTATTATTGTTTCTCCACAAGGAGCCGAAATCACTTTGGATAATGGACAAAAAGTATTAAATTTTTGTGCCAATAATTATTTGGGACTGGCATCCAATACCGATGTCATTCAAGGAGCTAAAAAAATGATGGATCTTCGGGGATATGGCATGGCATCCGTCCGTTTTATTTGTGGAACCCAAGACATTCACAAACAACTGGAAAAACGCATAGCCGATTTTTATCAAACTGAAGATACCATTTTATATGCTGCCGCTTTTGATGCCAATGGTGGTGTATTTGAACCTCTTTTTGGTCCTGAAGATGCTATTATTTCAGATGAGTTGAATCATGCATCCATCATAGATGGTGTCCGCCTGACCAAAACTGCACGCTATCGTTTTAAAAATAATGATATGGCAGATTTGGAAGAACAATTAAAGAAAGCCAATGAAACCGGACATAGATTTAAAATCATTGTAACCGATGGAGTTTTTTCCATGGACGGCGTTATTGCTCAATTGGACAAAATTGTAGAGTTGGCGGAAAAATATGATGCTTTGACAATGGTAGATGAAAGTCATGCTGTTGGGGTCATTGGAAAAACAGGAAGAGGAACCATTGAATTGAAAAACGTTATGGGGAAAATTGATATTATTACCGGAACGCTTGGGAAAGCTTTAGGCGGTGCAATGGGTGGATATACTACTGGACGAAAAGAAATCATCGAAATGTTACGACAACGATCTCGTCCTTATCTGTTTTCAAACTCTCTTGCTCCTGAAATAGTGGGAGGTGCTTTGGAAGTTTTTGATATGATATCTGTAGAAAATAAATTTAAAAAACAATTGGATAGAAATACGGAATTTTTCAAAAAAGGGATGAAAAAATTGGGCTTCGACATAGGAAACAGTGAATCTCCCATAATCCCTGTAATGTTATATGATGCAAAACTATCACAAAGAATGGCAAATGAATTGCTAAAAGAAGGAATATATGTTATTGGATTCTTTTTTCCTGTAGTTCCCAAGGGCAAAGCCAGAATTAGAGTGCAATTGTCTGCTGCTCATACGCAGGAACATCTGGAAAAAGCATTAAATGCATTTGAAAAAGTAGGAAAAAAATTAAAAGTTATCAAATAATGGTTATTTTTATTAAAAAATGTTTATTTTTGTATTAAAATTAAATTTTTAGGATATGAAAAAATTAAATCAATTAGTAGTTTTAACATTGTTATTGTTAAGCTCATTAACAATTAACGCGCAAGACAGTAATAATCCCTGGTTGGTAAAATTAGGATTAAATGCTGTAGATTTCTACCCTACGGGGCAATCGGATTATTCTTACATCAGTGATCAGTTAGGTAAAGATTTCTTCAATTTTGATCATTACAATGCTGCTTATGCAATTTCCGATGTAAGAATTGGACGTTTTCTTGGAGATGGCTTCAGTTTGGTAGGTTCATTTAAAGCAAACAAAATTAACCAATTGGGAAGTATGGAAGTTTCCGATTGGTCATTCATCAACACCAATTTGGATGTTAAATACAACATTTGCAAAGAAGGTAAAAAACTTAATCCTTATATTTTTGCCGGTGGTGGTTATACATGGTTAGACAAATTTGACGCTGGAAATCTCAATGGTGGAGTTGGCTTGGAATTTTGGATGAATGATAATTTAGGACTTTATGTAGAGTCTGCATATCATCATACATTTGACCCAGATGTATTGCCTTACTTCCAACACGGAGTTGGTTTGGCTGTTAAATTTGGTGGTTCTGACAAAGATGGTGACGGCATCTATGACAAAGACGATGCTTGTCCCGATGTAAAAGGATTGGAAAAATTCAATGGTTGTCCTGACACTGATGGAGATGGCATCATTGATTCAAAAGATGCTTGTCCTAATGTTGCAGGTTTGGCTTCAATGAATGGTTGTCCAGATAAAGATGGTGACGGCGTAACTGATGCTAAAGATGCTTGCCCTGATGTTGCAGGGGTTGCCGCATTAAACGGTTGTCCAGATAAAGATGGTGACGGTATTGCCGATGCACAAGACAAATGTCCAGATGTTGCAGGTCCTAAAGAAAACAATGGATGTCCTTGGGCTGACACTGATAAAGACGGAGTATTAGATAAAGATGATGCTTGTCCTAAAGTTGCAGGTCCAGCTTCAAACAAAGGTTGTCCTGAAGTTTCCGAAGAAGTTCAAGCACAATTGCAAGAGTATGCCAAAGTGATTTATTTTGACTCAGGCAAAGCTACTTTCAAACCGCAAACTATTAAAACTTTGGATGCTATCGTAGTTATTATGGAAAAATACCCTACTGCAAAATTTGTCGTTGAAGGACATACCGATAGTATAGGTAGAGCTGACTCTAACATGAGATTATCTCAAAAAAGAGCTGATGCCGTAGTAAACTATTTAAGAGATCACGGTGTTAAATCTCAATTGGAAGCCAAAGGTTATGGAGAAACCAAACCTATTGCCAGCAATAGGACTCGTTCAGGCAGAGCTAAAAACAGAAGAGTTGAAATTAAATTGGTAAAATAATTTGATTTCTTAAAGACATATAATAAGAGCCGGCGCTTTGCGCCGGCTCTTATATTTTTATGATTTTTTTATTCGCTGCTAAATTTTATCAATATATTCTAGAATATTATAATGTGTAAAAAAACCATTTTCTTATATCGATCCCAGGTTATTTAATGCGTACATCAATAATTTTTACAGGGCAAACTTCAGCTGCTTTTTGAAGCTGTTCATAAGTCTCATGATTGGATTCTTTATAAGTAAAAAAACCTTTTCTTTGATAACTCCTCAGCAGATTGGTTTTACCATCTTTTTTAGACATACGAAAATATTCCGGTGCAGCTTCTACACAATAATTACATCCGATGCATTTTTTTCTTTGAAGTGTAATAATCAACATTTAATATTTTTTAAAGGGCAAAAATACTATAAAAATCAAGATTTCAATAAAATTTACTTAATCCAATGATTAAAAATGTAAATCGCCACATTAATCAAAATACTTATTAAGATCATGCTGGCAATAGGCGCATAAATAAAATAATTTTGCCCTTGTATACGAATATCGCCGGGGAGTTTACCAAACCAAGAAAACAGCCCCCCAAAAAGCCAAGTAAAAAGCCCCAAAATAATAAAAAGAACACCAATTGAAATCAATATTTTAGAAAAGCTTTCCATGATATTATAGTTTTTCGAATTCAAAAGATTGATAATATTTATAAAATTTCATCATTTTTTGATAATCTGAATTTTGTTTAAAAAAATCTGGTTGTAAGATAAAATCTTTTACAGGTAAAATCAAGTAATATGTTTTTTTATTTTCATAATATTTATAAACCCAAAGTGGAATAGTTTGAAAATCATCCACCCATATTTTTCCCTCGGGATTTTTTGCCAAAGTTAATTGCACCAAAACACTTCCATCTCTTGGATATTTTCTTTGGTTGCTGATAAAATTTCCCAAAGAATAAATCGTTACTTGATGAATTTTCCCAATGGAATCCCGTTTTATTTCCATGGGCTGAATGACATGAGGATGTGAGCCAATTACTAAATCTACCTGATGTTTGTGTAAAAAATCAGCCAACTTTTTTTGTTGTTTGCTCGCAAATTTATGGTATTGCTCTCCCCAATGCAAAAAAGCAATGATGATATCAGGATGATATTTTCTTGTTTTTTCCAAATCTTTTTTAATAATCGGCAAGCTTATTTTATCAACTATGGTAGGGTAAGGTGTAGGAATTCCATTGGTTCCGTAAGTATAATTTAGAACAGCAATCTTGATTCCATTTTTCTTTAAAATCAAAGGGTTCAAAAATTTTCTTTCTTTTGGATTCCTATAGGTGCCTGCATGAAAAAAATTCAGACTATCCAAAAAATCCAAAGTTGAAACTATTCCTTTTTTTCGTTTATCACAAGCATGATTATTGGCCGTCATCAAGACATTTATGCCAGATTTTTTTATCGCCTGAAGCAATTCGGGTGGAGCAGAAAATTGCGGATAGCCCGAATAGGGCTTAACTCCAATTGTTGTTTCCAAATTCAACAGAACATAATCTGCCATTGAAAAAATAGAATTTACAAAAGAATAATTCCTGTCAAAATTATAGGATTGCAAAGTATCATTATAAGCAGCTCTCAATTGAGGTCCATGACACATAATATCACCTCCGAATACCAATTTCAATTTTTGAAATCTTAAAGAGTCAGGAGCTTTTTGAGCATTTAACCAAAACGGGAAAAAAATTATAAATAACCAATTTTTCATCGCATAAATATAAAAACAAAAAATGAAAAAGCCATAATTTCAAATAAAAAGAGCTGTTCAAACGTTAATAAATTTGAGATAAATAACTATATTTGCAAATCTTATATTTTGATGAGAAAGATTTTTATGTTTAAAAAAGCGCTTTTTTTATTATTTTTTGCTGTTAATATCCTTAATATTTCCGCTCAGCAATACGAAATCGGAATACAAGTGGGTGGAACCAAATATATTGGTGATATAGGAAAAGAAGATTATTTTTATCCCTCCGATATCGGTGGAAGCTTAATTTTTAAAAACACCATCAACCCATGGATGCTTATGCGTTTAAGCTTTTCTTATTTTCCTACAAGTGCTTATGATAATGAATCCTATAATCTGGGAAGACAAACAAGAAATTGGTCATTTACCAATAATATTATGGAAGTAAGCATGGGTATTGAATATAATTTCATCCCAAGAAATCCTTTTTTAAGAGGCCGAAAACATAATCGATTTACTCCTTATATGTTTACCGGCATGAGTCTTTCCAATTATTTTGGAAAACTTTATCAGAATGGAAATCCGGATAATGCTTATGAATTTAATGGAATAGCAATGGGAATTCCAATGATTGTAGGATTTAAGTATAAATTATCCGAACATTGGTTGTTCTCAAGTGAAATCGGTGCACGATACAATTTTAGTGATAACCTGGACGGATCTCAAAAATATTCGGAACATATAGACCATTACACTATTTATCCTACAACCAACAGACAATCAAATGATTGGTATACTTTTACTTCCTTTGGATTGATATACACATTTGGTGATTTGCGTTGTTACTTCGGATTTTAACCATTGAATATGACCAATATCCAAGAAAAATTACTTCGAGAAAAACTTCCTGCTCATATAGCCATTATCATGGACGGCAATGGACGTTGGGCTAAAAAAAGAGGGAAAAACAGGGTATTCGGACATCACGAAGGTGCTAAAAGAGTAAGGGAAATTGTTGAAGAAAGTGTGCAATTGAAAATTCCTTTTTTGACTTTATATACTTTTTCGACAGAAAATTGGAACAGACCCAAAGAAGAAGTAGATGCTTTGATGAATTTGTTAGTAGAAACCCTACATGAGCAACAAAAAGATTTAATAGAACAAAATATCAAACTTCAAGCCATTGGTAACATCAAGGAACTTCCGGATCATACCCGTCAAACACTAAAAGAGGTGTTGAATCAAACACAAAATAACACGGGCTTGATATTAAGCATTGCATTAAACTATGGTGGAAGGGACGAATTGGTGCAAGCAACAAAAAAAATCTCACAAAAAGTTAAAAATAATATAATTTTACCCGAAGATATTGACGAAAATAAAATAAATTTGCAACTTTACACCCACAATCTTCCCGATGTCGATTTGATGATAAGAACCGGAGGGGAGAAACGCATTAGTAATTTTCTATTATGGAAAATAGCTTATGCAGAACTTTATTTTACGGACACTTTATGGCCCGATTTTAATAAAGAAATGTATTATTTGGCATTAAATGATTATCAAAAAAGAGAAAGAAGATTTGGAAAAACAAGTGAACAAATTAAAAATGAAGAAAATTAAAAATCTACTAACAGGACTTCTGTTGCTATGCATAACTTTGGGTTTTGGACAAGAAACTACTAAGGATTATAAAATTTATCAAATCCAAGACATCAAAATTAACGGTTTAAAAGAATTTAATCCGCAAACCGTGAAAGCATTTATTGGAATAAACAAAGGAGATATTCTTGAAGTTCCCGGAGAAAAAACCGGACAAATCATAAAAAAACTTTGGGGATTAGGCTATTTCTCAGACGTCAATCTATATGTAATCCCTACTACAGATGATAAAGCCATATTAGAAATTGATCTATCCGAATTGCCAAAAATTTCCGAAGTAAAAATCATCGGTGTATCAAAATCCAAAGGAAGAGAATTTGCCAAAGATGCCGGATTGAAAAAAAATGCTGTGCTTAGTGAGAATCTAAAAAGTAAAATCAAAGAAGTAATTCGAAACACCTATTTGAAGAAAGGATTCTTAAAAGCTAAAGTAAATCTCAGAACTATAAAAGATACTGCTGAATATGTTAAAGTTTTGGTCAGAGTAGATAAAGGTCATCGTATCAAAATTGACAAAATAAATATCAAAGGCAACAAAAAAATAGCCGATAAAAAACTTAAACGCAAACTCAAAAAAACCAAAGAAAAAAGAATTTGGCGCTTTTGGAAACGTTCAAAATATATCCCCGATGATTTTCAAGAAGATTTAGTCAATCTGGAAAATTATTATAAAGAAAAAGGATATCGAAATGCTCGTGTTATAAAAGATTCAGTATATTTTGATAAAAACGGAAAACTCCAAATAGATATTAATTTAGAAGAGGGGAAAAAATATTATTTCGGAAACATAAAAATTACCGGAAACAGTGTCTATTCTACCAATCTCATCAATAAAATACTCGGTATCAAAAAGGGAGATGTTTACAATGGCGTGCTTCTCAAAAAAAGAATCAGTGATCCTAGCAAACCTGACGGTGAAGATTTAACCAATCTCTATCAAAACAATGGATATTTATTTTCTCGAATTAATGCCGTAGAAACCGGAGTAAGAAATGATACTATTGACTACGAAATACGTATTTATGAAGGTAAACCGGCAAAATTCAACAAGATTACCGTCAATGGAAATACCAGAACCAATGATAAAGTTATATTCCGTGAATTAAGAACATTACCCGGAGCTACATATAGCAAGCAAAACGTAATCAGAACTATTCGTGAGTTGGCTCAAATGCAAATTTTTGATGCTGAAAAAATTACCCCAGATTTAAAAAATGTTGATCCCAATGCAGGAACTGTAGATGTGGATTGGCATGTAGAAGAAGCCGGAAGTAGTCAAATACAATTACAGGGAGGTTTTGACGGGCAATATTTTATAGGGACTTTGGGCTTGGCTTTAAAAAACTTTTCCATAAAAAATATATTTAACGGAAAAGAATACAAACCGCTACCAATGGGTGACGGGCAACAATTGGCATTAAATTTTCAGGTATCGCAACGTTATGAAACCTATAGTGTTTCATTTACCGAACCATGGTTTGGAGGAAAAAAACCGCAGGCATTAACCGTATCCGGATATTATTCCACTTATTACGGTATTGATTATGACTCATTTGGCACCAATGGATATTATCAAGTCGATAGAAATCAAAAATTTATTATTTCCGGATTAACTATAGGATTATCAAAAAAACTTAAGTGGCCTGATGATTATTTTTTCATCAGTAATTCTGTTATCTTAAACCATTATAAAATACAAAATTATGCAACTTTGGGAGCATCCTTCGGTTTTGATAATGGTATTTCCAACAACTTTGCATATAATTTGATTTTTGGACGAGCCAGTAGCGGTCCAAACCCAATCTATCCACTAGGAGGTTCTGACTTTAGCTTGAACTTGAAATTGACTCCCCCCTACTCTTTGTTTAGCAAATTTAATTATGCAACCATTGAACAAAATCCTGATTTCTTAAATGAAGATGGGACAGTCAATCATAAAAAAATCAATCAAAAGAAATATAAATTTTTGGAATATTATAAAATAAAATTCAACGGAACTTGGTATACCAACATTTTCTCCAAATTGGTTTTGAGAAGCAAAGCCGAATTTGGATATTTGGGTGCCTACAACAAAAATTTGGGAGTTTCGCCCTTTGAAAGATTTTTTGTAGGAGGAAGCGGATTGGTAGGAGGAAATTTGGATTCCCGTGAAGTGATTCCTTTGCGAGGATATACGGACTATGCATTAAATTTGGCACTCAATCGCGAAGGAGGAAGTATGTATAACAAATTTTCTATGGAGTTGCGTTATCCTATTACACTAAAACCTCAAGCATCTATTTATTTGCTATCATTCTTAGAAGGCGCCAATACTTATAACAATATTAAGTATTATAATCCGTTTTTATTAAAAAAATCTGCCGGAGTAGGTGTTAGAATTTTCATGAGCGCATTTGGCTTGCTAGGAATTGATTTTGGCTATGGATTTGATAAAATCGGTAATAAAAAATCAGGTTGGCAAACACATTTTATCATGAACCAAAGATTATAACCCTAAAATTTTGGCATAGTTTTTTCTTAAAACTTAATAGTTATGAAAAGAATTTCATTTTTAATTATCTTTATTCTGGGAACCATTACCAATTACGGGCAAGGTAGAATCCGTATCGCTTATATAGACATGGAATACATCTTGGAAAATCTCCCTGAATATCAGACTGCTTTGAAAGAATTGGATCAAAAAGCCAACAAATGGAAAGCAGAAATTGAAAAAAGAACACAAGAAATTAAAGACATGAAAATTTCTTTGGAACAAGAAAAAGTGTTATTAACCAAAGAACTTTTACAAGAAAAAGAAGAAGAAATCGCATTTAAAGAAAAGAGTTTATTGAAATATCAATTGGAAAAATTTGGACCGGAAGGCGATTATATTCTACAGAAACAAAATTTGGTTGCACCGGTTCAAGATCGGGTATTTAATGCGGTAACCAAATTGGTTCAGTCATCAAAATATGATATAATTTTTGATAAGTCTAATGATAAAATGGGTATCATTTATACCAACCCAAAAATGGATATATCGGATAAAATCCTAAAACTTATCCAAAAAGAAAAAGGAATAGAAAAAAGAAAAGGAGATAAGAAAAAAAGAGCCAAAGAACGAAAGGAAAAACTTTCTGAAGCCCAAAAAAGAAGAGCTGAATTGGCTGCTAAAAGAAAAGAAGAGCGTGAAGAACGAAGAAAAAAAATGTTGGAAGAACGCATGAAAAAACGTGAAGCAGCTAAGAATAAAAATACAAAAAAATCCAATCAGGTTAAAGAAAAATCGAAAACAGAAGAAATACAAAAGAAGAAAACAGAGATAGAACCTGAGAATCTAGAAAAGAAAGAGGAGCAACAGAAAGCAACGCTCTCTAAGAAAGAAGAAAATAATAAAAATCAAAAGCTCAATAAACCAAAGAAATTAAGTAAAGAAGAACTAATTGCCAAAAGAAAAAAAGAAAGAGAAGAAAGAAGAAAAAGAATTTTGGAAGAAAGACGTAAAAAAAGAGAGCAAAAAAATAATCAAAAAAATAATCAATAAATTAAAAATAAAAAATCAATAAGTATGAGACACTTAAAACTATTATTTGCAGGATTGTTACTATGGATGGGAACAACTGTTAGCGCACAAACTAAAATTGCACATATCAATGTTCAAAAAATTATGACGGAAATGCCCGAATTCAAATCAGCACAAGCACAATTAAAAAAATTGTATGCTACCTATGAAAAAGAATTTAAGGAAATGCAACAAGAATATCAAAATAAGTTGCAAAAATATCAACAAGAAGTAAAAACCGTTTCAGAATCTGAAAATCAAAAAAGAGTGCAAGAACTTTTGAATATGGAAAAATCCATTGCCAAAGCACAACAAGATATCCAAGCTGAGGCAGCCAAAAAAGAACAAGCACTTCTTCAACCCATTCAAGAAAAATTGAAAAAAGCCATTGAAGAAGTCGCTAAAGAAAAAGGTTTTCAGTATGTTTTTGACAGTTCCGGACCAACCAATTTAATTGTAGCCAATGGATATGATCTTTATAAAGATGTAAAAGCTAAATTGGGTTTTTAAAAGAAATCTAATTATCAAAAAAT
>Ga0256841_1002442_pt1 | contig 14796 bp, 12 predicted proteins | sample 356308metaG_FD_185971 | JGI IMG/M metagenome (GOLD analysis project Ga0256841, IMG submission 185971) | Hydrothermal vent microbial communities from Mid Atlantic Ridge, Atlantic Ocean - 356-308 | ecosystem: Environmental > Aquatic > Marine > Hydrothermal vents | place: Atlantic Ocean: Mid...
CGCCGTTCGCGTCGTTGGTGAAGACGGTCGCGGCGGTGATGGCCGCGATGTTGCGGTAGTTGGCGCTAAGCGAGAAGGGACCGAACTTGGCGTCGGCCTTGGCGTAGTAGCTGGTGGCGGCGGCCGAATCGCTGAAGTACTCACCCATCACCGTGATGGGGCCGAGGCCCAGGCTGGCGTCCACACCCCAGACCGGGTTGGCGGCCGAGTCCTGCTGCAAGTACGAACCGCCCAGCTTCACGCCGTCCATCGGGGCAATGGCTGCACGCACGCCGTAGAAGTAGTCGTAGCCCGCGACGGTCTCGTCGGGGTCCACGATCGGCGTGGCGTTGCCGTACACGCCGGTCAGGGTAAGGCCCATCAGGCCGGTCTTGAGCGTGCCCACGATGCCGTGGCCGTAGCTACGCTTCTCGTTATCAAAGATGTACTCGGTGAACTTGGTGTTCACGCTCTGCCCGAAGACGAAACTCAGCGTCTGACCGTCGGCGATCGTGAAGGTGGTCGAGACCTCGTCCACGATGAGGCTGGGGGCCACGGTGTCGCCGAACGCCCCGCCGCCATCGGTGTCGGCCGGATCCTTCCACTTGCCGGTGATGCTGAACTGGAAGGCGCCGGGGTGGCTGTTGACGCCCTCGCCCACCGAGGTGCCGTCGAACTTGCCGGTCTGGATCTTCAGCTTGAGGGTGGCGTCGGTCTGGCCTGGCTTGTCGGTGAGGTTTTCGGCCTCGTCCACCGTCTGGCCGTCGTCGTCACCGTCGCCGCTGCTGAAGGCGCTGCTAAAGAGGCGATCGACGTCGTAGCCGGAGAAGCCACTGGCCTGCACAGCACGGTAACGCAACGACAAGCTACCCGAGATGCTGAAGGCGTTCCGCTCGATGGGGCCCAAGCGCTCCTGCAAGTCGCTTACGTTGGCTTCCAGGGCGCTGACCTTGTTCGAGACGTTGACCAGGTCGCCACGGATTGCAGTGACGTAGTCACGGACTGCCTGAACGTCGTCTTTGGTGGCGACGCCCTCCGCTCCTGCCATGCCCGCACCCTTTTCGAGGGCGGTCACTCGATCCTGGAGGCTGAGAACGTCCTGGTTGAGCATAACGGCCAGCTCGTTCAGGGCCTTGATGCTGTCGGCGTTGGCCGAAGCCTGCGCCCCGACGGCGTCCACTTTGCCCTCGAGGGCCTGCACCTGCGCGAGCGCGGTGTCGGCGGCGATGGCCGCGGCCTCCACGCGGTCGGCCAGATCCTTGACGGCGGCGCCGCTCATGCCTTCGCCGGAGGGCATGCCCTTGAGCTCGGCGATCATCTTCTCAAGGCGCGCCACGTCGCTCTTGGTCGCAGCGTTGTCCTCAAGGGCGCTCACGCGCACACCCAAGGACGCAAGCTCGGCGGCGAGCTCCTGAACCGCGTTACGCAGGGCGGTGACGGTCTCGCTGTCCATCGAGCCCATCTGGCCCGGCTCCAGCTTCTGGAGCAGGCGGTAGATAATCAGCGCCGCCTGGTAGCGGGTCAGGTTCTCGTTCCCGCGGAACGTTCCGTCGGGGAACCCGAGGATGATCCCCTCGGCCGCGATCTTCTCCACGGCTTCCTTGGCCCAGTGCCCGGCAGGCACGTCGGAGAACTGCGCCGAGGCGAAGCCCATGGAGAGCACGGTCAGGAGACCGGCCAACAAAATGACTGCTTTCTTCATACCTACACCTCCTAAGGTGTTTCCCAAATGCGCGCGGGAGGTGTACGGCTCGGGGCGAGTTGCCGTGTTTCCTCTCCCGAATCAAGGCGTCGCCCGCGCGGGATTTCCCCGTCCGCCCGCGCCCCCTCAAGCGGGGAAAAACACGGTCGTAACGGGTGTATCCAACACGCATCCTAATGGCGCGCTCGTGCCGTTGTCAAGGGCGTTTTCTTCATGAAACGCCCCTTCGGTGGTAAGCTTTGGGCGTGCTCGACCGCGGGCACGGAGAGGGGGTGCGGGAAACCGACGATCGGGGAGCGCAGGGAGTGCGTGCAGCACGCACTTTACGAGGTGGTGGACCCCAGAAGGGGATAGCCGGCGAGTCGCCGGGAAAGATCGAACGGTTCCGCGGATGCCACCAGGGCCGGCCCGGCCCTCCCGACCACAGGAAGCCGCAGGGGAAAGCCCAAGCCGCGAGGCAGGGACAACCCGAGGCGGGGCAAGAACGGAAAAACAACCGCGAGTACGCGATCAAGGCATAGGGAAAAGCATGACGTGAAAACGTTCCCGGCTACGGCCGGCAGGGAGGATTCATGTGCGGCATCGTAGGTTACGTAGGCTTCAAGAACGCCACCGACGTGTTGATCGACGGGCTCAGGCGGCTTGAGTACCGCGGCTACGACTCGGCGGGTGTGGCCGTGAAGACGAACGGCGAACTGGAGGTGCGCAAGAAGGCGGGTAAGCTGGCGCGGCTGGTGGAGGTGCTGGAGGAAGAGCCCCTTTCGGGCCACCTGGGCGTGGGCCACACCCGCTGGGCCACCCACGGTCCGCCCACCGACGCCAATGCCCACCCCCACCCGGTCGAGGACGGCTCGCTGGTCGTCATTCACAACGGCATCATCGAGAACTACCTTCCCCTCAAGGAGCGGCTGCTCTCAGGGGGGCACGTCTTCAGGAGCGACACCGACAGCGAGGTGCTGGCCCACCTGATCGAAAGCCACTACAGCGGCGACCTGGTGGCGGCGGTGCGCGCCGCGCTCGCCGAGGCCGAGGGGGCCTATGCCCTGGTGGTGGCCCACAAGGACCACGACGAGCTGGTGGTGGCGCGTACCGTCAGCCCGCTGGTGATCGGCCTGGGCGAAGGGGAGAACTTCGTCGCCTCGGACGTGCCGGCGCTGCTCCCCTACACCCGCCGGGTCATCTTCCTGCACGACGGCGACATGGCCGTGGTGAGCAAAGACGGCGTGCGGGTGATGGACCTCGCGGGCAACCCGGTGGCGCGAGAGGCCGGCGAGGTGGACTGGGACGTGGAAGCGGCCGAGAAGGGCGGCTACCCCCACTACATGCTCAAGGAGATCTACGAACAGCCCTGGGTGCTGGAGAACACCCTGGGCGGCCGCCTGCACGAAGAGGAGGCAAACGTCGAGCTGGGGCTCGACCTCGGCCTTTCGCGTTTCGAACGGGTGCACGTCATCGCCTGCGGCACCGCTTTCTACGCCGGCTGGGTGGGAAAGTACCTGATCGAGGAGCTGGCCCGCATACCCGTGGAGGTGGACGTGGCCAGCGAGTACCGCTACCGCAACCCGGTGGTGACGGAGCGTACGCTGGCCGTCGTGATCAGCCAGTCGGGCGAGACGATCGACACCCTCGAGGCCCTGCGCGAAGCCAAGCGCCGCGGCGCGGCCAGCCTGGGCGTGATCAACGTCAAGGGCTCCTCGATCACCCGCGAAACCGACGCCACCCTCTACATCCACGCCGGGCCCGAGATCGGGGTGGCCTCCACCAAGGCCTACGTCGCCATGCTGGCGGCGATGGAGATGCTGGCTATCGGCCTGGGCCGGGCGCGCGGCACCCTGGATGCTCGCAAGGCGCGGGAGCTTTTGGGCGAGCTGCGCAAGCTGCCGCGCCTCGTCGAGGAGACCCTGGAGCGCCGGCCCATCGTGGCCCACGTGGCCGAAAAGTACCACCAGGCCACCGACTTCTTGTTCCTGGGCCGGCACGTGCAGTCGCCCACGGCCTACGAGGGGGCCCTGAAGCTCAAGGAGATCAGCTACATTCACGCCGAGGCCTACCCGGCCGGCGAGATGAAGCACGGCCCCATCGCCCTGATCGATGCGCGCCTGCCGGTGGTGGTGCTGGCCACCCAGGGACCGCTCTACGAAAAGACGCTTTCCAACATCCAGGAGGTGGCGGCCCGCGGAGGCCGGGTGATCGCGCTGGCGACCGACGGCGACGAGGGCATCCGCCGGCACGCCGAGGACGTGATCTACGTGCCCGCGGTGCACCCGCTGCTGGCGCCGATCGTCAGCGTGGTGCCGCTGCAGCTGCTGGCCTACGAAACCGCGGTGCTGCTGGGCCGCGACGTGGACCAGCCGCGCAACCTGGCTAAGAGCGTGACGGTAGAATAAAGCCGGTGCTCTACACACCGGGCTTCATCGAGTTTCTCCGGGTCCTGAACCGCCGGGGCGTGCGCTACCTGATCATCGGGGGGTATGCCGTGGCCTTCCACGGCTACCCCCGCGCCACCAAGGATCTGGACCTCTGGCTCGAAGCCGGCCCCGAGAACGCCGGGCGCACGCTCGATGCCATCCGCGACTTCTTTGGGGAAACCCTGGGGCTGGAGCCCGAAGACTTTCTTGCGCCCGGCGTGATCCAGCTCGGCTACGCTCCGAACCGTATCGACCTGGTGCTGCTCCCGGAAAGCGGCCCGGAGTTTGGGACCGCCTACGAGCGGGCCGTGGAAACCGAGGTGGAAGGCGTAGCGGTGCGGGTGGTGAGCAAAGAAGACCTGCTGGCGCTCAAGCGGACGTTCGGGCGAACCCAGGACCTCGCCGACGTGGACGCCCTGGAGGAAGAATGAAACGCATCGTACCCGTGGCCCGCAAGCGCGGCCTCGCCGAAGCGCGCAAGGGCGAGCGCGCCGAATGGCTGCGGCTCGCCCCCGAGGAGCGCTGGCGGGCGGTGGAGGAGATGCGGCTCGTTTGGTGCCGCGCCCAGGACCCGCCGTGCGAGCTCGGTAAGGTGCAGCCGGTGGCGCGGAAGCGGAGCCTCGCGGAGCCGGGACCGAACCGTAGCTAGCCCATGGTCACCGCTGCCCGCTCTCGGCCAGGAAAACCCTCCCCACACGACCAAGACCACCCGGCCCGGGGCCGCGCCCGCTTCCCTTGGCGCGACCGCCTCGCCGGTACCCAAATCCAGAGCCGGGGCCCGTTCGGGCCCCGGCTGCCCACGGGGACGGACTAAGGCTGAATGTAAAGGTTGTGACCGCTGTCGATGTCGGCGAAGCTGTTGCTCGTGGTGATGTCCGCGTTGTACGTGGTCTCCTGCGCCACCGAGATGCCGTGGCCGGAGGAGTGCTGGATCGTGCTGTTCGTAACCTGGATCCACTGGCTCGAGGCGTTGCCGGCGCTCTTCACGGCGATGTTGGCCTTTAGCTCGGCGTCGGTCTCGGCGCCGCCGTACTCGACGGTGACGTAGTCAAGCACGTTGTCGTGGTTGTTCGTGTCGTTGAAGACGAGGCCATACCAGTAGCCCTTTTGGGGCTGTAGCGCGGTGAAGGTGATGGGCTCGGCGGCCGTGCCAATGGCCTTGAGGGCCGAGTTGGTGCCGTAGGCCTCGAGCGCCGCGTCCTGCTCGAAGACGAGTGTCGCCCCCGGGGCGATCGTCAGCGTCTGCTGATCACCGATGCTGACCCCGTCGTGGACGCGGTAGGGCACGTTCAGCTTCTGCCAGTTCTGGGTGCGGACGTCGTCGTAGCCGCCGGCGAGGCGGACGTAGTTGTAGCCCACGTCGTTGCCGCTGAAGTCGTTGCTGGCGTCGAGGAAGCCCACCGCGTCGGAGTACAAGAGCACCGGGAAACCCGCGTTTTGGGTCAGGGTGTTGTGGGCGAAGTCGCCGTCGCGCACGTCGTCTGCGCCCAGGGTTACGTCGGTGCTCATGAAGAGGCCGCTGCCGGCGCTCTCACGGATCACCGAATGGGTCATCTTCAGCCGCGCGCGGCTCTGCAGGTCGAGTGCCGCCTTGTAGTTGCCGTAGGCGCCGCCGTCCCAGCGCTGGTCGGCCCCGGCGTATTCGATCGTTACGTACTTGAGCTCGTTGTCGAAGCTGTTGGCGTCCTGCTCGAAGACGATCCCGTTCCAGTAGCCGCGCAGCTGCGAGGCCCCGGTGAAAAGGACCTTGTCGGACGCGGTGCCCACCGCGACCAGCGCCCCGTGCCCCTGGACGTAGAGGCCGGTGTCCTGAGCGAACGCGAGGGTCGTACCCGGTTTGACGACCAGGCGGCCGGTGTCTTCGATGGTGAGGTCGTCGGTGACGTGGTAGGGGCTGCAGACGGCCGGATCAAGGGTGAGCGTACCGTCGATGGCGCCGCCAAGAGTGCACGCCGCTGGGCCGCCACCGCTCGGTCCGCACGCCGCCAACAAGAGGGCCACGAGGCCCGTCCAAACGGTTGCGCGTCTCATTTCGCACCTCCACCCGCAAGCTAGCGGGCGGAGCGTCACAAGAGCGTCACAAGCCCGCGGATACGGAGCGCGGGCCGGGCCGGGTTCAGGCGCTCGCGCGGCGGCGCTTGCTGCGGGGCCGCTCACCGCGGCCCGCAGGGGCGAGCGAGGCGCGCACCTTGGTGGCGGGGCGGGCCCGCAGGCCCTGCACCGCGTCCAGCCGGTCCAGCTCACTGGAGCGAACGTCGGCGTAGGCGACGCTGCCCGCAAGCTGGACGCGGCCGATGTCGGAAAAGCCGGCGCGCTTGAGCACGGCCACGACCTTGCCCACCGAAAGTTTCGGCGCCTCCAGCTCGAGGGTGCGCCAGCCCTCGTCGCCGGTGAGCAGGCTGCGCGGCTTCGGCGCGCCTCCCAGCAGCATGGCCAAAAGCCCTGCGAGCGACTCGACGTCTTCACGCTCGATCCAGGCCTTGGCGACCTCGCGCCAGACGGCGCGGTCCTCGTCGGGCTGGGCCGCAGCCCGACGCAGCAGCCCGGCGATCTTGGCCTGCTGCACCTCCTCGGGGGCGGGGGCGCGGCCGTGCTCGAACCTGCGCCCCACGGCGCGCTCGAGCTGGGCCAGGTCACGCCGTTCCCGGTTCGTGTGGAAGACGATGACCGTTCCGCTGCGCCCCGCGCGCCCGGTCCGGCCCGAACGGTGCTGGTAGGATTCGGCCCGTTCGGGAAGGCGGTAGTGCACCACCAGGTCCACTTCGGGGATGTCGAGTCCGCGCGCGGCCACGTCGGTGGCCACCAGCACACCCACCTGCCCGCTGCGAAAGCGCCCCACGGCGCGCTCGCGCTGGGCCTGGTTGAGGTCGCCGTGGACGGCTTCCGCCGCGTGGCCGCGAGCCGAAAGCGCCCGGGCCACCTCGTCCGCCTCCTTCTTGGTGCGCGTGAAGACGATGGCCCGCTCGGGTCCGTGGGCGTGCAGCAGGTCGGAAAGCGCCTCCATGCGGGCCGAAGCGGAGGCCTCGATGGCGATCTCGCGGTAGCTGACCTCCTCGTCCTGCACCACGTTGACCACGCGGGGTTCGTTGAGGTGCCGCTTGATCAGCCGCTTGGCCCATCCCGGAAGGGTGGCCGAGAACATCAGCGTCTGGCGCTCCGCGGGCGTGGCGCCGAGCAGCGTTTCGACGGCCTCCTCGAAGCCCATCGAGAGCATCTCGTCGGCCTCGTCGAGGACGGCGATGCGCACCTGCGCAAGGTCGAGCACCCCCCGGTTCAGGTAGTCGATGGCGCGGCCGGGCGTGGCGACCACCACGTCGGCGCCGCGCTTCAGAGCCGCCGCCTGGCTGCCGTAGCCGGTGCCGCCGTAGACGGTGACCACGCGCAGATGGGGGGCCACCCACTCCATCTCACCGGCCACCTGCAGCGCCAGCTCGCGCGTGGGCGCGAGGACCAGCGCCCGGGGGGCGCGGCCGGGGATACGCGAGGGCTCGAGCCGCTCGGCGATGGGCAGCGCGAAGGCCAGCGTCTTGCCGGTACCGGTGCGCGCCAGGCCGAGCACGTCGCCGCCCGCGAGCGCGGCCGGCAGGGCCTCCTTCTGGATCGGGGTGGGGTAGGTGATGCCTTTGCTTTCGAGCACGGCCAGAGCGCGCTCGCTGATTCCGAGTTCCTTGAACATAGGTTGTTCCTTTCCGGGGCCCCGCCCATGCCCCGTTCAGGAACCTCGGGTGGGTATTGCCCGCAAACTTGCTGATTGTATACTTTTCGGGAGCCTATGTCAAGGCCGCTATAATCGAGGGCGTGAACCGGGCCGTGCACCTGCCGCTGATCCGGCTTTCCGAAGCAGACCGCTTCGAGCTGCCGGGCTGGCCAGGGCTCGAGCTGCTGCGCCTGACCGTGCCCCGCGAGCGAACGGGCGCAGACCGGCACCTTTACGTACTGCTCGAGGGTGAGCTGCTCGTCGACCTTCCCGAGGGACGCTACCTCCACCTGCGCCCCGGGGAGGGGGCGGAGGTAGAAGGCGCGCACGTCCTGACGCCGATCGTGGAGGCGGTGGCGCTCGAGTGGAAGCCCTCGCGCTAGGGATGGCGTTGGGTCTGGGGGCCGGCCTCAGCCCCGGCCCGCTGCTCGCCCTAGTGCTGCGCGAAGCCGTGCAGAAAGGTGCGCGCGCCGGCATGCTGGCGGCGCTGGCGCCGCTCGTTACCGACAGCTGGGCCGTGCTGCTTGCCTGGTGGGTGGGCGTTGCGCTGCCTCCGGGCGTCCTCGCTGCGGTGCAGATCCTCGGCGGCTTCTACCTGCTGCGCCTCGGCTGGACGGGCCTCCGTGCCCCCGCCGGCGGGAATCCCGGCTCCGCACCCGCGGCGAGCCTGCGCGCCGCCGTGGTGATGAACCTCACCAACCCGCACATGTACCTCTTCTGGTTCCTGGCGGGCGCCCCGCTGCTGCACCGCCTGGGTGTGGGGGCCGGGTGGTTCCTGCTGGGCTTCTACCTGACGATCGTCGGCAGCAAGGCCGTGCTGGCCTGGCTGGCCGCGCGCGCCCACCAAAGCCCCCTGCAGGGTGCGCTGGCGCGGCTGGGCGACCTGGCGATGCTGGGGTTGGGGGCCTACCTGATCGCCGCCGCCGGACTCAGCCGTGGCTCGACTTGAGGGTGTCCCAGGGGAACTCGTCGAGGGGGTAGAAACGGTCGGCCTGCTGGGCCAGTCGGTACGACGACAGCGCGTGGAAGGTGGCGTTCTCGACCTGCATGCCCATGTCCTGGATCACCCGCACCACCTCGGCAAAGTCGCCGTCGCCGCTGACCAGCACGCCCACGTCGTAAGCGCGCGCGTAGGCGAGGCGCAGCATGTCGACGGCGATCTGGATGTCCACCCCCTTCTCCACGAAGGTGTCGCCGCGGCGCTCGAGCCTCCCCAGACGCACCGACACGTAGGGGACGCGCTTGAGGTAGTTGAGGAAGCTCTGGTGGGCCCGGCTGGCGGCGTCTTCGGTGGGCAGGGGGGCGTTGTAGTAGTAGGCCCTGAGCAGCTTGCGCCCGGCCACCAGCGTTTCGATGAACTTGACGAAGTCGAGCCGGTACTCCGAACCCAGCGTGGAGACCAAACCTTTATAAAGGTTGCTGCCATCAATAAATATGGCTACGCGTTCCATACCGCCCCCTCACTTGATAACCCGCGCGGCCCGGGCCGCATGCCGGGGATCTGCTTTTACTCTACCGCGCCTTGCGAATGAGTTTCGTGGGCCGCCTGCTGCTGCGCGGCCGCGGGGCCAAGGGCGGGAAGGGTCAGCGGTTTGCGCTCAGGCGGAAAGAGGTGAGCACGGTCTGGGGGTAGTAGTAGGCGAGGATTTCCCGGTAATTCCAACCCCGCTGGGCGAAGCCCCGCGCGCCCCACTGGCTCATGCCTACACCGTGGCCGGAGCCGCGCCCGTCGAACGTCCAGCCCGACAGCGAGGCGAGGGTGGAGGGCAAGCCGAGAGCGCGCAAGAAACGGCCCACCTTGGGGGTTTCCAGTACGATTCGGGTACCCGAGCCCACGACCTCGAGGCGGACGATGCGACCGCTCGCGCCCTTGGCGAGCACCTTCATGGACTGAACCGCCCCCGGGGCGTAGCCCAGGTCCTGCAGGACCCGCTGAACCTGGCGCGCGCTCACCTGGACGCGCCAGCGCTTCGACAGCGACCAGGGATCGTCGCGCGCCTGCAGGTAGGGAACGCGACCGCCCCAGACCTCTTCCGCGGCGGCGGTGGTGCCGCCCGAGTCGGCGTGGTAGACGGCCGAGATGGGTTCGCCATGAAAGGCGAGGATGCGCCCCGCGGTGGCGCGCACCGCCTGGGTGTGGCGGGCGGTTTCGGCGTCGAGGCCCAGGTAGACCTGGCAGCGGGCGCTGTCGCAGAGGTCGTAGTAAGGGCTGGAGCCCAACCGGCTGAGCGTGTAGGTGCGCGCCAGGATGGCCTGGGCGCGCAGTACCTCGAAGGGAAACGAGGCGGGCACCTCGCCGGGAAGCACGCCCTGGAGGTAGTCCTCGAGCCCGACGCGGTTGATCAGGAGCAGGCGGCCCTCCTGCCAGACGACGCGCAGGAAGCCGCGGTAACGGCGCCCCCCCACGGCGAAGGCGCCCTCGCGGGGAACAAAGGAGAGCAGGTTGCCCATGTAGCCGCTGGCGGGGCAGGGCGGGTCGTCGCAGACGAGCTCGATGCCGCGATCGCTGGCGAGCAGGCGGTAGCTCATCGGCCCATCGACCGCGGCCACGCGCCCCGCCCAGCTCCACAGGGCGTGCGCTCCCTCGAGCCGCACCTCGGCCAAGCCGGTTTCCTCGAGCAGGACGCGCACCGTCGCGGGCTGCGCCGCATGCGCACCCAGAAAGAAGGCGAAGAGCACCACGAGGAAACCGCGCTTCATACCCACCCAGTCTAGCGCAGCCCTCAGGCCTCGAGGGTCACGCGCCCGCGCGCGGGCGCCTTGCAAAGGCGCTCGAGCACCTCGGGACCGTGCTTGAGCAGGTAGCCCAGGAACCCGTAGACCCGTTCCTGGGGCTGACCGAGGGGGCGCAGGTGGGTGAGCAGGCGCCGGTACTGGTCGCGCACGATCCGCTTCTGCCCCAGCTCCGCGGCCAGCAGCTTGCCGCGCAGGCGCTCGATCTCGCCCTCGAGCCGCCGCTGGCTGCGCTCGAAAGCGCCGATCAGGGTGGGGTCGAGCGCCGGCAGGGCGGTGAGCATGCGGCTGAACTCGTCCTCGACACGCCGCAGCCCCCGTTCCAGCTCCGCTGCGGCGGTGCTGGTGCGCGCCAGCGCCTCCAGCATCGCCTCCTCGGGCGCCTCCAGGAACGCCCAGGGGTCGAGGGCGTACTTCTCGAGGATGCGGCGCACCGGCGGCTCGAGCACCAAGCCGTGCATGCGGTCGATCACCGCCGGGGGTTCGAGGCCGTGCAGGCGGTAGACCCCGGCGAGCTGGGCCACGTAGGCCATCTCCCCCGGCCCCACGACCAGCCCGGCGCTGGGCACGACCGCGTCCTGCACCACCGGCCGGAGGCCCGCCGCGGGGGTGATCCGATCGGGGTCGCGCTGCAGGATCGCCTTCAGGTCCGCGAGGCGGTAGCTGCGCACCCCGTCGGAGAACACCCCGTCCTCGTAGTAGAGCAGCCGGCGGCGGCCGTCCTCGCCTTCCAGGAAGACGTTCGTCGCGCCCGCCGGCCGCCCCAGCGAAGGGGCGATGCCCAGGGACTTGAGCGCCTCCCCGGCGGCGTTGATGGCCATCGACGAGGCCAGCGGGTCTTCGAGCTCGCGTTCCAGCGCGGGGGCGAAGAGGGGCGCCAGTTCGGGGGCCATGGGGTCGAGGGGCACGACCCCGTGCGGGCCCAAAAAGGCGAGCAGCAGCCGCGCGAAGGCCTCGGCGTAGGTCCATTCGCCCTCGAGGGCGCGTTCGATCCGTTTGCGCACGCCGGCGTCGCCGCCGAAGGACTCGAGGAATTCGCGCACCCGTTCGCGGTAGGGCGCGAAGGCGATGCGCGCCACCGGGACCGCCGGAGGGAGCTCGAGCTCCAGCTCCCGGATCTGCTCGGCGGCGTCCAGGAAGTGCACGCGGCTCACCTCGGCGGTGTCGTGGTCCTGGCTCGCCACCCAAAAGAGCGCCACCACGGGGCGCTCGCCGTCGTCATAGGCGTAGGCGAGCTTCAGGGCCGAATGCGCCTTGTACAGGGTGAAGGCCGGGCCCGTCAAAAGCCCCGCCTGCTGTCCGGTGATCACCACCCGGCTTTCGGGGTGGGCGATCCTCCGGGCGGCATCCAGGCTGGGCTCCGGGGCGCCAAGGCGTCGCAGGTAGGCTTCCAGCGCTGCGGCCAGCTCGGCCCGGGGGGCGCTGCGCTCCGCGGCGATGCGCGCGGGCAGGTCCTCGGGCCCGTAGGGCAGGAAGCTGCGCATACGTCCCTGCAAGAACGCCGATCGAACCTTACTCACGATCCTCCCCCAGCCCCGAGGCGAGCCGGCGCAGGGCCTCGGGGTCCAGCACCACCACGCGCCGGTAGTTGATCTCCAGCAGGTCGCGCAGGGCCAGGGCCCCCAGCACCCGGGTTACCGTATCGCGTCCGGTGCCCAGGCGGTGGCTCATCTGTTCGTGGCTCAGGTGCACCTCCAGCCCCTCCCGCCCCGGCCGCATCTGCCGGACGAGCAGCGCAGCCAGCCGCGGCAGCACCTCGTGGAAGCGGCGCTCACGGTAGCGCTCCTGCGCCGCCTGCAAGCGCAGCACCAGCCGCGCCAGCACCCAGCGGCGCACCTCCGCCTGCTCCCAGGCCGCGAGCAGCTCCTGCCGCACAATCCGCAGCACCTGCGCGGGCGTCAGGGCTTCGGCGTGGTGAACGTAGCGCGCACCCTCCGCAAGCGCCTCCTCGCCGAAGAGGTCGCCCGGCTCGAGCACCAAGGTGGTCAGCTCCCGACCCCTGGGGGTCAAGCGGTACAGCCGCACCCACCCCGAAGCGACCAGGAAGACCGCTTCCGCCTCCTCCCCCTCGGCGAACAACCCGCGCCCCGCCCGCAATTGGAGCGGCTCGAAGGCGGCCGCCAGGGCTTCGGGAAGGTCTACGGGCTCTTCCGGGCGCATCCTCATCAGTCTAACCGAGCCTTCGGCCGGGACATCTGAAACTGGATACCGGACATTCCCTGCCGTTAACTGAACTTGAGTGCTTAGGAATAAGGAGTATACCATGAGCGAAACGCGCCATCAGGTCCTGATCATCGGCGGCGGCACCGCGGGGATCACCACCGCGGCCCGCCTGGCCCGCTCCGGCAAGAAGCTGGACGTCGCAGTCGTCGAGCCGTCGGAGAAGCACTTCTACCAACCCCTATGGACGCTCGTGGGCGCCGGGATCGTACCCAAGGAGATTACCGCGCGCAAAGAGGCGTCGGTGATGCCCAAGGGGGTGACCTGGATCCGCGACGCCGTGGTCGAGATCGACCCCGACGCGAACCGGGTACGCACCGCTGGAGGGCGCACCATCGGCTACGACTTCCTGGTCGTGGCCCCGGGCATCCAGTACGACTGGGACGCCGTGAAAGGGCTGCGGGAAACCCTGGGCAAGAACGGCGTGGTCAGCAACTACACCTTCGAAACCGCCGAGAAGACCTGGGAGGCCATGAAGGAGTTCGAGGGGGGCACCGCGGTCTTCACCAACCCCCTGGGCCAGGTCAAGTGCGGCGGCGCGCCGCAGAAGGTGATGTACCTCGCCGACGACTACTGGCGCCGCACCGGGGTCCGCGGCAAGACCCAGATGATCGGCGCCTTCGCCGGCACCGTCATGCTGGGCGTACCCGAGATCAACAAGAGCCTCGAGCGGATCGTCAAGCAGCGCGGCATCGAGATGCGCTTTTACCACAACCTGGTCGAGGTGCGCACCCACCCCAGGAAGGAAGCCGTCTTCGACGTGCGCGACCCCAAGACCGGCGAAACCACCCATCAGGAGGTCATCCCCTTCGACTTCCTGCACGCCACGCCGCCCATGAAGGCGCCCGACTTCGTTTCCGCAAGCCCGCTGGCCGTCCCCGAGGGGCCGCACAAGGGCTACGTCGACGTCGACATCCACACCCTTCAGCACAAACGCTACCCCAACGTCTTCTCGCTCGGCGACGCCGCCGCGCTGCCCACCGCCAAGACCGGCGCGGCGGTGCGCAAGCAGGCGCCCAAGCTGGTCAAAAACCTGCTCGCGGTCATGGAGGGCAGGACGCCCGAGGCCAAGTACGACGGCTACTCCTCCTGCCCCATCGTCACCAAGCGCGGCCGCGTTCTGCTGGGCGAGTTCCTCTACGACAACAAGTACAAGCCCACCTTCTTCTTCCTCGACCAGACCAAGGAGCGCTGGGACATGTGGCTGCTCAAGCGCTACGTGCTGCCACCGCTCTACTGGTACGGCATGCTCAAGGGCCTGGCCTGACCCTCGCTGCCTCCTTTCCGAAGCAACCGCCGCCTCAAGGGGTGGCGGTTCCTTCAGCAGCAAAAGAGGGGATTCGGGTTCGGGGGAACGAGCCCGCGCGCCTCGGCCCGGGCGAAGAGCTCGCGCACCGCGGCCTCGCCCTCCTCGCCTACGTCGAGGGAGAAATCGTTGACGTAGGTGCGGATGTGGGCCCGCGTCACCTCGTCCGAGAGCTCGTCGGCGTAGCGGCGCACGTAGTCCATGGGCTCGTCGGGGTGAGCGTAGGCGTACGCGAGGCTCGCCCGCACCGCCTCGTTCACCTGGCGGATGCGCTCCGCGCCCAGGTCGCGCCGCGCCAGGATGGCCCCCAACGGCAGGGGCAGGCCGGTCTCCCCTTCCCACCACGCGCCCAGGTCGAGGAGCTTTTCGAGGCCGTGTTCGGGGTAGGTGAAGCGCGACTCGTGGATGATCAGCCCCGCGTCCACCTCGCCCGCGGCCACCGCGGGCATGATGCGGTCGTAGCGCAGCTCCACCGGCTCGAAGGCGCCCTCGCCGAGGAGCAGCGAGAGCAGCAGGAAGGCGGTGGTGTAGCGCCCCGGGTGAGCGATGCGCGCCCCCTCGAGCGGCCGCGGGCGGCGGGCCACCACCAAGGGCCCCACCCCCCGGCCCAGCGCCCCGCCGGCGCGCAGGGCTACGTAGCCCTCGCGCAGGTGGCCGTAGGCGGCGTAGCTGATCTTGGTGAGCTCGAGCCGCCCCTCGAAGGCCCAGCGGTTGAGGGTCTCCACGTCCTCCAGCACCTCCGCCACCGGCT
>Ga0256841_1002443_pt1 | contig 14785 bp, 14 predicted proteins | sample 356308metaG_FD_185971 | JGI IMG/M metagenome (GOLD analysis project Ga0256841, IMG submission 185971) | Hydrothermal vent microbial communities from Mid Atlantic Ridge, Atlantic Ocean - 356-308 | ecosystem: Environmental > Aquatic > Marine > Hydrothermal vents | place: Atlantic Ocean: Mid...
GAGACCTTGTAGGCCCCCTGGTATTGCGCCACTTCCTCGCCCATGAGGAACACCGCCTCGTCGCGCCGCATTTCTTCCGCCATGGCATCGCGCAATGCTTCGCGCACACTCATTTCCTCGAAGCTCACATCATCGCCATAAACCGGATCGGCCATGGGCGGGGCCGTGATCGACAGATTGCGCGCGGGATCCGGCCCGCCATCCCCCGGCGCGGCCACTTGTGGCGCCGCCAAGACCGCCACCTGCGGCGCGGTGACTTGTTGCGCGGGCTCAGGGAGTGGCGCGGGCTCAGGCGCATCCGCCCGACCGGCGCCGCGCGGCGCCCCGGCCGGAGCCGAAGCCTCCTCCAATGCCGCCTCGTCGAGGGTCTCGCCCTCTTCGGCGATCACCGCCATGGGCGCGCCCACCGGCACGTTCTGAGCCCCTTCGTTCACCAGCAATCTGGCCACCACGCCGCCATCGTCGCTTTCCACCTCCATGGTGGCCTTGTCGGTCTCGATCTCGGCGATCACGTCACCGGGGGCAACCCTTTCGCCCTCTTTCACCAGCCACCTGGCCAGCTTGCCATGCTCCATGGTGGGCGAAAGCGCCGGCATGCGAATGGTCGTGGCCATGCTTATCCCCTCCCCGCTTGCGCATATACGTCCGTCCACAGCTCACCGGCGGCCGGTTCGGCGTCGCTGGTGGCGAACTCGGCCGCCGCCGTGACGATCTTGCGCACCTGCGAATCCACCTCCTTGAGCTCCTCCGCGCTCGCCCAGCCTTTCTCCAGCAGCCGCGTCTTGACCTGTTCGATGGGATCGTGCTCCTGGCGCATCTTCTGCACCTCCTCGCGGGTGCGGTACTTGGCCGGATCGGACATCGAGTGCCCCCGGTAGCGATAGGTCTGCATCTCCAGGATATAGGGCCCCTTGCCGCCCCGCGCATGGGCGATGGCCCGCTCTCCGGCGGCCTTCACCGCCCGCACGTCCATGCCGTCCACCTGCTCGCCGGGAATGCCGAAGGAGGCCCCGCGCATGTAAAGCTCCTCCGGCCGCGCCGCCGAGCGCGTCACCGCCGTGCCCATGGCATAGCGGTTGTTCTCGATGACATAGACCACCGGCAGCTTCCAGATGGAGGCCATGTTGAAACTCTCGTAGACCTGCCCCTGGTTGGCCGCCCCCTCGCCGAAGAAGGTCACGCAGACCCGATCCGATCCGCCATGGCGGCGCGCAAAGGCCAGCCCTGTGCCCAAGGGCACCTGCGCCCCGACGATCCCGTGCCCGCCCCAGAAATGCCCGGCGGTGTTGAAAATGTGCATGGAGCCGCCCTTGCCGTGGGAAATGCCATCGGCGCGCCCGGTCAGCTCCGCCATGACCGCCTTCGGATCGGCCCCCGAGACGATGGCATGGCCATGACAGCGGTAGGAGGTGATGACCTCGTCATCGGCGCGGCGCGCCATGAACATGCCTGTGACCACCGCCTCCTGGCCGATGTAGAGATGACAAAAGCCGCCGATCTGCCCCATGCCATAGAGCTGCCCGGCCTTCTCCTCGAAGCGGCGCACCAGCAACATGGTGCGCAAGGCGGAAATTTCCTCATCCCTGGTGAACTCCGCCACGGCGGGCGCCGTCTTGCGGCTCTTGCGCGGAGTCTTGCGCTGGGTCTTGCGCGCCGGTGCCTTCGCCATCCATCTTCCTCCTGCTTTTCCACCCCCCGCGAAACCTCGGACGTTCACGGATTCGCCCCTCGGGAACAGGCAAAGGATACACGCTTAGCTGCATGTTTTATATGGATTTTTCAGAAATTAACCGGATTTTGGTTTATCCGGCTGAAAGCGCACCGGCTTTCATCACTGTCCGGCAAGGCTGACCACCTCGTCGGGGCGCGCGAACCCCAGCATCCTGCGCGCCTGCTCGTCCAGCATGTCGGCATCCAGGCTGTCTGGCCGCAGCAACCGCACATGCGCCTGCAAGGCCTTGCGCCGCGCCCGGATCTGGTCCAGTTCGATTTTCGCCAGCGCCAGCCTTTCGCGCACCGACTGCTGATAGGCAAAGGAGCGCGCGCCATATTTCGCATGCCAGCCGAAAAAGGCAAAGCCGCCAAGGCAGGCCAGGGTGATGAGAAGTTTCGTCATGTAGCGGCGCATGGCATCCCCCTTCATGGCTGACGCAAGGGCCACGGGGCCCATGCCCATGATCCGCCAACAGGGTTAACGGGGCGTTAAGAGCCTTTCGCGCCCTTTCCCTTGCGCAGCACCCGCTGCCCGGCATAGCGCGCCTGCGTGCCCAGTTCCTCCTCGATGCGCATCAGCTGGTTGTACTTGGCGATGCGCTCCGAGCGGCACAGCGAGCCGGTCTTGATCTGCCCGGCGTTGGTGGCCACCGCCAGATCGGCGATGAAGGTATCCTCCGTCTCGCCGGAGCGGTGCGAGATCACGCAGCGCCAGCCGGCCCGGTGCGCCATCTCGATGGCGTCCATGGTCTCCGACAGGGTGCCGATCTGGTTCAGCTTGATGAGAATGGCGTTGGCCGCGTCCTTCTCGATGCCATAGGCCAGCCGCTCGGTATTGGTCACGAACAGATCGTCGCCGACCAGCTGCACCCGGTCCCCGATGCGCAGGTTGAGCTGCTGCCAGCCCTCCCAGTCATCCTCCGCCAGGCCATCCTCGATGGAGTAGATGGGGTACTGGTTCACCAGCGATTCCAGATAATCCACCATGCCCTTGGAATCCAGCACCCGCGTCTTGCCGCCGGTCATGTGATAGACCCCGTCGGAATAGAATTCGCTCGAGGCCGGATCGAGCGCGATCCACATGTCCGCGCCCGGCTTCAGGCCCACCGCCTCGATGGCCTCGACGATGAAATCCAGCGCCTTCTTGATGCCCGACAGATTGGGCGCGAAACCGCCCTCGTCGCCGACGTTGGTGTTGTACATCCCGCTCTTCAGCGCCGCCTTGAGGGCATGAAAGACCTCCGCCCCCATGCGCACCGCCTCATGCATGGAGGGCGCATTGACCGGCGCGATCATGAATTCCTGGAAATTGATCGGGTTGTCCGCGTGCACGCCGCCATTGAGGATGTTCATCATCGGCACCGGCATGACATGGGCATTGGGCCCGCCCAGATAGGCATAAAGCGGCAACCGCCGCGACGCCGCCGCCGCCCGCGCCACCGCCAGCGAAACGCCCAGCAGCGCGTTGGCCCCCAGCCTGCCCTTGTTGCGCGTGCCGTCCAGATCGATCATCGCCTGGTCGATGGCCCGCTGGTCGAGCGCATCCATGCCCTGGAGCTTTTCGAAGATCTCGCCATTGATGGCCGTCACCGCCCGCAGCACCCCCTTGCCGCCGTAGCGGGCCTTGTCGCCGTCGCGCAGCTCCACCGCCTCGTGCTGGCCGGTGGAGGCCCCGGATGGCACCATGGCCCGGCCCCGCGCGCCGCCTTCCAGCCCGATTTCGACTTCGACGGTGGGATTGCCGCGGCTGTCGAGAACCTCGCGGCCGTGAATGGTCTTGATTGCGCTCATCTGGGGAAATCCTGGATAGGTGTCCGAGTCGGTAATTTGATTCGTGTCTATACTCCCGCGCCAGGCGGCTGTCCATGTCGTCGCGGCTTTTTCCGCCCCTCTCCCGGAAGGCCCCGGCAAGAAGAAGGATCAGGCCACCTTCAGCTTTCCCAACCCGTTGAACAGGGCGAAGGGAAGACCCGTGAGCAGCACGTCCACATAGCGGATTTTCTGGTAGAACCCGTTCAGCGAAACCCTTGGCAGGGCCGTCAGGCGCGCCGCGTGCGCCGCCCGCACCAGCCCCTTGCGGGTGGTCACCGCCGCGGCAAATCCCGCCCGCGCCACCAGATCGAAATCCCGCCGCCCCGCCGAACCGGCATCGCCATAGGGATAGGCGAAGGTCGTCACCGCGACCCCCAGCTCCGCTTCCAGGCGCGCCCGCGAGGCCACGATCTCGTGACGCGCCTGCTCCTCGTCCAGCCGCGCCAGCGCATAATGGCGCAAGGTATGGGCGCCCATGTCGCACAAGGGATCGCCCGCCATCTGGCGGATTTCATCCCAGTTCATGATCCGCGCCCGGCACAGCTTCGCGAGATCCACCCCGTGGCGCGCCGCGAAGGATCGTATCCAGCGCCTTTGCGCATGCTCCCCCATGCGCCGCACCGGCCAGTAGAGCGCATCCCACGCCGCCTGCTTTTTCTCCTCCCCGGCACACTCCATGACATCCGGCAATCCCGTCAGCTCAGGACGGATTTCATCGTTTTCGGCAATGGCGATTTCCAGCGCCTCCCACCACAGTTCGCCCTTTCCGTCGGCATAATCCGGCGCGACGAAAACCGTGAACGGGCATTGCCGCGCCCGGAATACAGGCAGGGCATGGGTGAGATTGTCGCGAAATCCGTCATCCAGCGTGAAGACGGCGAACTTCCTGCCGAATTCCTTCTCCCGCAGACGTCTGGCCGCCTCCTCCAGCGATACGAGATCCCAGCCACGGGCACGGACGAAACCGATCACCGCATCGAGAAAATCCGGGCTCACATCGAGCCCCGCGTTCGGCGCGAATCCCGATGCCCCGCCATCGTGCGGACGCACGTGGTGCAGCATGAAGATCGCTCCCACTCCCCCGAACAGGGGCGCGGCCGCCCTGGACAGCCCCGAATAATGCAGGATATCCAGGCTGGTGCGAAACATCCCCGCTTTCATGTCGTCTCCTCGTCCATCCGCGCCGCCCGCGCATCCCGGCCGGCCGGAACCGATGCATCCTAGAACAATGAGGCCACCCGCCTGGAGACCACCCGCGCCTTCGTGTCCTTGCCGCTTTGCGCCTCTTCGAGCCCATCCTCCGCGGCAACCTCGATCTCCATCCGCGCCGTATGCTCGACGGCCGCCTTGCGCAGCGCCGCGCACAGCCCCTGCGCCGCTCCGGCATTGGCCGGCGAGGCCGCCACGATGACCGCATCGCACAACGGCAGGATGCTGCTCTCGCGGTTCGCCGGATAGCGGCTTTCACCCTCGTTGACCAGCACGATGTCATAGGCTTCCGCCATCGCCCCCAGCACCGCCTCCATGACCGTGGAGCCGATCTTCGGCGCCGCCAGTTGCCGCAGCCCCCCGGCATGGATGACATGCAGGGCGCTGCCCTCGTCGCGCCGGATGATGTCGACGAAGCTCCCCTGCCCGCACAGCAGCTCGGAGATGCCCTTGCCACCCTCCTCCGGCATGACCGAATCCAGTGACGCCGCCGCCATGTCGGCATCGGCGAGAACGACCTTCATCCCGTTTTCCGCCAGGATGCGCCCCAGCGCCAGGCTCGCCGCGGCGCAATCCAGGGCCACTCCGCCCACCGCCGCCAGGCCGAAGATCTGGCCTTCGTTGCCCTTTCTCAGCGATTGTATCCATTCACCGGCCCCCGCCAGGCCCTTGGCGTAACTCCCCTGGGGATCGGCCAGCGGCGCCATGGCCAGGACCTGGGCGCTGCCGGCGCCGCTCACCCCCGGCAGCCGGGCCAGGACCGGTCCCGGCGCATGCGCCGCATTGGCGGGCACGGCGCTCATGACCGGCGCGGCCTCCTTCTGTCCGGTCTCCACCTCCCTGTCCGGACCCATGCCGGGCTCCGCCGAAGCGGCATCGTTCCTCACCGGCTGCATTGCCGGCGCCGTCGCGGCCAGAGCCGCTGGTGCGACGGGGGCTGGCGGCGCGGCGGGAGCCGCTGGCGCGACGGGGGTTGCCGGCGCGGGCGGCGTCATGACCGCCTGCGGCCGCGGTTCGCCCGCTTGTGGCATGGCCGCGGCAGCCTGCGCCGGCCAGCCATCGCCGCCGCTCATGCGCGCCACGGCTCCCATGACCTCGGCGATGAAGGCCGCGCCCAGCCCCAGCAGCAAGCCGGCCAGCATCGACAGGATCAGGATCGGTCCCGGACGCGGGAAGGACGGCATGACCGGCACATCAGCCGGCGAGATGATCTCCACCCGGTTGAGCTGGGCGATCTTGCGGTCCCTGGCCTGGGCGTCGCCGTAACGCGCCAGGTAGCTTTCCAGCAGCGAGCGCTTGCTCTTCGCCTGGCGTTCCAGCTCACGCAATTTCACCTCGGCGATGGACCCTTCCGAGACCTTGGCCTTGAGCTTGGCGAAGGAGGCGCGCAAGGCGGCCTCCCGCGAGGCGGCGATGCGCGCCTGTTCTTCCAGCGAGGTCGCGATCTTCTGCGCCTCCGAGGCGATCTGCCGTTTCAGGCCGGCCATCTCGCGGCGCACCGCGCGCACCTTCGGGTGATTGTCCAGATAGGTGGTCGACAGTTCCGCCATCCGCCTTTGCAGCCGCGACTGCTGCTCGCGCAAGCGCTGGATGAGCGGCGACTTGAGCACCTCCGCCGAGGCATCCACCGAGCCCCTCTTGCGCAACATTTCACGAATGGCGCGCGCCCTGGCCTGGGCATGGGAGCGCTCCGAGGAGGCCTTGATGATCTGCGAACTGAGCTCCGACAGCTCCTGCCTGCGCAGCGAGCTCTGGGCCCCCTTGAACAGCCCCTTGCTGGTCCGGTAGGCGCTGGCCCTTTTCTCGATGTCCTCCACTTCGCGCGTCAGCCGCCCGATCTGTTCCTTCAGCCAGTCGCGCGCCTCGCCGGTCTTGCGCGATTGCGATGCCTTGTAGGCCTGGGCCAGGGCATTGGTCACCGCCGCGGCGGTGCGCGGATTGTGGGCGCTGAAGGAAATCACGATGATCCGCGTTTGCGGAATGCTGTAGACTTTCAGATTCTTGTACCATGTGCCCAGGGCGCGCTGGGTCTGGTTTTGCCGCCGCGGATCGGGCGAAAATCCGAGCAGGATCTTCAACTGGCCGCCTATTCCGATGCCCCGCTTCAGGGGATCGAATTCTCGCGTTCCCGCCAGCTTCAGCCCCTGGATCACCCGCAAGGCCAGCTCGCGCGACTTCAGCACCGCGACCTGGCTTTTCATGTCCCGGTCCGAAACCGGTTGGCGCACCACCGGCGCCGCCACGTTGACCCGTGTGTAGGGAGATTCCTGGCTCTTCAGCAGGATTTGCGTCTCGGCGGTATAGATCGGCGCCGAAAGCAGGATGACGAGCAGCCCCGCGACGGCGAACAGCCCCGTCATGAAGGCCACCATCTTCCATCGTCGGCCCACGCCGCGCAACACATCGGATATGTTGATGGCATCGCCCGCAAGGGCCTGCGTTCCATGATTGGCGGATCTCATGACTGCTCACTTCCCGGGTTGTTTGTCCATGCCCTCACCCCCGGACGGAGGGCCTGGAAAAATCCTTCGTGACCGCCACAATGCCCGTTCATGGTAACCAATTGCTTAACATCGGCTTCCCGCACCTGCGCTCATTAAGGTTTTGGACACTTTCCCTTAAGCGCTTGCTAACCATGTTCCTCTATTCTGGCCCCAGGTTCCCAAGTGGGCGGATGCCCTGTATCCGCTCCGAATGCCCCCCGGCCGCCGGTTTCAGGCGGCTAGCAAAACGAGGTGTCCGTATGCGTTATGTCCTCATCATCCTGGCGGGAGTGGCCCTGTCGGCCTGTGTCCGCGACTGGGAAGACACGGCTCCCGCCGCCCCCCCCGGCGGCATGGGCATCATGACGACGGGCTCTCTCGCCGAGGGCTCCAGGGCCACCGCCACGGCCCTGAATGCTCCGGCGCGCAATGCCGGCGGCGCCGTGCCGCCTTTCGGCGCCTCCGGCGAGGCCGCGGCCTATGAATACCTCAACGGCTATCGGGTCGGCGCCGGCGACAAGCTGACCATTCGCGTCATGGGCCAGCCGGAACTGACCGGCTCCTATGTGGTCGACCCTTCCGGAAATCTCTCCATGCCGCTCATCAACACCTTCCCGGTGGCCGGCCTGACCATGCGCGGCATCGAGCGGACCATCACCCGCAAACTGCGGGACGGCTACCTGCGCACCCCCTCCGTCTCCGTGCAGCCGGCCGCCCTGCGCCCCTTCTTCATCCTCGGCGAGGTCAAGCGCGCCGGCAACTTTCCCTACCAGCCGGGCATGACCGTCCAGAACGCCATCGCCATGGCGCGCGGCTATTCCGACCGCGCCGACATGGGCGAGGTGCTCGTCACCCGCCGCACCGCCAGGGGCACCAGCACCTACAAGGTGCCCGTGACCACCCAGATCTATCCCGGCGACATCATCTTCGTGCGTGAACGCTGGTTCTGAAAGGCGCCTCATGAGGATCGTGCACCTTTTCCGCAGCCCGGTGGGCGGATTGTTCCGTCATGTCCGCGACCTCGCCACCCGCCAGGCCGCCAGCGGTCATGAGGTCGGCATCCTGTGCGATTCCACCACCGGCGGCGATCTCGCCCGCCGGACGCTGCGCGATCTGCAACCGCGGATGCAACTCGGCATCGTCCGCCTGCCCATCCCGCGCCTGCCCGGCCCGGCGGACCTGGCCGCCCTGCGCGCCATCCGCCGCCATCTGCGCGCCACCCGCCCTGCCATCGTCCATGGACACGGCGCCAAGGGGGGGCTGCATGCCCGCCTGGCCGCCTCCGCCTGTGGCGCGAAAACCGTCTACACCGCCCACGGCGGCTCCCTGCATTATTCCTGGACGAGCCCCCACGGGGCCCTGTTCCTGACCGCCGAACGCTGGCTCCTGAGCCGCACCAGCGGCCTCGTCTTCGTCTGTGACTTCGAACGCCGCGCCTTCCGGGCCAAGGTCGGCGCCTGGAACTGCCCCCACGCGGTGATCCACAATGGCCTGGCCGAGGAGGAATTCTCCCCCCGCCCCCCGGCGAAAGACGCCCGTGACTTTCTCTTCCTGGGCGAACTGCGCCGGCTCAAGGGCGTGGATGTGCTCATCGACGCCATCGCCCTGCTCCATGCCCGCGGCCGCCACTGCACCGCCCTCATCGTTGGCGAGGGCCCCGACCGGGCGCAATTCGAGCAGCGCCTGCGCCGCCACGGCCTGGGCGAAGCCATCGCCATGCCCGGCGCCATGCCGGCGGCGCGCGCCTTCCCGCGGGGCCGCGTCATGGCCGTGCCCTCGCGCGCCGAATCCTTTCCCTACGTGGTCCTGGAGGCATTGGCCGCCGGCAAGCCCGTCATCGCCTCGCGGGTGGGAGGCATCGGCGAGATGCTGCGCGAGGATTGCCTGGTGCCGCCGGACGATCCGCAAGCCCTGGCGGACAAGTTGCTCAAGGCCCTGGATGCGCGCCATGAGCCAACCGGCGCCGCCATGGCCGCCCTCGCGGAGCGCTTCGGCCTTGCCGCCATGAGCGAAAAAACCCTGGCCTTTTATGAAAGCCTCGCCTGAGCCAGCCCTTCCAGCCCCGCCTGGCGCAGCTTGGACAGCACGATGGCCCTGTTGAACGGCTGCGCGATGCCATCGCTGGCCCCTTCCCAGACCAGCCGGCCCACCGCCCCCGCGTCGAGGCGCTCTCCATAAACCAGCACCACGGCCCGGCGCGCCCGCGGCATCTTGCGGATGCGCCGCAGCAGCATGGCGGCATCGTCCAGCTTCATGCGCTGCGGCACGAGGATCACCGCCGGTGCGTTGCGCCAGCAGCTGCGCAGGGCTTCCTCGGCGCCCGCGGCCTGAAGCAGCGAGAATCCCAGTCCCGTGAACACCCCCTGCAATTGCTTGCCGATCAGGGAATGCCCCTCTTCCATCACCACCAGACAGGGGCCGGGGGCAGCCGGGCTTTTGCTGTGGAAATCATTGACCGCGATCATGCCATCACCTTTCGGTTGCAGGTATCCGAATGACACCCCAATAGGTTCGCCTCACATGCCTGACTCCTGCGCCCGAAATGTTAACGGGATATTAACAGCTTTCCACATCCCGGGTTCATTTTGTTTTATAACGTTTTATCAATTGCTTATGCCTATTTCATGACTCTTTTTCCACACCCTGTGGACAACTGTTTGTTCACTTTTTGGCCATATTTGCCGGCGACTCGCCCGATTCCCTTTTGTTCTCCCTGGCGATTCCCTTTTGTTCCCGGCGGCGGCGATTCCCGCCCCCGCCATTGTGCAAAACCCCTCCAGGGCATATAAGCTGGGAGGGAACGGTCCCGTGAGGTTGTTGCGCCGCGCCCGGCCGGCGTGGTTTTTTCAAGTGGAGGCGTCATGCGATCCCTGTTGCTGGTTCCGGCCGACGACGAAAGGAAGATTCAGGCCGCGCTCGACAGCGCCGCCGATGCCATCGTCCTCGATCTGGAGGACTCGGTCTCCTATGACAACAAGCCCCGCGCCCGCCAGGCGGCGCGCGAAATCCTCGCCGCCCGGCGCGACGATGACGGCCCCGAGATCCTGGTGCGCATCAACGCCCTGGACGAAGCCGAATTCAACGCCGACATGGTCACCCTCCTCGACAACCCTCCCACCGCCTTCATGCTGCCCAAGGCCGAGGGCGCCGGATGCCTCAACCGTCTGGCCCGCCATGCCGGTCCCGTGCCGGTCATCGCCATTGCCGCCGAGACCCCCCGCGGCGTGCTCAAGTTGCCGACCTTCGCCGAGAGCACCCCCAACAACCTCGCCGGCCTGACCTGGGGCGCGGAGGATCTCTCCGCCCAGTTGTGCGCCGCCACCAACCACGATGAACACGGCCATCTGACCGATCCCTACCGCTTCACCCGCTCGCTGTGCCTCATGGCCGCCCGCGCCGCCAACGTCGAGCCCATCGATACGGTCCATGTCAATTACGCCGACACCAGGGGCCTCTCGCGCAGTTGCGCCGCCGCCTTCCGTGACGGCTTCACCGGCAAGCTCGCCATCCATCCCGATCAGGTGGAAATCATCAACGCCGCCTTCACCCCGACGCCCGAGCAGATCAGGAAGGCCCGCCGCGTGGTCGAGGCCTTCGCCAGGAAACCTTCCGCCGGCGTCGTCTCCGTGGACGGCAGGATGTTCGACCGCCCCAACCTGATCCGCGCCCGCCGGCTTTTGCGCAAGCTGCCCCGCTACGGCGTCACCTGACGCACCCTTCAAAACACCCCCCGCCCTGCCTATATGCAAGGCAAGAGGGAGTGTCTTGAAAGGAGCAGCGTGATGAAAATGGAAACCAGAACCATCGACAGGAAGGACTGGCGCGATGAGCTGATCCGCCTGTGGCGCAAGATGGACGGCAAGGACATCGAGATCGAGGTGGAAGCCCTCAATCTGGGCGATCAGGTGGAAGCCGATTACGTGCCCCTGAAGGGCCTCAGCTATGATCCCAGGGACGATGTCGTGCAGGTCTGGGTCGGCCCGCTCGATCACCTGATCCGTCACCCGAAGGGCATCGACCTGGCCCTCGAGGGCGGGCATCTGATCAGCATGCACATCACCGATGCCGAAGGTGAAAAGCACATCATCAAGCCCAGGCAGCGCGTCCTGCTGTAGCCGGCGGCCAGGGGGCGGCCCATGCGCGTCTTTCACCGGCCTTGATCGAGATCAATGCGCCGCCTCCCGCCCCGGTCCAGGATGACCGGCGAGAGGAGGCGCCTGATCGGAGACATCATCATGCGCAGCGGTTTTCTGTCCCTGGCCGCCGCCGTGGTCCTTCTGGCCACGCCGGCCCTGGCCGACATTTTCCCCGGCTCCTCCGGCCGTTACCTGAGCAATGGCGAGCTCGCCTCTCTCTCCTGCCGTGACCTGTGGGTGGCGCGCAACGAGATCTATGCCCGCAACGGCTACTGTTTCCATACCTCGCGCGCCATCAATTATTTCGGCAACGCCGGGTGCCTGACGGCCCACCCCCGCCTGAGCCGGATCGAGCGCGCCAACATCGCCCGCATCCGCCGCTGGGAGCGCCGCTGTGGCACGGGCCCCGCCGCCGGGGGTGGCGGCGGTCTGTGGAACCTGAGTTGCCAGCGGCTCTGGGTCATGCGCAACCGCATCTACAAGAACAGCGGCTATTGTTTCAGGACCCGCCGCGCCATCGATTATTTCGGCAATGCCGGATGCTGGACATCCAGCCCGCGCCTGAGCCGCGCCCAGCGCGCCAGGGTCAGCGCCATCCGCCGCGCCGAGCGCGCCAGGGGCTGCCGCTGATCGGCAAATGTGAAGCGGAACACCTTGCCCCGGGGCCCCGCTCCACCTTGCGCCCACCGGATGGAGAAAATCGCGCCTTGCGCGCCGCCATTCGCGCGCCGCGCGGTTTGGCCTTGCCTTTTCCACATTGAGCGGGCAAAAAGACGCCCGGACCCTCCGGCCCGGCGGCATCCGGCGGCGTGATGCCCTGGCCCGCAAGGGGCGGGTCCGCCGCTGATTTTTCGGGGAACATCCAGTGCGCGCAAAGCCGACAGACATCGAACGGGCCGCCCTGCCGGCCATATTGGCGGCAGCCTCCCTGCTGGCCGCCTGCGCCACCAGCCAGCCGAGCCTGGAGAACGACCAGCGCGACATCACCGTGGCCACCGAAACCGCTCCGGCGGGCTCCCGTCTGCCGGCCAACATCGGCGCCGTTCTGCGCCGCGTCGCCCCCTCCTTCGTCACCATGGTGGTCAGCGAGCCGCGCCGCCCCATCGGCAAGGCCAGCGGCATTCCCCGCGGGATTTCCTCCGGCTCCGGTTATGTCGTGGACAAGGCCGGTCACGTCCTCACCGCCGCCCATGTCGCCTATGCGCCACGCTATTCGGTGCGCGCCCTGGCCGCCAACAAGCGCATCTACAACGGCACGGTGATGGCCCTGAATCCGGGCAACGACATCGGCCTGATAAACATCCCCTCCCTCCATGCACCGCCGGTCATTGCCGCCGCCTCTCCCTGTCTGAAACCCGGCCAGGCGGTCTTTTCCCTCGGCAAGCCCCATGCCCATGAGGAAACGGCGCGCATCGGCGCCGTCAAGTCCCTGCATTTCGGCCGCAGGGTCCATTATGGCAGGTTCGGCTACCCCGACGCCATCGTCGTGAAGATGGCCACCCGGCGCGGCGAATCCGGCGGGCCGCTGTTCAATGCCGATGGCCAGCTCGTCGGCATGATCGTCTCCACCCTCTCCGCCGGTGGCCGCCCCCTCAATCTGGCCCATGCCATCCCCCTGCCCCCCCTGGCCAGGTTCTATTGCGCCAGGGCCGCCTGCGGCCCGCGCTGGAAAAGGCTGGCCGCCATGTCCATGCGTGCCTGCCGCTGAGCGCCACATTCGCCGCCCGGTTTGCAACCTGGCGAAAAATGCGCCAATCATGAACCGGACGAGAAACAGAAAAGGACACCGCCATGAGCACGGCTGCATTGATCGTCGCCGCGGGCTCCGGCAGCCGCATGGGCCACGATCTGCCGAAGCAGTACCTGGACATCGCCGGCAAGACCATTTTGCGCCGCACCCTGGAGGCATTCGTGGCCCATCCGCGCATCGACGTGCTCCAGGTGGTCATCGGCGCTGGTCATGAAGAGCTTTTCGCCAGGGCCGTCATGGGCTTGAGGATGCCCATGCCCGTCATCGGCGGCGCCACCCGCCAGCAGTCGGTTCTCAACGGCCTCGAGGCCCTGGCGCGGCGGGAGATGGGCGCCCCCTCGGTGGTCATGATCCATGATGCCGCCCGCCCCTTCGTCTCCGCCGCCCTCATCGGCGAACTGCTCGATGCCCTGGAAATGCATGAAGGCGTCATTCCCGCCCTGCCCCTTGCCGACACCATCAAGCAGGTGGATGAAGAGGGCATCGTCACCGCGACCCTGCCCCGCCATGCCCTGCGCGCCGCCCAGACGCCGCAGACCTTCTACCTCGCGCCGATCCTGGCCGCCCACAGGCGCGCCCTTGAGGAAGGGAAAACGGACCTCACCGATGACGCCGCCGTGGCCGAGGCCGCCGGTTACGAGGTCGCCACCATCATGGGCGATCCGCGCAACCGCAAGATCACCACGCCCGATGACCTGCGATGGGCCGGGCAGCAGCTCGGGAGCGCGGCGCGATGACCGGCGACATGCGGGTGGGAAACGGCTTTGACGTGCACGCCTTCGAGGCGGGAGATCATGTGATCCTGTGCGGCGTCGAGATCGCCCACGAGCGGGGGCTCAAGGGCCATTCCGATGCCGATGTCGCCATGCATGCGCTGACCGACGCCATCCTGGGGGCCCTGGCCGAGGGCGACATAGGCACCCATTTCCCCCCCTCCGACCCGCGCTGGAAGGGCGCGTCTTCACGCATCTTTCTGCAAGAGGCGGCGGCTCTGGCCAAAAAAAGGGGCGGGCGCATCACCCATTGCGACGTGACCATCATTTGCGAAGCGCCAAGGTTGCGCCCCCACATTGCCGCCATGCGAGAATCCCTGGCCGGGATCCTGCACATTGCCATCGACCGCATCTCGGTCAAGGCCACGACGACGGAACAGCTGGGTTTCACCGGCCGCGGGGAGGGCATTGCCGCCCTGGCCACGGCAACGGTGATTTTCTGAACTCTTTGCCGCGGCATGAGGCGAAAGCTCTTGCCAGCGACTTGCCGCGCCCCTATTGCATGCTGCCATGACCAACACCATCCACATCATCGGCGGCGGCCTGGCCGGATCGGAAGCCGCCTGGCAGGCCGCCAATGCCGGAGCGCCGGTCATCCTGCATGAAATGCGCCCCATCCGGCAGACCGATGCCCATGTCACGGACCGCCTGGGCGAGCTGGTGTGCTCCAATTCCCTGCGCTCCGATGACGCCACCGGCAATGCCGTGGGGCTTTTGCATGCCGAGATGCGTCTGGCCGGATCCGTGGTCATGGCCGCCGCCGATGCCAGCCGCATTCCCGCCGGCTCGGCCCTGGCGGTGGATCGCGAAGGTTTCTGCGAGGACATCACCGCCCGCCTTCAGGCTCACCCGAAGATCACCATCGCGCGCGAGGAAATCACCACAGTGCCCGCCGCATGGGACAATATC
>Ga0256841_1002444_pt1 | contig 14785 bp, 13 predicted proteins | sample 356308metaG_FD_185971 | JGI IMG/M metagenome (GOLD analysis project Ga0256841, IMG submission 185971) | Hydrothermal vent microbial communities from Mid Atlantic Ridge, Atlantic Ocean - 356-308 | ecosystem: Environmental > Aquatic > Marine > Hydrothermal vents | place: Atlantic Ocean: Mid...
AGCCTTGATCAAAGTATCAGCACAAGGAGGAGTTTTTCCATGATGACAACAGGGTTCCAGTGTCACGTAACAGCGTGATCCCCATGCTTTGTCTCCTGCCTCGACCAGCGCGTTGATCTCTGCATGACCTTCACCGGCCTTGTGATGGAAACCCTCACCGACGATCTGTTCCTCTTTCACCAGCACACAACCCACACGCGGGTTGGGGTGTGTCGTCAACAAACCTTTCCTTGCCAGCTGGATGGCATGGTTCATCAATTCTTGATCGCTTCGGGATTCATTACTCATGTAAATAGTGTGCGGGGAGTTGTCAAATGGATCAAGGTTCAAACCCGCCATCATTGCAATAACGGGTATCTCTGCAGGCGTGGAGCACGGCGGCTCCTGCAAAAACAAAAAATGATCCGGGGAAGCCCCCCCGGATCAGGATCTGTCCGTTAGACCATCAAGCGATTTCTGGTTTACGACGTGAAAAGCCCAACAAACCTGCCAGCGCAGATCCCATCAACCAGACCGCAGCCGGGACAGGAACGGCTGAAACAGGGGCATCATCCAGACGAAATGCGAACCCCCTTGCGGCAATCCCTCCTGGTATCCAGCTTGCACCTTCATCAGTTGAATAATAATTATTTCCAGCAAATGGGGCAGAATTTGACCTCATCCATCCCCAGTTATCATCTGTATCCGTCGTTGTATCATTGAAAATGGATAACCAGTAGGTGACACCGGCTGTCAACGTCGTCGGCGTGATATCTGCCGAGTAATCATAGACATCGACGCTTCCGAGGTTAAGTCCTGTATCGGTACGATTTACTGCACTCCCGACAGAAAACTCATGGAGTGGTGATCCACTTGGACCACTACTGTCTGCATAGATACGTAGCGTAAAATTATCCACCTCGTAGGTATTTGCTCCTCCCACTGAACTTAAGAAACCTCTCCAGTAAATACTGCGAATAGTCAGATCAGGTGAGGTCAATGAAAAATCATCCGCCTGGATGGCGGCAGCGTCCAGATCACTGGAACCTCCTCCCGTGACATCCGCCGGGTTCTCATAAATTGTCGCTGCTGAAGCAGAGACCATGGATAAAACAAATCCTGTTGAAACAATCCCGAGTAGGGAAATGAGTTTTTTAAATTTCATGCGTTTCTCCTGTTTTTTGTTGGTTATTGATCGATGTCCTTATCGTCATGTTTGCTCCCTTTGGTAGCAGGTTTTTATAGCCTGTCTAATGACTGACATAGCACAAGACATGCCTGTTTTGTTTTGTTTTGTTTATCAATGACTTATGTTTTCTGCCTGCGTGTCAAACCCTGATTCAGGGTTAATTGTGTCGTCTGGAGGCGACAGCTTGGAGTGTTTTGTGGAGATCTATGAATGGTTATTCTCGATCCGCTCCTGCAAAAATAGTTATTTCTTGTGTTTGCTTTTACGTTTTTCTGGTGGGATGAGATCAAGCTGGTCTTTTTTTACTTCGGGCGGGAGTTCGTGTTCCAGCCGTTCGATTTCATCGAGAAAGGCACGCACATCTTCGAAACTGCGATAGACAGAAGCAAAACGGACATAGGCCACCTGATCGAGCCCCCGCAACTGCTCCATCACCCAGTCGCCAACTTTTTGAGAATCGATTTCGCGCTCTCCAGTTTCCCGTAGATGTCGCTTGATTCTTTCGATAGAGACTTCGACCGCATCCATTTCTACGGGTCGCTTTTCCAGCGATCGCATCATACCGGCTCTGAGTTTTTCTTCCTGAAACGTTTCCCGGCGGCCATCTGATTTTATGATGCGTGGGAAGTTTAGTTCGGCTGTTTCATAGGTTGTAAAACGTTCTTTACATGCGGCACATTCACGTCGACGACGGATCTGATCACCTTCGCTGGCATCGCGTGAGTCGATGACGCGTGTATCGGGTTCACTACAAAAAGGACAGCGCATGATCTTTTTTCCCTGTTTTCAGATCAAAAAAACCGCAAGGACACATCCGTATCCTTGCGGTTGTTGCAGGAACAAATTTTACTGTTCGTACAATGGAAGCTTTTTACAAAGCTCAAGGACTTCACCTTTAACACGAGCAATGGTTGCATCATCACCCATGTTATCCATGATGTCACAAATCCAGGTTGCAACCTGTGCGGCTTCTGCTTCTTTGAAACCACGCGTTGTGATCGAAGGTGTGCCAATTCGAATACCACTGGTCACGAAAGGTGATTGTGGATCGTTTGGAACAGCATTTTTGTTGACGGTAATATTAGCCTGGCTCAATGCAGCATCCACTTCTTTACCGGTCAGTCCTTTTTCGATCATGTCCACGAGGAACAGGTGATTGTCTGTACCACCAGAAACGATTTTCAAACCTCTATCAATAAAGACTTTGGTCATCGCCTGCGCATTGGCCTTAACCTGCTGGATGTATTGCTTGAACTCAGGTTGCATACATTCCTTGAATGCCACGGCTTTAGCCGCGATGGTATGCATGTGTGGACCACCCTGATAGGCAGGAAACACCATGAAATTGACTTTCTTTTCAATCTCTTCATTGGCTTTGCCCATAATAATACCTGATCGAGGGCCACGCAGTGTTTTATGAGTGGTTGAAGTTGTAATATCGGCAATTTGAACCGGACTAGGATACTCACCTGTGGCAACAAGACCGGCAACGTGAGCAATGTCAGCCACCATGATCGCGCCTACTTTGTCACAAATGTCACGGAACCGCTGCCAGTCCCACTCACGAGAGTAAGCAGAAAAACCTGTCCAGATCATTTTTGGCTTGTGTTCCAGGGCCAGCTCTTCGGCCTGATCATAATCAACAATACCATTGTCATCCAGACCATATTGGACGGCATTATAAACACGACCAGAAACATTAACATGAGCACCGTGAGTTAAATGGCCACCATGTGCGAGGCTTAACCCCATAATGGTGTCATGCGGTTCCAGAAGAGCCAGATAAACCGCGCCATTGGCCTGTGATCCTGAGTGTGGTTGAACATTGGCCCAATCAGCGCCAAACAACTCGCAGGCACGATCAATCGCTAGTTGTTCGACGACATCAACATATTCACAACCACCATAGTAGCGTTTGCCCGGATAACCTTCGGCATATTTGTTAGTCAGTACGGAGCCCTGACATTCCATCACACGTGGGCTGGTCATATTTTCAGACGCGATCAGTTCAATATCTTCTTCCTGACGCTGTCTTTCCCCTTCCATTGCTGCAAACAGCTCTGGATCAAAACCTTCCACTTTCATATCTTTTGTATACATTGGGTATCATCTCCCATTAGTTTAGTTGTAGTTAAATATTTGCCTGACTATCATCAATAACGATGCAGACAACAGCTTTCTCATCATCGGCAAAACTGCTGAAAAGACTGATCCATCTACGATGGCCAGCCGAGAATTCTTTTTTCGGAATTTTTAAGGATAGCAAATATTTCAGACTTATTGTAGCTCAAGGATTACCCAGAAAGGCCGCTACAGTCTGATATGTCCGAAGCAGTATTAGAAACACCGTCAGAAAACAAGGAAGAAAAGACTGACTCACCACTTGATCGTTTCCTTTTTATCAACGAAGGAAGGATGGCGCGTGTGCAGGCGTCCCTGAGTCAGAGAAAGCAGGCTTTCCTGGATGCTCTGCCTTTTCTGTTTCATACAAATGACAGCGCCCTGCCCGGATATATCTCAGAGAAAACACCCTGTGGAATAGCCGATTATTCCCCTTCCGGACAAACCTTGTTCGAAGCCCGACGAATGGCAAGAAGCACAAAAATTGGCAGGAAAGCACCCAAAACATTTGACCTGCTGGGCCTGTACTTCATGGGGAGTTCCGGAACCATTGCTTACAATGGCGAAAGTGATTTTGACATCTGGCTTTTTATTGATCCGGAAATTGAAGATGATCGAATTGAAGCGTTACAACAAAAAGCCAGTTTAATCGAAGAATGGGCAGCCAAATCAGATATTGAAGTCCATTTTTTTATCATCAACCCGGACTTGTTTCGTGCAGGTAAAATGCTGCCCATGTCATCTGAAAGCAGTGGTAGCGCTCAAAAAGGCTTACTGCTGGATGAGTTTTATCGATCCAGTATCAAAATTGCCGGACTGCCGTTGACCTGGTGGCTGGTACCACTGGCATATGAAATGAAATACGATGACTATCTCTATAGTCAACGGAATGTTGTCAGTTCCGATCACCCCCCGCTTGATCAGTGTATCAACCTGGGGCCACTCAATGATATTGCTGTTGAAGAGTTTTTCGGGGCTGCCATCTGGCAGCTCAATAAAAGTATAAAATCACCCTATAAGTCAGTATTAAAACTGCTTTTGATGGAAGTCTATGCTGAGGATAAAAGTGGTATTAGTCTGATCAGCCATCAATTCAAGAAACGTGTCTATGATGGTGTCACAGATATCAGTTTACTGGATCCATGGATTCTGATGTTTCAGGAGGTCGAGGATTATCTGTTCGATAAAAATGACAGTTTAAGACTGAATGTTTTGCGCCGAAGTTTTTATCTGAAAATCAGTGAAAAACTAAGCCAGAGAAACGTCGAAAACTGGAAACATAAACTTCTGGGGCATCTTGTCGAACGCTGGGGTTGGAGTGACGAACAAATCCAGGAGCTTGATTCCAGAGAACAATGGAAGCTGGAAACCGTTACTCGTGAAAGAGTCGATCTGGTCAATACGCTGACGAAGTGTTTTCGGATACTTTTGCGACATGCTCATGAAAAAGCGGACGGCCTGCACATTACTCAGACAGATCTACAACTTCTGAACCGTAGATTATATTCTGCATTTGAAAGAAAAGCCGGAAAGATCGAGATCATTAATCGAGGAATTTCGCCCGATATTAGCGAAGCAACGGTTTCATTACATTTAATGGAATCAATACCAGAACCTTCATGGGGCTTGTCAGATACAATGCCCAAAGCTCCACCATCATCCTGGGTGCTTTATCGAGGAATCGTGACACAACAGGATCTTGGTGATTCTACACATTTAAAACGAACCTCCAGCCTGATCGAAATGCTGGCATGGTGCTATTTTAATCAGATCCTGAATAAAGAGAGTCAAGTCATGCTGTACTTGCCGAGTGATATAAGTGTCACGCAGCAGGAAATCAAGACGATTCTCGAGGCCTTTTCCAGACAATTCCCACTGGATCAGACTATCGAAAATAAAGCTCTCTCAGAAAATGTTCGTCTCACTTCCGGTGCCATCTTTGTTAATACCGGGCTTGCACCTAAAGCTGACCCGGAATTGAATGACGCCTTGTTGGCAACCCAGCGAAGCAATGCTTTAAGTTATGGTGGTCAACATGAAAATCTGACCAAAACCTTTGATCTGGTTTTCACAACATCGTGGGGGGAAACGTTTATAAAACATTATTCAGGTAAAGATGGTCTGATTGATTGCATTTCTGAATACATGTCATGGGCCCGACCTTCACAAAAAATTGCACCAGAAACGCTTGAGGTCTACTGCTATTCACCCGGTTATGGTGCTCAGATCAGGAAAACACTCAATACACTTTTTCGTGATATTGTTGAATATTTTTATGCTGAAGATGGCACGGCTGGGGGTCGGTATATTCTGGAAATCGAAGATGGTTTCCAAAGTGTTGAAATTAATAATGATGTCATTACTCATTCCATCCTGGAAGATAAAAACCGGCTAATTCAATATCTGTCTAAACCTGCAACGCGTTTCACACCTGTCTATTTCAACCCCTATGCCTGTACTGATACTCTATTACCTTCAATCTACCCCTTGAACAAAGCGAATACCGTACAGCTCTTTTTTTATCTCAAAAATGAGCAGGCAAATATTTATATTCTTGATGAAAAAGGATCTCTGTTTACGCAGACGATAGCCTTTAAAGATAAACACAGCCTGTTCGGACATTACAAAATATTCTCAGACTCTATCATTGAACGGATTGTGCATAGCGATCTGACAAACCTGCTCCATGAGACCGAATGTATTACAAAGATGTACCTGGTAGAAAAGGATCGGATTGATGGTTACACCATAGAGCCACTCTCTTTACTGACCGATCGTTCCGAGAATTTTCTTAGTTTGCAGGTTCTCTGTGATCGCGATGAAAACAACGTTGAACAATACACAATTTACTGTAAGGATCAGGAATTTTCATCACTGCAATACGGAGATCAAATTTTCAATGTCGTTGCAAAACAGGTGATGAGATACAGAGGCAGCAGACAGACATATCCTGTACACATTACTGATATTGATTTATCCCAGTCTATGCTTAACCATCAGAACAGTCATCAATATCAATCCAATCAATTCTTCCGGTATAAAAAACATATAGAATCAAAAATGACAAAAGCACTGGAAAAATTGTAGCTCTGATTGCAAACATTTATACTGCATGACTCATCCTTTTAATGCAGACTCTTTCATGAAATTTTCTAACTTCGGCCAGAAATTCACTCATCGATCTGGCATTCTCCAACTGATGGATGATCTGGGTCAGGCCATGTCGGGAAACTCTGACATGCTCATGCTGGGTGGAGGAAATCCCGGGCATATTCCAGAAGTACAAGCAGTATTCCGTCAACGCATGGAACAAATTCTTGAGCAACCAGACACCTTCGAAAAACTCATCGGTAACTATGATCCGCCACAGGGTGATCAGGCCTTTTTAATCGCACTGGCTGATCTCCTTCGAGAGACTTTTGACTGGGATATTACATCAGAAAACATGGCTTTGACTCTGGGCAGCCAATCCAGCTTCTTTGTTCTGTTCAATCTCTTTGCCGGTGAATTTCCGAATGGTAAAAAGAAAAAAATCCTGTTCCCGTTAGCACCTGAATATATCGGTTATTCTGACCTTGGTTTGTCAGATGATTTTTTTATCGCCCAACGTCCTTCGATTGAACATATTGATGATCATACTTTTAAATATCATGTGGATTTTGAGGCTCTGAAAATCACTGATGAGACAGGCGCTATTTGCGTCTCTCGCCCAACAAATCCTACAGGGAATGTTTTAACAGACGAAGAAATTCAACATCTGGTCAGCCTGTCAGAACAACATCAAATTCCTTTGATCATCGATAATGCCTACGGCCTGCCATTTCCGAATATTATTTTTACTGATGCAGAACCTGTCTGGTGTGACCATACGATCCTCTGTATGAGCCTGTCCAAGCTGGGGCTTCCGGGGACTCGAACAGGCATTGTGATCGCAAACCCAGAGATTATCAATGCGATCACCGGGTATAATGCCATTTTCAATCTGGCCACCAGTGGCCTTGGTTCACAACTGGCTATTGAAATGGTCAAGACAGGTGAAATCATTTCGCTGAGTAAAGATCTGATCACGCCTTACTATCAGAAGAAAGCTGATCAGGCGATCAACTGGTTGTCAGAATCATTGCAAGGTTATGATTATCATCTACATAAAGCGGAAGGTGCCTTATTTTTATGGCTATGGCTGAGAAATCTGCCGATCTCCAGTGAAGAACTTTATGACCGATTAAAAGATCGTGGGGTTCTGGTGGTTTCAGGGCATTACTTTTTCCCGGGACTTGAAGATGATTGGCAACACAAACATGAATGTATTCGTATCACCTATTCGCAGGATGATAAAACGGTAAAAAATGGATTGGAAATTATTGCCGCAGAAATTAGACGTGCTTATGACGATGTTTAAGTACGTACCACAAGCCTCGAACATTGGATCGTGGCTCTGGTAACAGAAAAGTGATGATAATTTCTTCCAGTGCGGCAATCACACATAAAATTGCAGCCAGTCTGAATGCCCATGCCGGGCCTCCGAGAAAGAGAAGAATTGAAGCGATCGCCATTGATCCAGCAGCAAATTTTGTCAACCAGGTATGATAACTGGGATAGTTTCCAAATTTGATTAACCCAATAACAACCGGAAAAATAATGCTACAGACAATAGCGATCACATAAAATATTTCTCGACGGATCACATCCGGCCACAATAACCAGGCACAGATCGGAATGGCCATGTACACAGCAAAATCGGCCAGACTATCCAGTTTTGCACCCAGTTTTGTTTGTAAGCCAAACGTACGGGCAATAAACCCATCAAGCACATCCGTAATAAATGCAAAGGCCAATAACCCCAGAAAAAGTGTTGAAAGCCCCTTCCATGAAACAACCACAAGTACGGGCACGATACAGAGCCTGATCAAGGTTAGAATATTTGGGATATTCAAAAAACCTTTCACTTGTCAGAACCTCCATTCCCCCAGTTTCCAGCTTTATTGGCCACCTCCCTGGTTTTTTCTTGCATGACTTTTAACCAGTGACGAGCCCAGGCAAACTCAATTCCAAGGATTGCAAGACCTGTCGGTATCACTATCACTGCTGGTCCCGGTGTTATAAACATCACAATACCGATCACGACAACCGTAACACCAACAACAAATATTGTGATACGTCGAACCAGTTTATAGGTCAGATGCAACGTTCGTTTCATGGCTCATTTTTTTGACAGGCTGAATTCGGCATGTAATGCAGCATGATCAGATAACTTTCGCCACATTTTCGAATCCAGAATGCCACAATTTTCCGGTTTAAGTTGTCGATAATAGATTCTATCTACTGGCAATACAGGCCACCAGACAGGAAAGGTTTTTGCTCGTTCCCCGGTCATTGTTTTAAAGACTTCTGAAAGTCCCAGTCGCTTGCTGATACTTTTTTCTGCCTGCCCGAGCCAGTCATTAAAATCACCGGCAATGATCAGTGGGCATTCTGGAGGGACATGTGATTCAATTCGATGTGAAAGTACTTGTAATTGACGACGACGTTTCGGAGCACGTAAAGCCAGGTGAATACAGAAAACATGAAAATATTCTTTTGATCCCGGTACATTGATCACTGCATGTAAAAGACTTCGACTGGCACGTCGACTGTTCGAAACATTGATGTTTTCCCAATGAACAATGGGGTATTTACTTAAAATCGCATTGCCATGGTGGCCGGAATAATAGATCGCATTTTTACCGTAAGCGTAATGCGGCCACATTTTATCTGCCAGAAATTCGAATTGTGATAAAGAAGGCCAATCATTGATCCGGCGCTTCTTTATACGATGCTCTCCCTGGATCTCCTGCAAGAAAACCAGGTCAACATCAGCCACTTCAATTGCCTCACGGATCTGATGTAATACAAATCGGAAATTGCCGGTGCTGAATCCCTTGTGAATATTATAAGTGAGGACTTTAAATTGACTGAATTGAGTCATTAATTATTCCAGCATTTGTCCTCCAGGCTGGTCTTTGGGTTCTTTCCCCCCTCCTGGTTTTTTTCCTGTGTTAACCATATGATTCACCCAGTTTCTTAATTTGATAACAACATTTTCATCCTGATCTTTCTTCTGAACAGGAACGGGTACTTCTTCAATCACAACAACGTTCTTCTTATCCGGAACGGGTACTTCTTCGATTTCAACATTTTCAGTTTTAGTACGTTCTGAACTGGTCGACCTGTCAATACTTTTTGCAGCTGGACGCGAACCTTCCCATGGAACCGGCCTGTAATTATCATAATTTATTTCAGGATCAGTTTCCTGTGGTGCCAAACCAGTTGCCTGATCTGGAACAGGGTTTTGCTCGACTATGTTTTCAGTTGGAAATTCTTCAATGCGAGTCACTTCACTAGTATGGATAACAGGTTGTTCATCATGACTTATAACAACATCCTGAGAGTTTTCATTTCCAGCTTCATCAACAATGATTATTTTTCCCTTGGCTTCTAACTCAGCAGCCGTTTGTTCATCAAGTATTGGTGGGTGTTCTTCTGAGAGCACTTCAGGCTCATCGATCGAAGAAACCGGTTCAACTGATTCTGAGTCTACTCTGGACGTTTCTACACTTCCAGTTTCTGGTAGAACAGGATTTTCTACCTTTTCTTCTGTAACCATCTCGACAGGTTTATCACTGATAATGTCCTGTGGTACGAAACCCGGAGAAACAACCTGCTGGATTTTTTGATAGTTTCCAACAAACAGCCCACCAATGACCAGAGTCAGAACCGCAAGAGCGACTTTCAGACCATGCTGGAAACCTTGTTTATGCGCCATTTCAACTGAAGTAATATCTTCATCCTTATCCCAGTAATCAGCCAGATCCGGATTATTATGAATACGCGTCACTGTCTGTGTTAATGATTCCTTAACCAGGGAAACCACCTGACTTGAGGTATGGCCTGAAAGAATCGTTGATGAAGGCTCACTCGTGCCTGCGAATGATAAAAAATCTTTTTTCCACTCACTGATGGTTTGTGGTCTATCACGTGTCAGAAAAGCCAACCCATGCTCAATCGCAGAGATAAAATGATCAGAATAGCGTTTATCGGCCAGTTCTCGACAACTGATCAAATTATCCTCATCATTCCCTGTCAAAGATTCACCACGAGTAATTGCATCATTCGGAGGAACACCTGTCACAGCTCGATACAGTGTTGCGGCCATACCATAAATATCTGACCAGGGCCCCTGCTTATCACTTTTGCTGACGTATTGTTCGATGGGTGCATATCCCGGAGAAACAAGACTGGTCAGCGTATGTGTCTCCTTCTCCAACGACTGTCGGGCTGATCCAAAATCGAGTAAAACAGGTGTACCATCTGTTCGAATAAAAATATTTGCGGGTTTGATATCACGATGAATAAAGCCCGATTCGTGCATATTCTCAAGTCCTTCAAGAATAGGAAACAAAATATTAAGCAGATCGGATTCATCAAGAAACTTCTGACGAACCAGAATTTCTTTCAAGCTGACACCCTGTTCATAGCGCATGACCATATAGGCGGTATTATTAGCTTCGAAAATATTCATGACTCGAACAATGTTGGCATGCTCGAATTGATCAAGGATACGGGCTTCTTCAATAAAACGTCGTAGCCCTGTTGTATATTTTTCCTGGAGATCCTCTGAAACGGGTCTTACGGTTTCAATACCTTCTCGCATGGCATACTGGCCGGGCAAGAATTCCTTGATCGCGACCAGGCGATTAAGATTTATGTCCTGTGCCAGATAGGTGATCCCGAATGCACCTTGCCCAAGGACGGATTTAATCCTGTACCAGAGCAGTTCATACCCGGATTGCAGGGCATTACGATGGGCTAAGTTGTTCTCCTTCTGCATAATAACTGACTACTTGATTCCTTCCAGATTCTTTTGCGCGATAAACTGCTTCATCAGCGGCCTTCACTAGCTTGTGTGCGATTTCTTCAATATTTTCGGATGATCCAATGTGTTCTGTTGTGGCTACACCCACAGAAACACAAACCTGCATCTCTATTTCTGGATCATACTCCCATTGTTCTATACTTTTCCTGATCCGTTCTGCGATCTCCATAGCAAGATTAATATCTGCCTGCGCGAGTAAGACAGCAAATTCCTCACCACCATAGCGTGCTACAACATCAATTGTTCGTAATTGTTCACGAATCAGTTGTGCCACATGACGCAATACATCATCACCTGCCTGGTGACCATAAGTGTCGTTAATCTTCTTAAAACGATCAAGATCAATGAATAAACAACCTAATGAGACACTATCTCGACGTGCTCGTTCAAGCTCTTCATGTAAACGTTGGTCAAAAAATCGCCTGTTATTAACGCCTGTCAGTCCATCTGTCAGTCCAATAAAACGTAATCTTTCACGATTTTCTGCTGTTTCAAGACACACTGAAACCACGGCCGCCAGATGTTCCATAAAATCGGTGGCACTGTCTTCCCGAAATTTATCCCGGTTATAGCTGGCAAGATTTAGCGATCCAACCAGTTTTCGATTACGGATCAGAGGCAAAATCGCAACACTACCAATACGTTGCTCTGATTTTGGAAAAATTGCCGTATGAATGCGTGCTCGATAGGATCCCAGTGTGGGTCTTCTGCCATGCTCAAACAAGCTATCGATATGATTGAGATCCTCACAAAGTAATAATTCCGGGAAATCGGCTCGTGGCGTACTCGTTGAATCCAGCAAACGATGGATCTCATATTCAGGATCAATCAAGGTCAGCGTAATCATATCCCAGCCAAAGCCAGCGCGAGAGTCATAAAGTATGGTGCGTAACATCTCGGGTAAAGATCTGCTGCGCATGAGATTCAATTCCAGAGTCTGAAAGCGCCGCCAGCGCTCGTCGTTACGACGGGCTTCCAATAAAAGGGTGTCCAGTTTCCTCTGTAAAGTGGATGGCGATTGACTACGAATGGTTTAATTTCCTGATTTGAAAAGATGATTATTCCAGCTCTGCAATGACAACATCGGTGAACTCCTGAGTGTTTGCCTGTCCTCCGAGATCACCTGTTAATGTTTTTCCTTCATTGATTACTTTCACTAAAGTCTTTCGTATTCTGGTTGCCTTAGCTTGTTCATTAACATGATCCAGCATCATCGCTGCCCCCAGCATTAATGCTGTCGGGTTTGCAATGCCTTTGCCGGCAATATCGGGCGCAGATCCATGTACGGCTTCAAAAACAGCCGCGTCAAGTCCAATATTTCCACCGGGTGCCATTCCAAGCCCCCCAACCAGACCAGCGATCTCATCCGAAAGGATGTCTCCAAACATGTTGGTTGTCAGAATCACATCAAATTGACCGGGGTTAAGCACGAGCTGCATGGCTGTGTTATCGACAATCTTATCTTCAATTTCAAGTTGTCCTTCATATTTTTCCCCAACTTCCTGACAGGTTTCAAGGAACAGGCCTGTCAGAGCTTTCAAAATATTCGCTTTATGAACGATGGTGACTTTCTTACGCCCATTCCGCACGGCATAATCAAACGCAAACTCGGCAATCCGGCGACAACCACCACGGGTAATAAAACTTGAAGATTCAGCAACAGCATGCGGATCACCATCGACGGGAACAAAATGTTCAGCACCCACATACATGCCTTCCAGATTTTCTCTGATCAGAACCAGATCAATATCTGAATAACGACCATCTGGTAGAAAAGTGAGTGCTGGACGGACATTGGCAAACAATTTAAAAGCCTCTCTTAACCTGACATTGACCGAGCGAAAGCCCCCCCCGATCGGTGTTGTTAAAGGTCCTTTTAAAGCCAGTTTGGTTTTCCTGATGGATTCCAGAACCGCATCAGGAATGGGATCACCACCTTCATCCATGGCCGCCATTCCTGCAATTTGCTCATCCCACTCGAAAGGTGCATCCACGGCATCCAGTAACCTGACAGTTGCTTTTACAATTTCCGGACCTATACCATCTCCACTGATCAGAGTGGCAGGAATTCGATTAGAAGAAGATTGAGACATAGTTAATGATCCATGAAGTTTAGTAATGAATCTGTAGATTTTATACGAAACTGGCGTCCAAGTGCTGAAAAAAATGTTTCATTATTATAAAACAGCTCTGATTTAGACATCAGAACAAATCATGATCCGTTTCTTACTTAAGTCTGCTAAAATCCCATGCGGTTCAAAATGACTATAAATTACAGTAGACCGGAAAAGTAAGTGGCTCAGAAATTTAGACTTACTTCACAACATAACAATCAAAAATAGAGAAATATATAAGGATCACAAATGAACATTTACGTTGGAAATTTACCTTACAGAACAGAAAAAGAAGAACTTCAGGAAGTATTTGAAGCATTTGGCGAAGTAGAATCCGTCGATATTATCGTTGATCGACGATCAGGACGCTCACGAGGCTACGGCTTTGTATCCATGCCCAATGAAGACGAAGCCAAACTGGCCGTAGAAGAACTCAATGGCAGTGAACTCGATGGCAGAAACCTCCGGGTTGATTTTTCACGCCCTAAATCAGAAGATCAGTCACGTGGTCGAAGACCTTCTTCCGGGCAACATAACAATCAGGGACAAAGAAGAAGACCGGCTAACCAGACTCATCAACCGGCACAAAAAACGGGTGGCCTTCTGGCTAAAATAAAAAGCTTCTTCAGTTGACCTGATTGATAGAAGTATCCTTATAACAGATCAAGCACGGCTGTTAAGGCAGGGCCATCGACATAGGCCGATGCGCCCTGTTCAACAGCCTCACGTCTGGCGACACCACCAAAACCAATCACATACACACCGGCTTCTGCGGCTTCCAGATCGGTAATACCATCACCAATCAGGGCTGCTCTCACCTTTCCAGAAAGTACTTTTCTACAGATCTCGGCCTTTCCTCCAGCTCTGGCCAGCGGTGATTGCTGATCAAAACCTGCGTAGCTGCCTTCTTCATCAAAGAAAATATCAACTGCGTGAACCTGATCATCAGGAACTCCCAGAAACTTTCCGACATTAAGGACGGCTTGTCGAAGACCTCCGCTGACAATATGAACTTCCAGACCCTGCTTCATTAACTCATCGACAACTTCTGTTGCACCGTCAACCATTTGATCAACATAACGATGACTTAACCACGTTAAGGCTTCCTGATCAGGTCTGATCAACTCCAGCCTTTTTTGATAGACAGCTTCTAATGGCATCTGTCCTTCCATTGCCGCGTTGGTTAAAGGGATCAGTTGTTCTGCAACACCCGCTCGGATCGCCAGTTCATCAATGCCTTCGACAATGGATAAGGTACTGTCACAATCAAAAAAAATCACATCGAAACGTCGGTTGTGGCTCATAAAGTCACCTGCCAGACACGCTGGATCATCGGGATCTCTTCGACTAAAGATATCTGGTCGTCTGAAAGTGGTGATGAAACACCGATCACGGCAATGGCCGTTCTATCCTGTGTTGAATTCCCCACATGCATCCTGGAGATATTGACTTTGGCTTTTCCCAGAACAT
>Ga0256841_1002445_pt1 | contig 14778 bp, 14 predicted proteins | sample 356308metaG_FD_185971 | JGI IMG/M metagenome (GOLD analysis project Ga0256841, IMG submission 185971) | Hydrothermal vent microbial communities from Mid Atlantic Ridge, Atlantic Ocean - 356-308 | ecosystem: Environmental > Aquatic > Marine > Hydrothermal vents | place: Atlantic Ocean: Mid...
GAAGCCGGTTGGTCGGCAGCCTTTAAGCGAGTTCCCGAAATGATGTCTTGTTACTTGGGACCTGCGTTTGTTGCTATGTTAGCTTTGGTATTTTTAGGAATAAAATATGTTTATCCTTGGGCAAATCCCGAACATCATATTGCAGATTTTAATAAATATCCCGAGTTTAAGGAAATTTTGGAACATAAAGAACCCTATCTGAATATTTCCGCTTTTATTACCCGAACTATTATTTATTTCGTAATTTGGTTTGGCACGACCGGTATTTTGAGATATTTCTCCAAGAAGGAAGATGCAAACAAATCGGAAGCATTGAAATGGTTTGAAAAAAGTAGATTCTATTCCAAAGTATATATTTTTGCATTGGCAGGAACATTGATTTTTGCCGGTTTTGATTACTTGATGTCAATTGAACCCTATTGGTATAGTACTTTATTCAGTGTGAAAGAATTGATTTCAGGATTTTTCCATGCTTCGGCATTGATTATAATTTTTATTTATTTTCTTCACAAATCCGGATATTATCCATTTATGAATTCCTCGCACTGGCACGATTTCTCCAAATATCTTTTTATGGGGTCAATATTATTTGCCTATGCTTGGTATTTTCAATATATGCTGATTTGGTATGGAAATATTCCCGAAGAAGGTGAATTTTATTTCCTCAGAAGATTTCATTTTTCACAACCATTATTTGTTTTGGATATTGTGATTAATTTCTTCTTGCCGTTTTTGATTTTGTTACCTAATAAATTGGCTAAAAATCCCAAAGTATTGGTATCGGTAGCATTTTTGATTATGTTTGGATATTTCTTGGATATGTATTTGGCTGTTTTTCCTCCGTTGGTTCACACTTTTGCAGGGGTAGAGCATACACATCCTGTTTTTGGAATTTATGAAATCGGGATTTTCTTAGGATTCTTGGGATTATTCTTGTTTGTTGTATTGCGTATGCTTTCCAAACGAAGATTGATTCCCGTAAATCATCCATATATTGAAGAAAGTATTATGCATCATAATGTGCATTAATTTTAATATATTTCATAAAAAAAGCTGCAATCTTGCAGCTTTTTTTATGGCATAATTTTAGTAGAAATAATTTGTATATTTGCTTAATAAATAATATTTATGAAAGTTCTATCTGTTTTTATTTTTATTTGGATCTTTAATTTTACTTATTCTCAACAACAAGTTGATAATCGCTTTATTGTTACGGACCGTGTTAATCGCTTATTACAAGAACGTCAGGAATGTAGTCTGAAAAGAAAGATTAAAGAGAAAAATTTTCATATTCAAATTTATAATGGTTATAGTTTGAATAAAGCAAAATCCATTAAGCAAAATTTTCTTTCAAATTTTCCTGACATCCCTGTTGCTATTGAATGGGAAAATCCCGAATTCAAAGTTTGGGTGGGAGTTTTTGAAAATAAATTATCCGCCGATAGAGGCTTGATGCATATCAAAAAAAAATATCCCAATGCATTTATTGTTAACCCGAAGAAGTAAATTTATTACCAATCTTCTTTCCGGTGGGCATCAAATTTTAAAAATAAAAACAATAATATGGTAAATGCCCATAGTGAAGAACCTCCATAACTGATAAATGGGAGGGGTATTCCTATGGTAGGAAAAATTCCTAATACCATCAAAAGGTTTAAGGAAAAATGTATTAATAAAATACTTAATAATCCATACCCCACAATTCTAGAAAATTTTTGTTTTTGTCTTTCGGCTAAAAACAAAATTCTATATAATAAAGTCAAATACAGAGTGATTAATAAAATTGCGCCAAAGAATCCCCATCTTTCACCAATTACTGTAAAAATCCAATCTGTATGTTGTTCAGGAATAAAATATCCTTTAGTTTGCGTACTCATTTCCAGTCCTTTACCTGTAAATCCGCCAGAGCCAATCGCTATTAAAGCTTGTTTAAGATTGTATCCGGTGCCTTGATCATCTTTCTTTTTACCCAAAACAATCTCAATTCTGTTTTGTTGATGTGGTTTCAAAATCTTTTTAAATACAAAGTCTGTTGATAAAATCGTAAAAAATGTAATTCCTAAAAATATTAAACTTTTTAGGATAAAGTTTTTTTTCAACAAGAAATAAAAAGCAGCATTAAGAATTAAAAAAATAAATGAGGAGAAAAGTAAAAGTAAATTCTTTCCGAAATAAATAGTAAGGATAAAAATAGTAGCAATATAAAAAATCAAAATATAATATTTTAAATCGATGCCTTCACGATATAGGACCATAAATAAGGAAGTGAAAACGATGGCAGAGCCCAAATCCGGTTGTAATAATATAAGTACAATCGGAATAAAAATCAACAATGTGGCTTTAAAGAAGTCTTTGATTTTTTTGAGGTCAAAATCTATATCCGATAATAAAGCGGCAAGTCCTAAAACAGTAGTAACCTTTGCAAATTCTGCCGGTTGAATGCTAAAGTTTCCGAAACGGAACCAAGATTTGTTTCCATTGATATTGGCACCAAAAATTAATACTAAAATCAAACTAAAAATTCCGAATAAGTATATGATCGATGCATAATTTTTAATTTTTCTGATGGAAAGAAAACCAATTCCTATGATAATTAATATACTAATACTGGCCCAAAGAATCTGTTTGCTGTAAAAGTTTTTTAAAAAATGAGGTTTCAAGTTGTTAAATTCCGTAGAATAAATACTCAAAATACCGATAAAAATCAACCCTGCATATAACAATATGCTAATCCAATCATAATCTGTTACATTAACACGTCTATTTTTATTTCTCATGGTATTTCATTTTATAAATATCTTCCAAATTTGTTTGCAAGACGCGTTTTAATAGATCCGGACGAGATATTTTTCCTGTAAGATATTTATCAATTATCAACGTAGCAATGGGAGCAGCGATAGTTGCGCCAAAACCTCCATTTTCTATAAAAACACTTACTGCAATCTTCGGATTATCTTTAGGTCCAAAAGCAACAAAAATAGAATGATCAGGCAATTTGACTATTTTACCATCAATTTTGATTTTATTTTCACTGGTTCCGGTTTTACCACAAAGCTCCAGATCATATAATCTGCTATATTTGGCAGTTCCTGATTTGTAAACTTCAGCCATATCTTCAATAATCCGTGGAAAATAAACAGAATCAATTCCGACAGAATTTTTTATAGTAAATCTTTTATTTATCAGGATTTTGCCATGGTCTATTTCTTTAATTACATGAGGAGTATAGTAAAATCCTTTGTTTGATATTCCTGCCATAACATTTGCTAACTGAATGGGTGTAGTGGATACTTCGCCTTGTCCAATTCCGTTGGATAGGGTATAGGTAGCATACCAACGTTTTTTTCCATAATATCTGTCATAAAATTTTGAATCGGGAATAAATCCTTTGGAACCTACAGGCATATCCGTATTGAGATATCTGCCCAAACCAAATTTTTTTACTTGTTTTGACCAATGATCCATTCCAATGGCAGGCGTAGGATATTTGTCTATGATTTTTAAATAGCTGTTGGCAAAAAAAGTATTACATGAGCGGATGATTGCCCAAGGTAATTTTACTCTTCGCCCATTGGCACCACAGTGGCAAAACATATGGGCTCTTCTTCCGTATTTAAATCCATGATTACATATATAGGAAGTAGCAGGTGTAATTACTTGTTCTTGCAAACCAATTAGAGCGGTAATCAGTTTAAATGGTGAGCCGGGTGGATAAGCCCCTTGTAAAGCACGATCAAGTAAGGGGCGATTTACTTTATCTCTAAAAAGTTTATTAAAGTTTTTTGAACTGTTTCGTCCACTTAGGAATTCGGGAGGAAAACCGGGAGCCGTAACCAATGCTAATATTTCGCCTGATTTAGGCTCTATAGCTACAATAGCACCTCTTTTTCCTTTCATCAAACTATCGCCAAATTGTTGTAAATCAATGTCTATGCTTATTTTTAAATCTTTCCCGGCAAGAGCAACAGTATCCATTGCGCCATTTTTGTAATTTTCAATTTTTCGGTTAAATTTATCCGTGAGATAAAATTTTACTCCTTTTTTACCTCGTAATAATTTTTCATAGGATTTTTCGACGCCCGCTTTACCAATCAAGTCTCCCGGCATATAAAAAGGATCTTTTTTTATCTCCATACTATTGACTTCCCGAATAAAACCCAAAACATTTGCAGCTGATTTTGTATGATATTTTCTAATGGAACGTTTTTGAATAAAAAATCCGGGAAAATTATAAATATTTTCAGCAAACAGAGCAATTTCTTTTTTATATAATTTTGGAACAATCAATGAAGGTTTATTATAAGAATAGATTTTGGCTTTTTTTAAATTTTTTTTCAATTCTTCCTTTGATATTCCGGTTAAATTCAAAAATTTTAAGGTGTCAAATTTTTTTATTTGATTGGGGATTCCCATAATATCATATACTTCGAGATTGCTTACCAAAAGTTTTTCGTTTCTATCGTAAATATATCCTCTTTCGGGAATGATATATTCTTTTTTTAATGCATTTTTAAGAGATAACTTATGATATTTTTTATCAATAATTTGTATATAAAATAGTCTGGAAGTTATAATCAATCCAAGTAAAAAAATTAATATGCCAACGACAAAAGCTTTCTGTTTCATGTTTTACTTTTTATGATAAAAAGATATTCAAAGAAAATTATGAAAAATACAGTAATCAATGTATTGAAAAATATCAAATATAATCTGGATATAACAAATTGAAAATGAAATGATTGTAAAATTGCTATTAATAAAATTCCTATAAAAATATAAATACTGTAGTATATAATTTTGTTCAAAAAACCGAGTTCGAGAATGCCATTTGAAAACTCTCTTCCGGGTTTTGAAAGATACCAAAAATAAATCTTTTTGGTATAGGTAATAAAAACAGTTACAGCTGTAAAAACTCCACCGGTATGGCTGATAATATCAAGAGATAAACCTACAAAAAAAGCAAGAATTAATTGAAGGTTCTCGTGTTTATTCGGAGGCATAATCAAAAAAGGATACAAAAAAACTATAGGTGTTAACAATCCAAAGATTTTGAGATGATTTAACCAGATAATTTGTAAGAATACAAATAAAATCAGTATAATAATATTTTTCGTTTTAAAATCCATGAACACTGTCTTTTAGTTTTTCATACTCTTCGGCTTGTTTATTTTTATAAACATAAGCTGTATTTAATGCCGTAAAATTTTCAAAAGATTTTATTTTTATTTCATAAGTTTTTTGTTGCGCTATTCTCTTGATATTTACAACTATTCCCACAGGTAAACCTTCAGGGAAAATATTGGAATTTCCTGCAGTTACAATAGTATCTTTAAGTTTTATTTTCGTCTCAAAAGGCAAATCAACTAAATTTAATAAATAAGGATCTTTATTATCCCATTTCAAAAAACCAAATTGTTTTGAATTTTTGGGGCGCACACTTATCATGTTTTTTTGATTGAGCAAAGTTAAAACCGCGCTAAAATGAGGAGAAACATCCAATGTAACTCCGATAATACCTTTATTACCCATAACTCCCATTTTGGAATGAATACCTGCTTGCGTTCCTTTATTAAGTATTACAATATTGTTAGCCATTTGATATTGATTGGTAATTACATAAGCAGGAATAACATCAAGAGAATCCCATGTGGAAGTCAGAATATCAAACTTATGTTTTTTTAAAATGGATTTTCTCAAGGAAGCATTTTCTTGTAAAAGTTCTGAGTTTATTCGGGTCAATTCAGAAAATTTTTTTATTTCATAGATTTTAGAATTGATAATTCCCGAAAATTCCGTTGCAAGATTATTTTCTTTGTATTTTAAATATAAATTATTGTTTATCAGCAAGATAAAAGAGATAAATTCCATTCCTAGAAATAACAATAAGCTATTTCTTGCCAATAAGAAACGAATCAGTTTTAACATTTTTGGAATTTATTTTAGAAGGACGGATTTATATTTATCAAAATTTTTGAGAACTGTTCCTGTTCCTCGCACAACAGCTCGTAACGGATCCTCAGAAATATAAACCGGCAAACCTGTTTTTTTTGAAATTCGTTTATCAAAACCACGCAATAAAGATCCGCCACCGGCTAAATATATTCCGGAATTGTAAATATCCGAGGATAATTCCGGAGGGGTCTTAGCCAAGGTTTCCATAACTGCATCTTCAACTCTAAGAAGAGATTTATCCAATGCTTTAGCAACTTCTTTGTAGGAGACAATTACTTGTTTGGGTTTACCTGTCAGTAAATCCCTTCCTTGAACAGCGATATCTTCGGGTGGATTTTCAAGTTCTTCAATAGCCGAACCTACTTCAATTTTTATACGTTCTGCAGTGCGTTCTCCTACATGAAGATTGTGTTGTGTTCTCATATAATAAATAATGTCTGAGGTAAAAATATCACCCGCTATTTTAACGGATTTTTCAACTGTAATACCTCCAATGGAAATCACAGCAATCTCTGTTGTTCCACCACCTATGTCGATAATCATATTTCCTTTGGGTTTGGTAATATCTACTCCTAAACCAATTGCGGCAGCCATAGGTTCATGAATCAAGTGAATGTCCGAAGCATTTACTTTTTCTGCCGAATCTCTTACAGCACGTTTTTCTACTTCCGTGATACCCGATGGAATGCAAATAATCATTTTGAGTTTGGGAGGGATCCATTTTTTTTTGATCGCAGGAATTTGTTTAATAAATTCCATTATCATTTTCTCCGATGCTTCAAAATCCGCAATAACTCCATCCTTCAATGGACGAATAATTTTGATGTTCTCATGTGTTTTTCCTTGCATCAAAGCAGCTTCTTTTCCCACTGCGATCAATTCTCCGCTTAATATATCTTTGGCAACAATTGAAGGACTGTCAACAACTACTTTGTCTTTGTGTATAATCAAGGTGTTGGCTGTTCCCAAATCTATTGCGATTTCTTCCATGTAAAAATTAAAAAATCCCATATTTTCAAGTATTCTATTTTAATTGTTAAACGCTTATATTACTTTAATTTACAAAGTTAGGAAATTAATATATTTTTTTTGTAATAAAAATATATTTTTTTCGTCATTCATATAAATATTAATCTTATCTTGAAATGGATAATTAAATAGCAACGAAAAAATGAAAAAAAGATTATTTCTAATTGTTGAAAGTTTTAAGTTTGCTTATAAATCACTAAGAACCAATTTATTAAGAACATCCTTGTCTTTATTAGGCGTAAGCATAGGAATTTTTTCCATTGTAGCCATATATTCTGCAATAGATGCATTGAATGATAAAATTATGGATTCTATGAGCAAATTTGGTCAAAATACACTTTATATTACTAAATTCAGTTTTGGAAATCAATCACATGTGCCACGGTGGAAAAGGAAAAATTTTCCTTTTCCTACTATTGAAGAATTTAAAAAACTAAAAAAATCACTACCGCGAGATGAAGTAAAAGCAGTAACTTTCAGAATTTTTATGCCTGCTACAACTATAAAACTACCGGGAAAAAATTCCATTTCCGGAATAGAGTTGGTAGCTGACGGAGCCGATTTACCCAAAATAGATCGTTTGAATCTTCAACAAGGTAGATTTTTTAATAATTTTGAAGATGAACAAGGAAAACCTGTGGCTATTATTGGTGCCGATATAAAAGATGCACTGTTTGAAAAAGAAAATCCCGTAGGTAAAGACATCCGGATTTATGGTAAAAAAGTGAAAGTAATCGGATATTTGAAAAAAGAAGGGAACAGCATAGGACCTTCCAATGATACCAGGATTTTTATTCCTTCGAGTTTTGCCAGAACTATTGTCAATCCCAATCGTATTTTTACGGCAATAATTGTGGCTCCAAAAGAAAATGCCGATATAAAAAAATTAACGGATTTTATTACGATGAAACTCCGAAAAATCAGAAAATTAAAACCTTCGGAGGATAATAATTTTTTTGTGAACAATATCAATGCTTTTAGAGATCAAATTTCCAAAATGACCAAGATTTTGAAAACAGGTGGTAGTATTCTTGCTTTGTTTTCTTTGCTTATCGGAGCTTTTGGTATTGCTAATATTATGTTTGTTTCCGTTAAAGAAAGAACCAACCAAATCGGGATTCAAAAAGCTTTGGGAGCTAAAAATTCTTTTGTATTATGGCAATTTTTGTTTGAGGCAGTATTGCTTTCTCTGGTTGGAGGTATTATTGGAATCTTAATTGTAATGTTGGGTGCAGAAATTGTCAGTAGCCAGATTGATGATTTTAATATTCATGTAAGTATGAAAAATATTTTATATGGCTTGTTTATCTCATCCATAATAGGAATTATAGCAGGATTGCTACCGGCTTGGAAGGCAGCCAAACTCAATCCTGTTGAAGCTATTAGAACCGGCATGTAAATATTGAAATTATCCTCCGGATTTAAAATGGAAACAAGGTATTTAGAATGCTTATTTTTTCTTATTCTTATATCAAACTTTCGTTACATAAGCAAATATTAGAATTATTGTAATAAATTCTGCAATGCTGTTCCACTTCCCAATAAGTAGGAAAACTCTCCTGCTTTCTGATTTTCAAGTATCGAAATAACCAAAGAAGCCAAAGCACCTTTTTGGCACAGAATAACCTTTTCTTTATCCGAAGAAAAATCATATTGGTTTTGGATTAAATCATTCAAAGTTAAAGTTTGATAATCAAATTTGGAAAAAATTTCTAGAGCAGGAGGATTATTCCTGACATCTACCAGCTGATATTTATCTGTATTTAATATATCTTTGGGCATAATTGTTCGGGTAGATTTCAGAGGATAAGCATGATAAATAAATTCCTGAATCCCTTTTTCCAAGAAATATATCTCTTGATCCAGTCCTATTTTTCGTAGAGAGGATATAGCTTTGCTTAAATCTTTTTCATTATCATGAATCATGATAATTGGTTGTGAACGATCCAATAACCAACCGGCATAGTTTGCAAATGATAAACAATTAAGATCTATGTTTAATGAATTATCCAAATGAAAATTAACCCAGTTCCAATGCTTTCTAATATCCAATACTATTGGCTTTTTTGTTTTTTTTAACTCTATAAATTTCTCAAAATCAATTTTTTCCGGTTTTTTTATACTTTCCAATAATTGAGGATTTTCTAAATTTATTTTTGCGCAATATTTAAAATGTTCGGGAACCGGCAAATTATCATTTAGGATATTTTGAACAAATTTATTTGCATCTTTGATTTGGACTCTGTTATTATACCTTTTTTCATATCCAATAGTTGTCGCTCTTTTTTCTGATAGTTTTTTCCCACACATTGAGCCGGAAGCATGTGCAGGGTAAACTTCGACAAATTCAGGGAGTTTCAATAGTTTATCAAACAATGAATGATACAATTTTTCGGCAAGTTCTTTTTGTATTTCGGGAAATAAATCCGGTCGTCCTACATCACCAACAAACAATGTATCTCCCGTAAAAACAGATACCGGTTCTTCTCCACGAGACAAATCTGAAACAACAAACGAAGTGCAATAGGGAGTATGGCCGGGTGTTTCCAATACTTTTATTTTGATATGGTCTAAAAGGATGATATCATTTTCTTTAATTTTTTCAAAAGTAATTTGATATGGAGCTTGAAAATGAGCATATAATTTGGCTTCGGTAGCATGAATGAGTTCCATGTGACCACTAATAAAATCGGCATGTGGATGCGTAAGCATGATTCCCGTAATAGGCAAATCTCTCTTTTTGGCTTCTTCCAAATAAATTTGGATATGTCTTTGGGGATCAATGACAAAAATTTCATTTTCTCCAATTAACATATAAGATAAATGGGCAATATCTTCTGAAAAAAAAGCTTTTATTAACATAGATTATAGATTTATCGCTAAAATAAGATTTTTTTCTTTGTATTTTTACAAAAAAAATCATCATTGAGAATATGGCAATGTATATAGAATATAAACTGTCTGATATTGAAAATATTATTCCCGAAATTATTCAAAACCTTCATTCAAATATAGTTTTATTTGAAGGAGAGATGGGGGCGGGGAAAACAACTTTGATTAAATCTTTGGTCAAACAAATGGGTTCTTCGGATGAGGTTTCTTCACCTACTTTTTCATTGGTCAATGAATATTTATTACCCGATAATCAAAAGATTTATCATTTTGATTTATACCGGCTTGAAGATGAAGAAGAAGCTTTGGATTTTGGAATAGAAGAATATCTTTATGATAAAAATTCTTGGGTTTTTATAGAATGGTTTAAAATTATTGAACCAATTTTGCCCAAGAATTCACAAAAAATCCGTATTATTGTTAAAAATTCTGATACACGTATTTTGGAAATATTATAAAAAATGTTGAGACCTTTTTCAAAAGATATTTTACTACCACAAGAAGAAAGATTGGCTATCCAATTTAGAAAAAGTGAATTGCGAATAGGTATTCCTAAAGAAAGACGTTTGCAAGAAAAACGTATTTGTTTGACACCCGATGCCATTGGAACTTTGGTTGCTCACGGACATCAAATCATTATTGAAAGCGGTGCAGGTGAAGGTGCCAATTTTTCCGATAATGACTATTCCGAAGTCGGAGCAAAGATTACTTATGATACTGAACAGGTTTATAAAAGCAATATTGTGTTGAAAGTTGAACCGCCGGATCAATCGGAAATTGAGATGATGGAACCCGGAAGTATTATCTTTTCGGCTCTACAATTGAAAACACAAAAAAAAGAAATTGTTGAAGAGATTTTACGAAAAAAAATTATTGCCATAGCTTGGGAATTCCTCAAAGATGAACAAGGCAAAACATCCATCGTGCGTTCACAAAGTGAGATTGCAGGAACTGCTTCCATTCTTATTGCCGCCGAACTCTTGGCGAAACCATTGTTGGGAAAAAATCTACTTTTGGGTAATATCAGTGGGGTTCCGCCGGCACAAGTTGTTGTTATAGGAGCAGGAACCGTGGGTGAATATGCCGTAAAAACAGCTATTGGTTTGGGAGCTTCTGTGAAATTGTTTGATAATTCCGTAACACGACTTAGACGTTTAAAATCAATAGTGGAAGGAAATGTTTATACTTCTACCATTCAACCCGGAATTATTTTAGATGCATTGGAACGTGCCGATGTAGTGGTAGGAGCACTTAAAGGAGAAACCCGAACGCCTATCATTATAACGGAACCTATGGTCGCCCGTATGCAAGAAGGTTCGGTTATTATTGATGTAAGCATTGACCGTGGAGGTATTAGTGAAACTTCAGAAGTAACTTCTCATGCCAATCCCATTGTGATTAAACACGGCGTGGTGCATTATGGCGTTCCCAATATTCCGGCAAGATATTCCAGAACTGCCAGTTATTCTTTGAGCAATATCTTCTTGCCTTATTTATTGAAAATCGGTGAAAAAGGTGGTATTGACGATGCCGCTTATGTCAATCACGGTTTAAGGCAGGGAATTTATGCATTTAAAGGTGTTTTGACTAATAAGACCTTAGCCAACTGGTTTCAAATGAGTTATAAGGATATTAATTTGTTTTTTATCAAATGAGAGAAGTAGTTTTTATCAAAAAAAACAAATCAAAATGGCAAGAATATGAAAAAATATTGGGTTCATCTGATTTTATCAAAAGTAAGGATTTGACCCATATATACATAGATTTAACAGATGATTTGGCATATGCAAATACCTATTTTCCCAACAGTAAAACTACTGAATTTTTACATCAACTGGCAGGGGAAGCTCATCGAAGAATATATAAAACAAAGAAGGAAAGTGTAAATTCTATAAAAAAATTTTATTTGGATAGTTTTCCCAGAATGTTTTATCAATACAGAAAATATTTGATTGTTGCCTGGATTTTTTTCATAATTTTTTCATTGATTGGAGCTTATTCGGCTTCAAAAGATGCAGAATATGTAAGATTGATTATGGGAGATCAATATGTGGATATGACCATTGCAAATATTAAAAAAGGGGATCCTATGGCTGTTTATAAATCCGGCGGGGAATTACCAAGTTTTTTGGCAATAACCATAAACAATATCAAGGTAGCAATTTTTGCGTTTATTTACGGATTGTTTTTGGGATTGGGAACACTTCGTATGCTTATACAAAATGCAATTATGTTGGGCGCTTTTCAGTATTTTTTCTATAAATATGGAGTTTTCTGGGAATCTGTCAGGACTATTTGGATTCATGGAACTATTGAAATCTTTTCAATTGTAGTGGCAGCTAGTGCAGGCTGGGTGTTGGCTTCAGGGATTTTGATGCCGGGGACTTATACACGCAAAGAAGCTTTTATTCGCAAGGCAAAAGATGCTACAAAAATTATGATTAGCACAATTCCTTTTTTTATGATTGCCGGTTTTTTCGAAGGTTTTGTTACACGACATACTGAGATGCCCGTATGGCTATCTGTTCTGATTATCTTGTTATCACTAATATTGATGATATATTATTATTTTATTTTACCAAAAAAATTAATAACCAAAACTTAAAATTATGAAATACATTGAATTTAAAAAAAACAGAAAGTTTGATGAAGTCTTGGAAGACGGATTTAAATTTATCAAATATAATTTTATTTCTTTGTTGAAATCTATATGGAAGCTCAATATGATTTATATAGTTATCTATGTTCTGATATTGTTTGCATATACCTATACAACTTTTGGAATATATTCTAATCTTTTTCAAAATATCGAAAAAAATATTTGGTTAGAGGATAATAATCCTTCGACACAGATCTGGCAAATTGTTTTTATTTTTTATTCGGCTTATTTCAGTTTTAGAATATATGCCAGTATTTATGGATACATATATTCTTATATTAAAAACAAAGGCATTATTGATGAAGATGATATTTTGGAAGTGATGAACCATAAATTCTGGGGATACATCGGACTTTTTTTGGTTATAGGGATTATGTTAATCTTGGGTTTTCTTTTTCTATTGATTCCGGGTTTTTGGTTACTTGTTCCTATAAGTTTGATGATTCCTGCCTATTTTATGGATGCACAAACTCTTAGTGAAGCTATAGACAAAGGTTTTAGATATTTTAAACACCATTGGTGGTATTCTTTTGGTGTTCTTTTGGTTACCTTTTTTGTTCTTTTTTTTATCAACTACCTTTTTACTATACCAACGGTAATTTATACTATTATTAAAGCTACAACACTTTTAAAAGATTCAGATCCAACAGCTCTTGGAGAAATAACACGAGATCCAATTTTGATTTTTCTTACTTTTTTATCCCAATTACTTAAATACCTATTAACTATTATTCAATTGGTAATATTGGCTGTTTTATATTATACTCTTAAAGAAAAACAAACTGCTGAGGGAAGTCTGGAAAAATTAAGTCAGTTTAAAACGAATAGAGAAGATTAATTTTATGAAAAAATATTTATTAATATTATTTTTTATTTATCATATAATTGATTTACAATCTATTACAGCGCAAAAAGTAGCTTCAATTACAGATGCTATTCAAGTAAAAATCAATCCCGAACATATAAAAAAATATCAAGCAGATCCGGTTTTTAATTATGAACCTAAAAAGGCAAAAGATAATTTTTTAACCAAATTATATAATAAAATTATAAATTTTGTTTATCATGTAATTTATGAAATTTTGAAATTCATTTTTGGTGTAAAAGCGGCAGGAAAGCTGATTGGTGGTTTTATCCGGGCACTTCCTTATGTGCTTTTGGTTTTACTGATTTATTTTGTTTTTAGATATTTTTTGGGAATTGATCTTATAAGGTTAAGAAAAAGAAAAAATGCACATTTACCTCAGGTAGATTTATCTGAAGATGGTAGAATCATTAGAGAAGAAAATTTAGATGAACTGATTCAAAATGCCTTAAATACAAAAGATTATCGTTTGGCTGTCAGGTATTATTATTTGAAAGTTCTAAAAAAACTAATGGAAAAAGAGCTGATTCAATGGAGAACAGACAAAACCAATAGTGATTATATCAAAGAAGTTAATTCTACCCATTTTGCTTCAACCTTCAGCAAATTAACTTATCTCTATGATTATATTTGGTATGGAAAATTCCCTGCGGGAGAAAAAGAACTACAAGAAATGCAAGCACTGACCAATGATTTTTTTACCAATTGATGTAATATTATCGGTGTTTGTAATTAAAAATATTCTTTTTGATAAAAACAAATAAAAAGATTAAATTTGTATGCTTAAATAATTAAGCAAAAATGAAATCGCCACGAAAAATTATCATTACCGGAGGTCCCAGCACCGGAAAGTCCACTGTAATCAAAGAGCTGACTCACAGAAATTACTATTGTTTTGACGAAGTTTCCCGAGAAATTATCAGAGAAGCCAAAGAACAAGGAATTGACCAACTTTTTTTAGAAGATCCGCTGCTTTTCAGTCGTAAATTGATTGAAGGACGACTTAAACATTATCATCAAGCCGATGAATTGAATAGGGAAGTAGTATTTTTTGATAGGGGAATACCGGATGTCAATGCTTATATGAAATTTATCAAACAACCCATTCCCGACGAATTTGAAAAAATAACCCGTGAACATCCTTATGACCGTTTGGTGTTTATTATGCCACCCTGGCAAGAAATTTTTACCGGTGATGAAGAACGATATGAAAATTTTAATCAAGCACAACTCATTCATAATAAATTGGTTAATTATTATAAAGATTTAGGATATTTCTTGGTTTTCGTGCCTTTTGGAACCGTAGAAAAACGTGCCGATTATATCATCAAAAGTTTAGCAAAATACAATAAGTAAATTGACTTACGAAGCCATTCTAAAA
>Ga0256841_1002446_pt1 | contig 14778 bp, 11 predicted proteins | sample 356308metaG_FD_185971 | JGI IMG/M metagenome (GOLD analysis project Ga0256841, IMG submission 185971) | Hydrothermal vent microbial communities from Mid Atlantic Ridge, Atlantic Ocean - 356-308 | ecosystem: Environmental > Aquatic > Marine > Hydrothermal vents | place: Atlantic Ocean: Mid...
TGCAACCGGCCGTCAAGGCGCCGCCCTTCCGCGTCATGGCCAACGATCCGCGAAAATATCCCGAAGAGGCCCTGCGCGCCTTCCTGCGCAAGCCGCATTATCCCATGCAGGGATATATCCTCTCCAGGCGGGATATAGACAATATCATGGCCTTCCTGCACACCCTGGTCAGGAAACCGGCGGGCAAGCGATGACGCTCATCCCCCCGCCCCGCGCAAGGCGCGCTTGACGGCCTCGGCGATTTCCTTGAGGTCGAAGGGCTTGGCCAGGAAGGTGAACTCGGCGCCCTCCTCGAGGCTTTCGGCGAAGGCATCCTCGGCGTGGCCGGACATGAAGACGAAGGGCGAGGTGACGCCCATCTTGCGCAGCTCCTTCATCATGGTGGGGCCGTCCATGCCGGGCATGACCACGTCGGAGACCACCAGATCGGGCATTTCGCCGCGCGCCAGCATGTCCTCCATGATGTCCAGCGCCGTCTCCGCGGTTTCCGCCGCGCGGATGGCATAGCCGCGCGAGGTCAGGGCCATTTCGGCCAGCTGGCGCACCGAATCCTCGTCCTCGACCAGCAGGATGAGGCCATCGCCGGTCAGATCCTCCGGAGCCTCAGCCCCCCTGGGCTCCCTGACAGGTCCGGTTTCCGGGCCGCCGGCGCCGGAGGGCACGGGGTCGTCCGGGCCGATCTGCCGCGGCACATGGCGGGGCAGGAAGATGCGGAAGGTGGTGCCCTCCCCCAGTCTGGAATCACAGAAGATGTAGCCACCGGTCTGCTTGACGATGCCATAGACGGTGGACAGGCCAAGACCGGTGCCCTTGCCGACCTCCTTGGTGGTGAAGAAGGGATCGTAGATCTTGTCCAGCACCTCCGGGGGGATGCCCTCGCCGGTATCGGCGATCTCGATGAGGATGTAATCGGCGGCGGGCATGATGTCGGGAGCGATGGTGGCGGCCTCGCGGCGGGAGACATTGCGGGTGGAGACGCTCAGCCTGCCGCCCTTCGGCATGGCGTCGCGGGCATTGACCGCCAGGTTCATGACCACCCGGTCGATTTGTGACGGATCGGCCAGGACGGGCCACAGGTCGCGGCCATGCTCGATGTCCAGCTCGATCTTCTCGCCCATGATGCGGCGCAGCATGGCGAACATGTCGGAGAGCAGATCGGTGAGCGAGAGCACCTTGGGCTGCAGGGTCTGCTTGCGCGAGAAGGCCAGAAGCTGGCGCACCATGGCGGCGGCGCGCCCGGCATTGGTCTTGATGTTCATGATCTGCTCGAAGGAGGGATCCTCCGGGCGGTGTTTCATCAAAAGCATGTCGGCAAAGCCGAGGATGCCGGTGAGCATGTTGTTGAAATCGTGGGCGATACCGCTGACCAGGGTGCCCACGGCCTGCATCTTCTGGCCCTGTTCGAGCTGCTGCATGAGGGCCTGATGCATGGTGGTGTCGATGACATAGAGGGTCACGCCGCGCTCACCGGCTTCCCCGGAGGTGGCGCCGGTGGCGGCGACGGTGATCTTGGCGCGGGTATCGGAAGCGCTGAGGATATTGACATCCGTCTGCGCCTGGGGGCGGCCGTCCTCCATGACGGAGCGGAAGGCGGCCATGAGCTTGCCGCGGTCGGTCTGCGGCACGATGTCATGGATGTGTCCGCCCAGACGGGCCTCGGAGGCGATCTGCGCCAGGGCCGCGTTGAGCATGGTGATGCGGCCATCGGCGCCGGCCATGGCGATGCCGATGGGGGCGTTGTTGATGAACCGCGCCAGGCGCAGGGGATCGCGGGAAGCGCCGGATTCCTCGTCGCGCAGGTCGAGCACCAGGGTGCGCGAGGGCCGGGGGCGGCCGGCGGCGTCGAAATCGAGCCGGTGGAGAATGCGGGCCGGAAAGGCATTGCCCCCGGCATCGCGCAAATCGGCATGGAAAGAGGCCAGGACGGTCTCGCCGGGGCGCGGCGCAAGGGCCCGCAACTGGCTGACGAGGGTTTCGGGCAGCACGGCGGACATGGTCAGACCGCCTTCGACGATGCGCGCCGTATCCAGGCCCAGCCACTGGCCCAGGGTGGCATTGAGATAGATGATGCGCCCCTCGGAATCGGCGGAGAACAGGCCGGCGGGCATGTTGTCGAGATAATCTATGATGTGCTGGAGACTGGCGAAGGCCTTGTCGCGGTCCTCCAGTTCGCTGGTGATGTCGGACAGACGCCACAGGACATGGCCGCTCTTCATGGGCGCGGCGCGGAGTTTCATCCAGACATGGGACCCGGCCCTGGCGCCGGGCACTTCCAGGCCGGGCTGGAGATAGAACTCGCTGGCGCCGGGTTCGCCATCGCGCACCTTGAGGGAGAGCTTGTAGATGCGGCGGGCGACATCGGGAATGCCGGCATAAAGATTGTCCACTCCGGCCAGGCGCTTGAGACCGGCCTGATCGAGCAGCTCGCGATAGGCGGCATTGGCCAGCACGGGGTGGCCGCGGGCATCGGTGACCAGGCACGCCTCGCCGCAGGCATCGACCAGGGCGGCGTAAAAGGCGCGCAGCCTCGCCATGCGGCCGAAATGCACCAGGCCGGCCAGCCAGGCCAGGCCCATTGCCAGGCCGAGGAAGGCCAGAAGCCCCCCGGCGACCAGGGCATAGGGCCGCAGTCCCTGGGCGCCATCGGCCACCGCCAGCCCCAGAAAGAGGCTGGCGCCAAGGGCCGCGAGAGCCAGAACGACGGCCAGAAGGCCGCGCCAGAAGGCGCCTTTCGTCCCTGCTTGCATTTCCGAATCCGCAATCGTGCCGCTCATGTCGCTCATGCCGCTCATGCCCATGCCGCCGGACCCCAGGCCGGGGTTGAAAACGGGGCGAAAAAACCGGCCGCGGCGCGGCGGTTCTCCCGCCATGGCCGCACAGGCCGTTCCCGCCTGACGCATCCGATGATGGAAAAATAAAAAATATCCATGAAATTCATCGCCTTGAGTAGCTTTCTCAAAGCTGTTTCTCATGCCCACCCGATGCTGACGAATCAGTCCCAGTATATGGATTTTTGCGGCGACCGCCAGCACCCGGATCAGGCTTTTGTTAACCATATTGAAAAGGCTGGGAAATATGCTGGCCGGCAGGCGCAACACGATGGGTGTCCCATGAGCGATACAGGCAGCATGACGAGGAGGCCGGCGGCGGCGGATATTTCCGTGGACATGGAGCGGATCCGGCGGTTCTTTCTGTGGCTGTTCGTCTTTTCCGGCTGGCTGGTGATCATCGAGCCTGCTCCCTATGAACTGCTGTTCGTCATCACCCTGGCGCTCTACCTGTCCGGAGGGCTGGTGGCCACGGTGTTCACCACGCCGCTGATCGTCTTTGCCCTGCTCTACAACCTGGGCGGATTCCTGAGCACCATGGAGGTGAGCGCACAGGCTTCCAGGGCCTTCACCTTCATCATCGTCTCCACCTACATGGCGGTCACGGCCATATTCTACGCCATGGCGGTGACGAAGGACCCCATGCGGGTCATCGCGGTGATCCGCAATGCCTGGACCCTGGCGGCGGTCATCGCCGCGATCAACGGCATGATCGGCTATTTCGACATCGCCGGAATGGGAGCGGCATGGGCGCCCATCCACCGCGCCCAGGGCACTTTCAAGGATCCCAACGTGCTCTCCACCTTCCTGGTGGCGCCGGCCATCTTTCTCATCCAGGGATTCATGCTGGGCAATCACAAGCGGCCATTTCTTTCCGGTCTGGCGCTGCTCATCATCCTGGGGGGCATTTTCCTGGCCTTTTCGCGCGGCGCCTGGGCGGTGACGGCGGGCTCCATCGTCATCATGGCCGGCATGACCTTTCTGGTGACGCCATCGGCGGCGCTGCGGGCGCGCATCATCCTGTTCACCATCGCCGGGGTTCTGGCCACGGCGGCTCTCGTGGCCTTCCTGTTGTCCTTCGCCTCCATCCGCGGCATGTTCGCCGAGCGCTTCGCCCTGCTGCAACCCTATGACGCGGGCGAGACGGGGCGCTTCGCCAACCAGATGCATTCCCTGCCGCTGCTGCTGATCCGGCCGAACGGTTTGGGGCCCTTCGGCTTCGCGGGCATCTACGGAGAGGATCCGCACAACGTCTATATCAACGCCTTTGCCTCCTATGGCTGGCTGGGGGGGATCAGCTACATCCTGCTGATCATCTCCAGCCTCCTTGCCGGGTTGCGCGCCTGCCTGACCAGGACCCCGTGGCGCGATCATGCCATCGCCTTTCATGCGCCGCTGGTCATGCTCATCCTGCAGGGCTTGCAGATCGACACCGATCACTGGCGGCATTTCTATATCCTGACGGGCGTCACATGGGGGCTTTTCGCGGCCAGCGAAATGTACCGGCTGCGCGGCGGGCGCTGGCCATGAGGGCGGCGGGAAAGGCTCCCCGCGCCCCTTGCGCGAAAGGACTTTTCAGCGTAGGTGAAATCCTGTTCCGCCGAAGCCTGCCGCTTCGGCCGCCGAATGCCGGGATGGGTGCCGATGCCGACGCAAAGGACAGCGCAAGACGACGACATGCTGGATTTTGCCCGGCGGGTCGTGGAGACCGAAATCGACGGCCTGCGGCGTCTGTCGGAAGGTCTCGACGCGAGCTTCGTCACGGCGGTGAACATCCTGCGGGCCTGCACGGGTCATGTCATCGTCACCGGCATGGGCAAATCCGGCCATATCGGCCGCAAGATCGCCGCCACCATGGCCTCCACCGGCACGCCGGCCTATTTTGTCCATCCCGCCGACGCCAGCCATGGCGATCTGGGCATGGTGGTGCACAAGGACGTTCTGCTGGCCATTTCCAATTCCGGCCAGAGCCGTGAACTGTCCGACATCCTGCTGCACGCGCAAAGGCTGGAAATCCCCGTCATCGCCATAACCCAGGATCCGGATTCGCCGCTGGGGCGGATCGCCACGGTGGTGCTGCGGCTGCCGAAGATGCGCGAGGCCTGCCCGCTGGAGCGCGCTCCGACCACCTCGACCACCGTCACCCTGGCGCTGGGCGACGCGCTGGCCATGTGCCTGATGCGGGAGCGCGGATTCCGGGAGGCCGATTTCGCCAGCCTGCATCCGGGCGGCCGATTGGGGGCGGTGCTGCTGAGCGCCGGGGAGCTGGTGCGGACGCAAGAGCGCAGCGCCCTGCCGCTGGTGCCTCCGGAAGCGGACATGCGCAGGGTCATCCTGACGATGACGAAAGGCCGCATGGGGCATGCCGGAGTGACCGATGCCGAAGGGCGGCTGGTGGGCATCATTTCCGATGGCGATCTGCGGCGCGCCTTCGAGGCCGGCCGCATGGAAGAGAACGCCGCCGCCATCATGACCGAAAATCCCAAGACGGTGCCCGCCGGGATGCGCGCCCACGCGGTGCGCGAGCTGATGCAAAGACACAAGATCAGCGCCGTTTTCGTCACCACGGAGGATGGAAAGCCGCTGGGCCTTCTGCATCTGCAGGAGCTGTTGCGGCTGTGAACCACAGGAGATGCCCATGGGCAAGACCGTGCAGGTTGGCCAGGTCCGTTTCGCCAATCATCTGCCGCTTTCCATCATCGCCGGGCCATGCCAGCTGGAAAGCCGCGATCACGGCATGATGATGGCCGAGGCGCTGAAGAGGATTTCCGAGGACACCGGCGTCGGCCTGGTCTTCAAGGCTTCCTTCGACAAGGCCAACCGCACATCCCTTGCAAGCGCGCGCGGAATGGGGCTCGAGGCCTCCCTGGAGGTGTTCGCCGAAATCCGCGAAAGTTTCGCTCTGCCGGTGCTGACCGACGTGCATCTGCCGGATCAGTGCGCCGCGGTGGCCAGGGTGGCCGACATCCTGCAAATTCCCGCCTTCCTGTGCCGGCAGACGGATCTTCTGGTGGCGGCGGCGGCGACGGGCAAACCGCTGAACGTCAAGAAGGGGCAATTCCTCGCCCCCTGGGACATGACGAACGTGGTGGACAAGATCGTCCGCTCCGGCAACGAGCGCATCTTGCTGTGCGAACGCGGGACGAGCTTCGGCTACAATACCCTGGTCAACGACATGCGCGCCCTGCCGATCATGGCGAAAACCGGATACCCGGTGATTTTCGACGCCACGCATTCGGTGCAGCAGCCGGGAGGCCTGGGCGGCGCTTCGGGAGGCGAGCGCCAATACGTGCCGCTGCTGGCGCGCGCCGCGGTGGCGGCGGGGGTGGCCGGGGTGTTCATCGAAACCCACGACGATCCGGACCGGGCTCCCTCGGACGGACCGAACATGGTGCCGCTGGACATGATGGGCGATCTCGTCGCCGGGTTGCGCGATCTGGACGCCTTCATGAAACATCGCCGGGAAGGCCAGGAATGACCGACACCATCATCATCATCCCGGCGCGCATGGGCTCGTCGCGATTTCCCGGCAAGATGCTGGCTCCCATTGCCGGGCGGCCCCTGATCCAGCACAGCTGCCGGGCGGCGATGCGGACCCGTGGCGCGCGGGCCGTCTACGTGGCCACCGACAGCACGCGGATCGCCGATGCGGCGCGCGCGGCGGGCGCGGAGGTGCTGATGACCGACGACAGGCCGCGCAACGGCACCGAGCGGGTGGCGCAGGCGCTGGCGCAACTGCCCGCCACGCCCGGATTGGTGATCAATTTCCAGGGAGACGCCCCGCTGACGCCGCCATGGTTCACCGAGGCGCTCATCCGGGCAGCCGAAGAGCGCCCGGACATGGACATGCTCACCCCGGTGGTGCGCTGCACGCCACGGGCCCTGGCGGCCCTGCGCGCCGACAGGAAGGCCGGGCGGGTGGGCGCCACGACGGCGGTTTTCGACCAGGCGGAACGGGCGCTCTATTTCAGCAAGGAAATCCTGCCACACGGGGCGACGGAAAAGGACGACCCGCCGCAGGTCTTTCATCACGTGGGGCTCTACGCCTACCGCCCGGAAGCCCTGAAGCGCTATGCCGCCCTGCCGGAAGGACGGCTGGAGCGGCTGGAAGGGCTGGAGCAATTGCGCTTTCTCGAAAACGGCCTGAAGGTCGGCGTGGTGCGGGTGAAGACGCGCGGGCGCAGTTTCTGGGAGGTCAACAACCCGGAGGATACCGCCATGGTGGAAGAGATCATGGCCCGCGAAGGCGCGCCATGACCGGGGCGGAGAATCAGTCTTTCTTGCCGGACTTGCCGGATGCCCCGGGCTTCTTGCCGCCCCCGGCGGTCCTGGCGGCGGTTTTCCCTTTCGCCGGCTTTCTGGCCGTCTTTTTGGCTGGCTTTTTGGCAGTCTTTTTGGCTGGCTTTCTGGCCGCCTTTTTGGCCTTGGGCTTTTTCGTCCCTTCGTCTTCTTCTTCCAGCATCTTCTCGATTTCGGCGCGGGAGACCTGCTTTTCCGTCACCTTGGCCTTTTCGACGATGTGCTCGATGACCTTGCCCTCGAAGAGCGGACCGCGCAGCTCGATCAGGGCTTCGGGGTTCTTGCGGTAATAATCGATGACTTCCTTTTCCTGACCGGGGAACTGGCGGGCCTTGTCGATCAGGGCCTGCTGCATCTCCTCGTCCGAGACGGTGATGCCGGCCTGCTCGCCGATGGTGCCCAGCACCAGGCCGAGACGCACCCGGCGGGCGGCAATGTCGCGATATTCCTGGCGCGCCTCCTCCTCGGTGGTGCCTTCATCCTCGAAGGTGCGGCCCTCGTCCTTCATCTGATGCTCCAGGGTGTGCCAGATCTGCTCGAACTCGCTGTCCACCAGGCGCTCGGGAAGCTCGAAGTCATACTGGGCATCCAGGGCGTCAAGAACGTCGCGTTTCAGTTGCTGGGCGGAAAGACCATCCATTTCCGCCTGGGCCTGATTGCGCACCCTGTCGCGCAGCTCGGCCAGATCCTTCATGCCGATCTTTTCGGCGAAGGCATCGTTGATTTCAGGTTCGATACCGGTTTCCACCGATTTCACCTGGACGGTGAACTCGGCGTCCTTGCCGGCCAGGGATTCGACGCCATATTCCTTCGGGAAGGTGACCTTGACGATTCTTTCCTCGCCGGCCCTGGCGCCGATGAGCTGATCCTCGAAGCCGGGAATGAACTGGCCGGAGCCGATTTCCAAAGGCACGTCCTCGGCGGAGCCACCCTCGAACTCCTCGCCATCGACGCGGCCAACGAAGGAAATGACCACGCGGTCGCCCTTTTCGGCCGTGGCGCCTTCCGGCTTGTCCTCGTAATCCTTGAACTGGCCCGAGATGGACCTGACCGCCTCGTCGATGTCCTCATCGGGCACGGCGACCTTGAAGCGGGTCAGCTCGATACCGCCAATATCCTTGACCTCGACACCGGGGGTGATCTCGTAATCCATGGTGAAGGCGAGATCGGCCTTGCCGTTGATGATGTCGTTGACGGCCTCCTGATCGCCCTCCAGATCGATCTCGGGCTGATAGGCGGGGCGCTCGTCGCGCTCCATGAGGGCCTTGTTGATGCCATCCTTGACGGCCTCGTCCAGCACCTCGGCCATGACCTGCTGGCCATAGAGCTTGCGCAGATGGGCCACCGGCACCTTGCCGGGGCGGAAGCCGGGGATGCGGGCATTCTTCGCCATGTCCGCCAGGCGGGCGGAGAGCCTGGTTTCCAGGTCGGCGGCGGGCACCACGACCTTGAGCCGGCGCTTGAGTCCTTCGTTCTTCAGTTCGGTAACGTCCATGACCTTCATTCTCTCCTGCAATGGCTATCCCCTCGCGATCCTTGCGCGTTCGGCATGAACGAAAGGACGGAAAAGTGCCGGTCGGATCCTTCTGTTGCGCAAAGCCGGTCCGGCGCGCCGTCAGGCCTGGTGCGGGCGGAGGGACTCGAACCCCCACGGGTTGCCCCACAGGAACCTAAATCCTGCGCGTCTGCCAGTTCCGCCACGCCCGCGCGGGACTGACCCGGAGCCGGTTGCCGCGGTGCGAATTGGCCGCTTCTATAGCAAAGCCCCACAGGCCATGCCAGAGATAAGTTGCGCCATGGAGCTTTATTATTTCAGCCGCATGGGCAACCCGGCGACGATGAAGCGCACCTCGTCGGCCTCCTGGGCCAGCATCTGGTTGGCGAATCCCGCCTCGTCGCGGAAATAGCGCCCCAGGGGAGTATCGGGCACGATGCCCAGCCCCACCTCGCTGCTGACCATGCAGATGCGGCCGGGCAAGGCCCGGATCATGTCGCACAAATCCTCGATTTCCGCCGCCACGTCGCGGTCGTCCATCATCAGGTTGTTCAGCCAGATGGTGATGCAGTCGATGAGCACGAAGGCATCCGGCGCGGCAATCAGGCGCAGGGCCGAGGCCAGCTCCAGGGGCTCCTCCACGGTCTGCCAGCCCTCGCCCCGGCGGGCCTTGTGCAGGGCGATGCGGCGCTCCATCTCGGCATCCCCGGCGCCGGCGGTGGCGATATAGACGCGCCGGCCGCGATGGGCCATGGCCAGCTGCTCGGCATGGCGGCTCTTGCCGGAGCGGGTTCCGCCTATCACGAGGATGCTGTGGGCCATGGTTTCTTCCTTTGCTGGCGCGGCGTTCTTTTACTCTATCAAAAGGTTGGCGGTTTTTGCTATGACCAAATTCATGAACAGGGCACAAAAGGAAAAAATGGCCGGCAAGGTGGGCCAGATCGCCTTCATCGCCTCCGATGCGCCGGAGGCCCAGGCGGCCAAGCTGGAGCTCGAACAGCGCTACGATTCCACCTCGCCGGAGGAGGCGGACATCATCGTGGCGCTGGGCGGCGACGGGCTGATGCTGCACACCATGCACCGGGTGCTGTCCACGGGCAAGCGCATCTTCGGGATGAACCGCGGCTCGGTGGGCTTCCTGATGAACGACTATTCGGCCGAAAACCTGCTGGAGCGGCTGGCCGAGGCGGAGGTGACTGAAATCCATCCGCTGCGCATGGTGGCGCAGGATATCCACGGCCACGAGCACGAGGCCCTGGCCTTCAACGAGGTCTCCCTGTTCCGCCAGAGCCAGCAGGCGGCCAAGCTGCGCATTGCCATCGACGGGCGGGTGCGCATGGCCGAGCTGGTGTGTGACGGGCTGATCCTGGCCACCCCGGCGGGCTCCACGGCCTACAACCTCTCCGCCCACGGCCCCATCCTGCCGGTCAACTCGCCGCTTTTGGCGCTCACCCCCATTTCACCCTTCCGGCCGAGGCGCTGGCGCGGGGCCATCCTGCCGGAGGACGCGCATGTGCTGATCGGCGTTCTGGAGGCGGACAAAAGGCCGGTGGCGGCGGCCGCCGACAACCGGGAATACCGCGATGTGCGGACCGTGGAGGTCACCCAGGACAAGCAGGTTTCGGCCAAATTGCTGTTCGATCCGGGCCATTCGCTGGCCGAACGGGTGATCAATGAACAGTTCCTTTACTGAGCGCGCCGAAACGGCGCAGGAGGGGCAAAAAAATCATCCGGCAAAGGTGATTTTTCCGGGTGCGATTAGGGATGCATTAAGCAGCTTGCCGTTATTTTCATGACTGTGAGTTGCGTACCCGATCCGCCGCCAGGCGGAGGGGATGTAGTCCAGGAACGCCGGTTCGCCATTTGGCCGAGCCGGCGTTTCCCTTTTCATCGCCCGGCGGGGGACAGAAGCACCTTGCGCCGGGCCAGCGGCGGAGGCGCCCAGGGGCGGCCATGGCGCTCCTCCCGGCTGGTTCTGATGCCCGCTCCGCCGCTGGCCGAAGGGGCGAAAAAGACCGCATGGGCGCCATTGCGCCAGACATCGAAGCGGCCGATGCGCACCGGAACCTGCTTGCACATGCCGCGCAAGGGCCGCGCGGAGAGCACCACATCGGCATCCCGGCAGGCCCTTTCCAGGGCCGCCTTGTCCCCGGGCGTCATTTCCGTCCGCCCCCGCTTGCGCGCCCGCCAGGGCGGAGCGGAAAGATGCACCACCTTGCGCTTGCGGCTGGTGAAGACGCACAGGGAGCCCCGGCAGGTCCAGCCGGGGCGGGCGCGGGCCTGGCGCGGGCTTGCCCCATCGCCATCATGGCGCAACCAGCGGCCCAGGACATAGGCGCCGCCACGGCCCGGCGTGGGCACCAGCCTGCCCTGCCCGTCGCGGACGGCGGCCAGATGGGCGTAGGCATCCATGAGAACATCGGGGCGGGTGGCGGGCGGCGCGGCCAGCGCGGCGAGCACCGGGATACATCCGGCCAGGCGCAAGGCATCGCGGCGCAGGAGGAGCCAGACGAGCCCGGCGGCGGCAAGGCCGATGGCCCAGGGGGCGCGGCCGGGCAGGATCAGCGCCGCATGGGGCATGGCGGAAATCCTGGCGCTCCACCACAGAATGCCTTCCAGTCCGGCGTCCATGACTTGCAGGCATGGCCCTTCCAGCCCGAAGGGCATGGCCAGCAGCGCCAGAAATCCGAAGGGCATGACGATCAGGGTCAGCAGCGGCAGAGCAACCAGATTGCCCAGGACGCCATAGGCCGCAAGGCGGTTGAAATGCGCTGCCACCGGCAGCGCCGTCATGGCCGAGGCGATGGTGGTGGTGAAAAGCAATCCGGCGATGAACAGGCCCGTAGCGCGCGCAAGGCGGGCGAAAATCCCCGCCGCGGGGATGACGGACCAGCCTCTTGCGCGGCGCGCCCAGGTGAGTGTCTCATGGGCGGCGATGAGCCCCATGACGGCCAGAAAGGACATCTGGAACCCGGCCCGCATGGCCATTTCCGGCCGGCTTGCGAGAATGATCAGGGCGGCAATGGCCAGGTTGCGCATGGTGATGGCCGGCCGGTCGAGCACAAGCGCCAGGGTCATGACCGCCAGCATGATGAAAGCGCGCTGGGTGGCAATGGAATTGCCCGATATGCGCATGTAGGCAAGGGCCGTCAACAGCGCCGCCAGGGCGGCCAGCTTCTTGATGGGCCAGCGCAGGGCGAGGGCGGGACTGAGCGCCAGCAAGGCGCGCAGCAGCCAGAAGACCGCCCCGGCCACCAGCGACAGATGCAGGCCGGAAATGGCCAGGATATGGGCCAGACCGGCCAGACGCAGCGATTCGCGGGTGTTTGCCTCCAGCCCGCCGCGGCCGCCGGTGAGCAGGGTGGTGGCGAGAGCGGCGGCGGGCGTGGCCCCCAATGTCCGGGCAATGCGCGCCCTGATGGCGCGGCGCAGGATTTCGGTGTTGCGCTCCAGACGCAGGCTCCAGGAGCAGGATTCGCAGCCGCGTGAGGTGATGTTCAGGGCATTGGAATAGGCGAAGGCCAGCGCGCCGATGCCGGAAAACCACAGGTCGCGAGCCGGATCGTGGGCGCCGGGCTCCACCGGCCGCGGCAGGCGCGACAGGCGCGCCCTGATGCCGATGACATCGCCCGGCAGGGGCATGTCACGCAGCCCCCTGCCCTTGCTGGCGGCCAGGGTCAGGCGCACCCTTTGCGGCCAGTATCGCTTGCGCAGCTTCGACAGGCCGCGAATGCGCAGCACCATGCGCATGCGGGTGGGGGCGGCGCGCCAGACGCGCTCCACCCGGCCGGTGAGCGCCACCTGTCCGGCATTGGCCGGCAGGGCGCGGGTGGGGATGCTCCAGGCGTGGAGACCGGCGAGCGCCAGCCCGGCCAGAAAGGCGGCCGGCAAGGCCAGGCCGGGATGCGCGCCGCGCCACGGGCTGGCGATGGCCAGGCCCAGGGCCAGAAGGGCTGCCAGCAGGGAGGCCGCCATTCCCGGCGGGCGCGGCAGCATGAACCACAGCCAGATGCCGCCCGCCAGGGCCACGGCCAGCCAGGCCAGGGCATCGCCGCGCAAGGGGGCCGGGCCCAGGGGGCTTGCCGCCAGGGCGCGCAGGCGGGCAAGTAGGGGCGCGGAAAAGGCGGCGGGGACGCCACCATCGAGCCCATCCTCATCCCATATGCCATCCTTGCCCATTGCCTGCCCCTTGAAAAACTGGCAAGAAGCCTAGCAAAGCCCGCTTCGCGCGGCGACTGGACAAATCACCATATCTTCACCGGCCCATCCCTTCCGCCCCTTCCGGCGCGGGCCCAAGGCAGGCATGTCATGAGCGCACCCGTTACCCGTTTCGCCCCCTCCCCCACCGGATTTTTGCACATCGGCGGGGCGCGCACCGCCCTGTTCAACTGGCTCTACGCCAAACATCACGGCGGCAAGATGCTGCTGCGCATCGAGGACACCGACCGGGAACGCTCGACGCAAGAGGCGGTGGAGGCCATCATCGGCGGGCTGACATGGCTGGGGCTGGACTGGGAGGGCGAGCCCATCTCGCAATTCGCCCGCGCCGGGCGGCACCGCGAGATCGCGCAACGGCTGCTCGATGCGGGCCATGCCTATTACTGCCAGTGCACGCCGCAGGAGCTTGCGGCCATGCGCGAGACGGCGCGCGCCGAGGGCCGGCCCATGACCTATGACCGGCGCTGCCGCGACAAGAACCTCGAGCCAGCGCCGGAGAAGCCCATGGTGGTGCGCTTCAAGGCGCCACGGGAGGGCACCATCGTCATCGACGATGCCGTGCAGGGACGGGTGGAGTTCCAGGCCGAAGCCATGGACGATCTGGTCATCCTGCGCCCCGACGGCTCGCCGACCTACAATCTGGCGGTGGTGGTGGACGATCACGACATGGGCGTGACCCACATCATCCGCGGCGTGGATCACCTGACCAACGCGGCGCGCCAGAGCATGATCTACGAAGCCCTCGGCTGGCAACCGCCCAGGTGGGCCCATATCCCGCTCATTCATGGCCCGGACGGGGCCAAGCTGTCGAAACGCCACGGGGCGCTGGGGGTGGAGGCCTACCGGGCCATGGGCTATCTGCCGGAGGCCATGCGCAATTACCTGGCCCGCCTTGGCTGGTCGCACGGGGATGAGGAAATATTCTCCACCGAACAGCTCATCGAATGGTTCGGCGTGGAGGCCATCGGCAAGTCCGCGGCGCGCTTCGATTTCGCCAAGCTGGAAAGCGTCAACGGCTGGTGGATGCGCAACATGGACGAAAAGCTGCTGGCGCAAAGGTTCGCCGGGTTCCTGCCGCACGTGGAGGACGAAGCGCGCAAGAAACTGGCCGCAGCGGCCATGGCCGGGCTGGCCAGCGAAGAGGGCAAAAGGCGTTTTGAGGTCTCCCTGCCCGGCTTGCGCGAGCGCGCCAAGACCCTGCTGGAGCTGCTCGATCTGTCGGCCTATCTTTTCGCCACCCGGCCGCTTGCGCTCAATCCGAAGGCCGAAAAGGCGCTGCGCGGGGGCGGGCGCGAGGTGCTGGCGAAACTGCTGCCGGTGCTCAAGGAGAGCGAATGGAGCGAGGATGCGCTGGAGGAGGCCATCAAGGCCTTCGCGCAGCGCGAGGAGCTGAAACTGGGCAAGGTGGCCCAGCCGCTGCGCGCCGCGCTGACCGGCTCGAACATCTCGCCGGGCATCTTCGAGGTGCTGGCCGCACTGGGCCGCGAGGAGAGTCTGGGGCGCATCCGCGACCAGTGCGCGAAATGACGGCCGCGGCGGGGTTCTTTGTGCACGGAAGTGCGTCGTGCCGGCCCTCTCCCCCTCCCGGCCACCCAGATGATAAGCAAGGCGTCCGGGAGGGGAAGTGGGCCTTTTTTGCACGGAAATGCGTCGCGCCGGGGCTCTTTGTGCACGGAAGTGCATCGTGCCGGCCCTCTCCCCCTCCCGGCCACCCAGATGATAAGCAAGGCGTCCGGGAGGGGAAGTGGGCCTTTTTTGCACGGAAATGCGTCGCGCCGGCCCTCTCCCCCGCCCAACCGCCCAAGATTATGTGCAAGGCGTCCGGGAGGGGGCGTGGGCCTTTCCCTTTTTTGTCAGACCCTTTGCACCATGACGTGGACGACGGGTTTCTTGCCCCATTCGGCGACGGCGGCACGGCGCACGGCGCGGCGCACGGAG
>Ga0256841_1002447_pt1 | contig 14776 bp, 16 predicted proteins | sample 356308metaG_FD_185971 | JGI IMG/M metagenome (GOLD analysis project Ga0256841, IMG submission 185971) | Hydrothermal vent microbial communities from Mid Atlantic Ridge, Atlantic Ocean - 356-308 | ecosystem: Environmental > Aquatic > Marine > Hydrothermal vents | place: Atlantic Ocean: Mid...
GACCAGGCGAAGGCCATGAGAGAATTCGGTTTGGTGGAACTTGCGAAGGAAAACAATTTGCTAGGAAAGATCACGCTTTCCTAGCCACTGGCAGGACCGGATGGAAATAAGTAGTTTCCCTGAAGATATAAAAAAACTAGTCATCCCGGAGCCTTCTGGTAGGTTCGTCTATCATTGCCTTGGGTGTGGTACTGACTGGGGCATTGACGAACTGTTGTACACCTGTCCCGGGTGCAACAGTGTACTCTTGATAGAGGACCGGGACTGGGACCGATTGAAAAAAATTCCCGGAGAGATGTGGCGGCGGATATTTGATTACAGAAAGATGATAGATGTGCCGTCCATGAAGGGAATATTTCTTTTTTATGAACTCATTGCACCGGTGATACCTCTTGAAGATGTAATATGCCTGGGTGAAGGACACACGCCGGTGGTGGAAGCGAATGGGTCTCTCCAGGAATGGGTGGGGCTAAGATTTTTCGTTAAGAACGACGGACAGAACCCCAGTGCCTCCTTCAAAGACCGGGGAATGGCCAGTGCTTTTAGTTTTATAAATTATGCCATGAAAAAGAAGGGCATGGAAAGAGTGCTGGCTGTTTGTGCATCCACCGGCGACACCTCTGCATCCGCAGCTCTCTATGCTGCTTATCTTGGTGATCGAGTTAAATCCGTAGTACTTTTACCCCACGGGAAAGTCACGCCACAGCAACTTGCACAGCCGCTAGGCAACGGGGCAACGGTGCTTGAAATCCCCGGGGTGTTTGACGACTGCATGAAGGTGGTGGAGTTCCTTGCTGATAACTATCCCGTGGCTTTGCTCAATTCAAAGAACGCCTGGCGTATCAAGGGACAGGAGTCGTATTCATACGAGATAGCCCAGGCCTTCAACTATGATCTTGAAAACTATGTTATCGTTGCTCCCATAGGCAATGCCGGGAATATTACGGCCATATTGAGCGGTTTTCTGAACCTCTACGATCTGGGGATTATAACAGCATTGCCCCAGGTTGTCGGAGTTCAATCGGAGCATGCTAATCCTGTGTACCTCTACTACCTGGAACCGGATAGTAAGAAGAGAAGATTTTCCCCGGTAAAGGTCAAACCCAGCGTGGCCCAGGCCGCCATGATAGGGAATCCTGTTTCAATGCCGAGGGTGATATACCTAGTGGACAAGTACAGGAAAATTGCAGGCGATGAGAGCTTCATCGTGGAGGAAGTAAAGGAACAGGAAATCATGGAAGCTATGTTAATAGCTAATCGTAACGGCCACATAGTTTGCACCCAGGGAGGAGAAGGTATTGCGGGTTTAAGAAAGGCTTTGCGCAGGGGTGCTGTCGAAAAATCGAAAACGGCCATAGTTGATTCCACTGCTCATATTTTAAAATTCCTCGTTTTTCAGGAAAAGTATTTTGCCAATAACTTTGAGCCTGAATTTGAGATCGAAGTAAATGATGCCCTTCGGAACTTTCCTAAACTTGTTTCCCCATCCGGATTGGAAAAAACACCGGCGAGCGGTGTTAGTCTCACGAAGGCCGAATTTGACCTCTTCGTACGTCGCACCGCTGAAGAAATAGCAGATCTTCTGGGGATTGAGAGGAAGAAAAAGGATTGATGTCATCATGAACCTTTACGGATACCAAGGTAAGTTTCCCAGAATTGATCCTTCCGTATTTGTGGCTCCCCTGACCGTTATAGTGGGAGATGTGGTTATCGGGGCAGACAGCAGTATCTGGTATCAGACGGTCGTAAGGGGTGATGTTCACTACATTCGTATTGGAGAAGGAACAAACGTTCAGGATGCTTGCGTACTTCACGTGACCCGGCGGGATTTCCCACTTGAAATTGGAAACCTAGTAACCATTGGTCATCATGCTACAGTGCATGGCTGCACGGTGGGTGACAGGTGTCTTATTGGGATCGGTGCAACTATTTTGGATGGTGTGACAATAGGGGAGGGGAGCCTCATTGCGGCTGGGTCTCTGGTTACACCGCGTACAGAGATTCCTCCTGGTTCCCTCGTTATGGGGGCTCCTGCCAAGGTTAAAAGACAATTAACCTCGGAGGAACAGGAAAGAATTCTGAATACTTCCAAGCACTACATAAATATGGCACGGGAATACAGGGAATCTCTTGAAGGGCCGAGCCGGTGCTATTCAGGATGACGGTTACCTTTTCCAGTCACAACGTTTTTTTACAACGTATCGGATTTTGTCTAAATGGGATTCCTCCTCGATTACTCCGTGCTTTTTTAGTTCTTTCAATGCAGAGTCGAACTGTTCAGTGGTGCCCTGCCAGTAAGGTTCTATCGTATCATCGGTTAAGATCTTTCCCTTTTCCTGTAATGAACACATGAGTATATAAGCAGAAGTTGCTTCAACAGAAAGTTGAAGATTGAATATTTCTCGTTCCATCATGGTAATCTCCCGGTTATTAAATCATTCCCATACCGAGGAATACGGAATCAAATAGATTCAACGAATTCTCTCGTTCACCTATCATTGGCTTAGAACTTTTACGGTGCTTTTGTCATCAAGTCAAGCTTTCTCCAAGAACAAAACTCCCCATGGTTTGCTATGAAATTTCTTTATGAACTTCGTTGGTAGGCCGAAAATGTCTCTTAGACCCAAAAGGCCACCCCTCGTGCAAAAGTCCATGAAATTTCTGAAATGCTCCGATCCTGCCATTCTTTCAACCATGTTAACCTTCCAGTTAATCTTTTTCTCTCCGTCAGTAACCATGTAATCCGCTATGACTATCGAACCACCTTTTTTCACCACCCTTATCATTTCCCGCGCAATAGATTTGCGTATTTGGTAACTTTTTTCATGGAGAGCAAAAGAAATAATGGCCAACTCAAATGAGCCATCGCGGAAAGCCAAGTTTCTTGCATCCATACTGATGAAATGTGCATTCTCAGGCTTTTCCCTAGTGGCAACTTTAAGCATGCCCGGGGAGAGATCAATACCGTAGCAACTAATGTTTTCGCATGCAAGTTTATGGCACTGAGTTCCAGTACCACAACAGATATCTACCACCTTGTGAACTTCCTTCTCTCTGCAAATTTCAACTATGTATTCCTTGATCTCCCTGAGGAAGGGTTCTACAAGCCAGTTGTAAAAGATTGATGTAACAAGATATTCATCGCCAAGCATGGATGGAATATATGCAATTAGTAGAATGAATTCAAGAGGTGATAGCAAAGCCGCAACGCGGATTTGAATTCTGATTCCAGAACCATAAACCAGCTAAAACAGAGATCTGAGATCGGAAATCAGAAGTCGGAAAGGTGATATTTGTTTTAGTTAGCCTCCTTAGGAGAACCAAATTTCACTGTTATCCGATGTCCGACCTCTGATACCTGACCTCTGTCTCCAAAACTTTGATATTACAAGTACGTTGCTTCGTCGTCTGCCATTTTCAGACTCTTCGCAATGAAAGAATGTTGCAAATGTTTTTTGGGAATCGTTCCACTAGTTATGTGTGCTATCTATCAGAGTTTCGAAAAGATCAACATATGCTCAAGCTACACAATTTGGAGGGGAGTATTCTTATCTATTTCGGAGGTTGATACTGAATTTTACGCTTTTTAAGCTTTTCAATCAGGGTAGTACGGTTCAGTTTTAATAATTCTGCGGCCTTGTTCTTTTTTCCGTTACAGCGGTGCAATGCCTGCAGTATGAGCCGGTTTTCAAATTCTTCCACGACTTTTTTCAAGTAGAGGCCATCTTCCGGAATCTCCGGGACAGATATGGTACTGTCTCCTCGCGGTCTCAGTATGTGCTCCGGAAGGTGTTCGGGCCTTATTTCTTCGCTGTCCGTCAGTATCAGGAGCCTTTCTATCACGTTTTCCAATTCACGGACGTTGCCAGGCCAATGAAATCTTCTAAGGCATTCCATTGTCTCAGGGGCTATCTTCTTGGGCTGCATTCCCTTGCGTTTGGAATAGGTCTTCATGAAGTACGTTACGAGAAGGTCTATATCGGTTCCTCGCTCCCGCAGGGGAGGAATCTTAATTGGAATTACGTTCAACCTGTAAAAAAGATCCTCGCGAAACTTACCTTCCTCCACCGCCTTTTCTAGATCCTGGTGGGTTGCTGCAATGACCCGTATGTCCACTTTTATCGTTTTTGTCCCGCCTATTCTTTCAAATCGGTGCTCCTGCAACACTCTAAGGAGTTTCACCTGCAGTTTAGGGCTCATGTCCCCAATTTCATCCAGGAATATTGTGCCACCGTTGGCCAGTTCGAAGCGCCCGGCACGCTCCTTGATAGCACTGGTAAATGCGCCCTTTTCATGGCCGAAAAGTTCACTTTCGAGTAATTCTTCGGGAATGGCTCCGCAATTAATCGGAACAAAGGGTCGGTTTCTCCTTGGGCTGTTATAATGAATGGCCTTTGCGATGAGTTCTTTCCCGGTACCACTTTCCCCCAGGATTAGCACGGTACTGTCAGTGTCAGCGACCTTTTCAACAATGCGGTAAATTTTCTGCATCTGGGGGCTATCGCCAATTATGTTTTCAAACTTGTATTTTTTCTTTAGCTGGTCTTTTAGATAAAGGTTTTCTATCTTTAGTTTCTGAAATTCCAGAGCCTTCTCCACCACGACCAGTATTTCGTCAAGCTTTACTGGTTTTGTGAGATAATCGAAGGCTCCGGCCTTCATCGCTTCCACTGCATTTTCTATGGTTGCATAACCGGTAAGAACGATCACAGGTACTTCAGGAAAATGTTCCTGCATGTGTTTCAGCAAGCTGAGCCCGTCAACTTCAGGCATCATTAGGTCGGTAACAACCACGGAAAAGTTGTGATCATCCGTGTATCCAATTGCTTCTTCTCCATTGGTTGCTTTTATTACTTCGTAACCTTTCTCAGTGAGCTTTGAAGCAACAGCGTCAAGAGTGGAAGTTGAGTCATCGACAACCAGGATTTTTTCGGCCATTCTAATCCTACCTTAGAAAGAGCTTTTGTGGTTTCGCGTTCTGCTGTTTTCTACTTTACTATACCCGGATTGAAAAATGCAATTAAACCTGAAGCCTCCTGGTTGTACTGGATTTATTACAATTACGTTTACTTACGTTTTAAAAGCGAATTAGTAATATTTTCCGATAATTATTTACCGTAAAAATTGAGGATTTTAAGTGCGTTTAACCTGAAAGGAAGGCTTGAATACTTAATCCACATTAGTTACAATCTAGCCATGAAAACCGTTGAAATAGAAAATGTAACAATTCATCTGAGTCATCCCGATGAACTGCCACTTCAGTGGGTGGGACAGCAAGAATTGCTGGACCAGGTGCTGGCGGCCTGGCTTGTGCTTGACGATGACGATCTGCCACTTAACCCGAGGTTGATAGGGAAACCGGGAGTTGGAAAGACAACCCTTGCGTATGCTGCGGGCAGGCGCCTTGGGCGTCAAGTTTACCTGTTCCAGGCTACCATGGACACCAGGCCCGAAGATTTGCTTATTACTCCTGTTCTTGCCGGTGATGGCAAAATCCAGTACATGGCAAGCGGCATAGTAACCGCCATGATAACAGGAGGGGTAGCTGTCTTAGACGAAGGGAACAGGATGAGCGAAAAAAGTTGGGCTTCTTTGGCTCCGTTGCTTGACAATCGCCGCTACGTGGAATCCATTGTTGCCGGGGTAAAGATTAAGGCTCACCCGGATTTTCGTATCTGTGTTACCATGAATGATGATGCTTCTACCTTTGAAATCCCCGAGTACATTCATTCGCGGTTACAACCTCAAATCTTCATTGACTTTCCGGAAGCCGAGGAAGAACGTCAGATCCTCATGCAAAATCTGCCCTTTGCCCCGGAAAAAATCGTTGATTACGTAGTCAATTTCTTGCAACTTGCCCACGTGAATAATCAGCCTTATACGGTACGAGACGGCATAAATATTGCCAGATACGCTATTAAGTTACTTTCAAGCACTTCTAAAACAAGATGGCCACGGAATAAAATACCTCCGGGACCTAAACGAACCAGAAGGGCACTGGCCCAAGCCATCAGCATGATTCTAGACGAAAGTGCCCTGGAATTCTTGCCGGATAACAAAAGGGAGTGAATCTGGCTGATCGTCCTTTTATTTATCTTCTATTGTGCGAATTTGCTCCGATTTGACCGCGACCCGGTTGGCAAGGACTTTTTGCAATCTCCTGTCATAGAGAGAAGTCTGCCGGAATGACGGTTTGGCGAGGGTTGTTTAGCCGATTTTTGATAAAGTTTTTTTGGAATCAATTATTCGCTGGACTTTTTCTTAAAAACTCCGCATGGATGAAATGAGACTGCATCTCATAGATTATATAGTTAGGAGTTAGATTATCCTTGAGCCATTTCATGATTCTTTGGTGTAGCCTTCTGTCCTCTATCCTGCTAAGAATAACGAATTCAATTTTGCCTCTTTCGCCTCTCAACATGAAGAGAATCCTGATTACCACTTCTTCAGGGAGACCTACAGGGTCTCCGACTTTAAAGTCAAAAACCGAATGACAACTTACAACATTTCTTTGATGGTTCATTATGATCCTCCTTAAATTCTATTAAACTTTTGTGAGCTTCATAAACGGTTTTCGACCGTTTGGATCCATAATATCTTCCGTGAAAAGATCCACCTTCTGAACCCTGCAGTCGAAGGCAACAGAGTCGATATCTATACAGAAAAAAGATGGCTGAGTCTTACTTTTTACCCTGGTTGTGGTAGCAGTTCCTGCCACCAGGAACACCGTGGATTCCAGTTTCCATGACCAGCCCACATGCTTGTGACCTGAAAGCACGAGATTCGTGCGAGTTGAAGTTATAATCTTTAGTACATCGCCGGCATCTACGGGTATGTTTCGCTCTCTTCCAGTTCCCGGAATGGGTATTAGATGATGGTGAATTGCAAACATTGTGAAATCAGAACAGTCCAGGGTCTTTTCCATGAGCGCGTAATTTTCCCTACCTATGTGACCATCATCTATATCTGGCTCACTCGAATCACCACAAAGAATACAGATTCCATCGCTTTTCCATATGTTCCATCTAGGACCAAAGATCTCTTCGAACACTTCGTAGCCTACATTTCTTGCATCATGGTTTCCAGGAAGAACTAGCTTTTCACCTTCCAAGGAATCCAGGTATTGCTTGGCTAGGGCATACTCATGGGGATAACCTTCGTCGGTTATATCTCCTGTTATCAGGAAGATGTCCGGGTTCAAGTGTCTTACGTGTGCACAGAACTCCTTCCAGAGATTTTCACTGAAATATGGTCCCGAAAAATGGAAGTCTGACGCGTGTACTATTCTTTTCATTAATATTACCTCCTATAAGTAGTTTTAGTTATTTATACACATGAATTGTTACAATTATGTGTAATCACTGTTAGTTTTTTATTATAGTTCTCGTAAGGGTTGATTAATCGCTCTAATTTAGCTATAAAAGCATGTGTTGATAGAATAAACTTCAGTGGTTGAGTGAATTTTTGACGTGGAACAGGTACTACTTTTAAACGCAACGTATGAGCCTCTCAGGATAATCTCCTGGAAGAGAGCCATGATATTAATGGTTCTCGATAAGGTTGAAGTTCTCGAAACCTACGATCGTGAAATTCATACCGCCACTGTTTCTTTTAAATTGCCTGCGGTGGTGAGGCTTTTTAAGTTTATTCGTTTTAACCAGAATACCGTGAGGTTTTCGAGGCAAAATATCTACTTGCGGGATCGATACCGCTGCCAGTACTGCGGTAAACGTTTCACCCCCGAGCATCTTACCTACGATCATGTGGTCCCAAGATCCATGGGGGGGAGAACCAGTTGGGAAAATATTGTTACGTGCTGCCTTGAATGTAACAAGAAAAAGGGAGGAAGAACCCCTGAACAGGCGAGAATGAAGTTGCTGAGGAAACCTCGAAAACCGAGCTGGCACCCGGTGGTGATGGTTTCTATTTCCAAGAAAAATCCGCCGCAGCCGTGGCAGAATTACTTGATTTATTGATATGATAATAGACTTCCACACTCACATATTTCCCCCTGAGATAAGGAAAAATCGAGAAAAATTTTTCAAGGGGGAACCTGCTTTCGAGCTCCTCTACGGTAATCCAAGGTCAAGGATGGTTGGTGCTGCAGAGCTAGTGGATCACATGAAAAAGTGTGGCGTAAATAAGGCAGTTGTTTTCGGGTTTCCTTGGGAATCGGTTGAGATTGCAAGAATGCATAACGATTATGTTTTGAGGGCAACTGAAAGGTTTCCCGATAGTTTGATTCCTTTTGCTTGCTCGGGAATTGCTACTAAGAACGGCGTAAATGAACTGGAAAGATGTTCTGCGCTTGGTTTCCGCGGGATCGGTGAGCTTGCTTTTTATACCGGTAAAAGTACCGATGAACAGTTGCGTGCGATTGCTCCGGTGATTGAAATGTGCAGAGAGAAGAATCTTGTTTTGCTGGTTCATTCCAATGAACCGGTAGGGCATGAATATCCCGGGAAGGCTAGGGCTGGCTTGAGGTTCTACTATGAACTTGCCAAGATGTGTAAGGATATGCCTCTTGTTCTGGCGCACTGGGGTGGTGGCCTTTTCTTTTACGCAACTCTTAAAAAGGAAGCCACGGAAGTTTTGAGAAACGTTTACTATGATACCGCGGCTTCACCTTATCTTTACCATAACACCATATACAAGTTGGCCGTAGAGATAGTAGGCTCGGATAAAATCCTTTTCGGCAGTGACTTTCCGCTGTTATCCCCCTCCCGATATTTCGATGAAATGTCGGATGCAGGGCTACCAAATGACGACATATCAAAGATAACAGGAGCAAATGCCAAGAAGCTCCTCGGCATCTAAGTAACGTGCGAGAACCTATTTTTTACAGTCTCCCACCCATTTCCCCGAAATTTCTTGCCACATGAGCATATCATTCTGGGTGATTTTTACCTTCCCATTGAGGGAATCCCCGAAGTAGGTTATCTTGCCTTCGGCTCTCACCGTTCCGTCAGGGGAGGCACATTCTTCTATCCATAAAACCGTGTCTCCCTTGGTTTTTGTCTCTATGATCTTGCATCCATTGCATCTTTCGACGGGCCCTTTTTGTGGAATCAGGTCATCTTTAGTCATGCACTGGGTTTTTACCTGTGGCGGCATCTGCATGGGCACCCCTGGCATGTTCATGGTAACGGTAATTTCCCATAGCCCTTCTTTCATGTTAGGGCTACCGGCAAAGGCAATCCCTGATAGAACGAGTGCAAACGCCAGGCAAAGCGATAGCATAATTTTCTTCTGCATTGTTTCCTCCATGTTAGGGTTTACGGCGGGTTTTTCTTGTACATAGTACACGATGATAACCTAAACATCAAACTAAACGACTCTCGCTCACGAAATCATTCGATATCCTGGATTTCCGAGCGCGACAATCACTGCATACCCGCTTCCCTGGGAATAACAAGTAGCTTCCCGCCAATTCAAAACTTCCCCTTGCCCAAACGCCAGGGGTTCCACTATCCCCGAAAAGGAAATTAAGCAACCATCGTCTCATAGACAGGCACTGTTAGTTCTCTTATCACCTTCTATCCCTTCAGTTTTCGAATTCTACAAGAATTTATGGATTTTCTTCAATTTCCAATCCTTCGTACATTTTCCTGATTTCTTCCTTCGTCATTTCTACCAGTTCGGGCGGTTCCAGCACCCTTGCCCTGGATCCGAACTGGAGCACCTTCATCATGATCTCAGGAAGGTCAGCAACGGGCAAGCTGAGAATAATACCGTCTGCGGTTTCCTCGAGTTGTTGGTTTTTGTGCCACTTTTGATTCCTTACTATCTCGGCCGCAATACCGGAAAACAGGATTCGGGCTATTTTGATATTGTCTCCCTTAAATATTCCAAAGGCTTTTTCCAGAAACTCGTCGGTATTTATGTTTGAACAGAATCTGGGCTCTATTTTCTTTCTACATACTTCAATTTCAATAATTCGTGATGCGTGAAAAACCCTTACATCTTCTCTGAGTTCGCAGTAAGCCAGAACATACCACCTTCCCTGGTAGTTTATGAGCCGAAGCGGGTGAATGACCCTTTTGACGGGGCTTCCCCCGACTTTCCTGTAAATAATCTTGAGCGCAAGACCATTCTGAAATGCACTTATGATTGTTTCGAGAACTTCCGTGTTAAAGTATTCCACCTCTATTCTTTCGCAGTAAATCGAATCAATTAGTTTCTTGGAATCTGCAGATAAAAGCTGTCCAAGGCGCTTTTTTAAATCCTGGACTTCTTTGAGACTTGATAGCCCGGACTCTTCCGCTAGCTTGTGGAGTATGCCGAGGAAGAATAGCAACCTTGGACTTTCTTCGAAGGGAAGCCTAAAATCCTTGTCGTCGTAATAGTAGCCCTTCCTGTAGTTGTCGTAAGCAAGGGGAGCGAGCAGCCTATCTTTCAGGTACGAAATATCTCGGTGAGCGGTGGCTCTCGAGACCTCAAATTCGTTCATTATTGTGGTTGCGTTGGGAAAGCGGTTTTCTGCTACTTCTCTGTGGAAAAAATATATTCTTTCAAGAACCCCCATAAAAAATTTCCCCCCGTATCACTATATGAGAAATGCACCATGTTATTTTAAAAGCTAAAGGCATCGGAAGCTTCTTTCATTTAGACAAGCTAACAGGTATTTGTCAAATATTTTGATCGTATGGAAGGAAATCGCATGGATTTTTGGCTCAAGGTTTCAGATAGGTTGTATCGTTTTGTTGAAACGAGAAGCGGGCTTCTTGATATTGATTCGGTTGAAGACGGTAGAGATATTCCTGAAAAACTCGCATTGCGTGTGGAAGACTTCGATTTTGACGAAATCGGGATGAGGGCAAAACTCGCGCTGAGTCAGTTAGATAATAGTTGTGCAATGAGGTCTCTGCACTACCGGTTTCTCGTTAAGTGTGCAAAGGTGCTCAGCTACTTCCAGGTTGGGGCTGTTTACAAGGTTGGAGTTTGGATTAATTTTGATTTTGTGTCTGATAGCAGTTACTTGTCTTTGTTGAGGAACATTCTTGGCGAAGGTGGCTGCAAGGAGATATTCTTCGAGTATTCGCTAGGCACCTTTGAAGACGTAGACCTTTCAAAGTTAAATACCACGTATCTTGCCGGTGGGCTCCCGCGAGACCTCGATGAAGCCGCCTATGAGTGGTACCGGGGTGCATCTGAATTTAGAACCAGGGTAATTGGATTTGGTTACAGGAAGGACAGGTTCGTGGAATTGGCAGATTGTGGCGTAAAATCAGAAAGGTTAAGAATAAAACCTGGTGATAGGGTGAGCGTTATTCGCGAGCACGAAAACAGCCACGACGCAAATGCGGTAGCGTTTCTCTGGAAAAACGGAGAAAAGCTCGGATACTTGAGGAGAGATATAGCCAGGTTTGTGGCTCCACTGATGGATCGTGGAAGGCTTTACTTTGGAGAAATAGTTGCCGTGCTTGATCGTTACCGAAATGACGATGACCGTCTTCACGTGAAATTAGTAAGCCAAGCTAAGGAGGGGGAATAGGAGTTTTGAGGGGAAATACCTATGCAACTCTTTGTAAATACGCCAGGAACGTATATTACGCAAAAAGACGAATGCTTCAGGTTCAAGCAGGTTGATGCGATGATTGATATTTCTCCTTTGAAGCTGGAGAGTATTGTCGTCTCTAACAAGGTTCTGATATCGAGCCAGGCCATATCACTTGCCCTTGAACATAACATTGACATCGTTTTCCTGGACAAATACGGAGATCCGCAGGGGAGGGTATGGTTTTCCAAGATGGGAAGCACGGCGCTTATAAGAAGGAAACAACTCGGACTTTCGGAAAATACGCTTGGCATGCGGGTAGTGAAAGAGATGATTGGGCAAAAGATGAAAAACCAGCTTACGTTTTTAAAAAAACTTATGCATGCTCGTCCCGGAAAAGAAGATCTTTTTGAAGAAGCCCTTGAAACAATCGGAGAATCTCTCTCGTATCTCCTGGTGTTGGATGGAACAGTCAGTGATAACCGGGATTTTATACTTGGCCTCGAAGGTACGGCCGGAAGAAGTTACTTCAGGTGTATCTCTGGGTTACTTCCCCGAAAGTACAGATTCAGTGAGCGTTCGAGAAGACCTGCGAGGGATCCTTTCAATGCAGCGCTCAATTACTGTTACGGTATCATGTACTCGCAGGTTGAAAAGGCATGCATATTGGCTGGTCTCGATCCTTTTGTAGGAATTCTTCATACAGATAACTACAACAAGAAGTCCCTTGTTTTTGATTTGATCGAGCCCTTCAGAATATTTGCGGAACAGACCGTTGTTTACCTCTTTACCGGCAGGAAAATGAAGGAGTCATATTTTGATTTTGTGGAAGGCGCCGTTTCGTTGAATTCGGATGGCAAGCCTGTAGTGGTTGAAGCACTGAACAATCACCTCGATACAAAGATAAGGTACAAGCGAAGAAACGTAAAACGCAGGCATGTGCTCCAGCATGAGGCTCATTGCCTTGCAAACATGCTTCTTTCTGGTACTGGAAAGTCTAAGTCAAAGTGGCTCGAGATAAAGGAGATCTAAATGTCGGTTCTCATCTGGGTAATTTATGACATCAGCGATGATAAGATTCGAAACAGGGTTGCCAAGGAATGTAAAAAATATGGTTTAGAAAGAGTTCAAAAAAGTGTATTCTTAGGGAGACTGCAGGCTAACCGATTTGATGAACTCGCTGAAATGTGTCTCGACTTAATTAACGAAGATGAAGACAGTGTATACCTCTTTCCCTTCTGCCAGGAAGATTTCAGGAGAATCAAGGTCCTGGGCCAAGGTTTTGATAGGGAGCTTGTGAATGACGAGCTCCTGGCTAGGTTTTTCTAGGGTAGCACTACAAAAGTTGAAAGAAAAATATAGGAAGAGAATATGGTGACCGAGCAAGAGGTATTTAGTACATACCAGAGATTATTTGGGATTGATAGTCCTTACGAATATCAAGTAGAGATGTTTGAAAGCCTATTTAAATATACTCATCCTATTATACTAAAAGCTTCAACAGGCTCAGGAAAAACAGAAGCAGTGGTAGCGCCCTTTTTATACCAATTTTTAACGAATAAGTTTTTTCTGGCTCCAAGATTGATTTACGTACTTCCAATGAGGGTGATGATCGATAATCTTTCGGGGAGAATTGCAAAATACGCAGCTGGCATTTCTAAACATATCTCCGTAGAAGTTCAACATGGTAGAAGACCAGAAGCACCATTTTATGTGGCAGACATCATTGTAACTACATTGGACCAGTTTGTTTATGCATTTGCCAGATCGAGTCGCCATGTACAGAAACATATTGATATGCCTTCGGGGGCGATAGCTTCCTCATTTATTGTTTTTGATGAAGCTCACATGTACAGGGATGAGATGACTTTTTCAATAATGCGTGCATTGTTGGAGATTCTCCAGATTTCGCGTGTCCCTTTTGTTGTTATGACAGCAACCATGCCCCGCCGTCTGCAAGAAAGTTTGTTTGAAAATCGTTCTGTATTCGAAAAGGTGGAAACTATCACAGGAAAAATAGATCTCAAAAACGAGCTGGAGGTCAGTATTGAAACCAACCCCATTTTTGAAAATGAGCAAGCTAATTTGTCCGAGGATGTTTTAGAAATAATCAAGAATAAAAACACTTTAGTTGTTCTGAATCAGGTTAAGAGGGCACAGGAAGTTTATAAGGAAATAAAAGAAAGACTTCATTTGGATAGTGAAAGAATCGTGCTTCTCCATTCCCGTTTTACCAACAGTGATCGGAGTGAACACGAATATCGTGCACTTTCTTTTTTAACTAGAGGTAATGCAAAAAGTAATGCTTCAAAGAATGGTAAAAAGATTATTGTTTCCACACAAGTATTAGAAGCTGGCATAGATTTTTCTGCTGAAATACTCTTAACGGAACTAGCTCCCGCTGACGCACTAATACAGCGTGCGGGAAGGTGTGCCAGATACCGCGGAGAAAAAGGTAAGATCATCGTTTTCCCTGTTGAACATGAAAAAGGGCATCTGCCATATAAGGAAATTCATCTCGACGTGACTAGGGATTGGCTTGTCCGAAACCAGAACATGAACATGAAGGACTTTGACAAAATGTGTGAATTTGCTGATATACTAGACTACAAGGCAAATGATTTTGAAGCCAGTTCCAGTCTTATTGACCTTTATGAATGTACTCTCTATGCAGATACTCGCCCTGAAAACATACAGCTCAGAAAAGGGAAACCAGTGACGGTTGCTGTAATTGATTGGTCGAAAGGAAAGGGGAGAAAGGTTGAAGATAAAATCAAAGGCACCGTTAAAGAAATTGATATTTCTAAGCATTTTATACAACTCGACTACGGTGTTGCATGGGGTCTACTCAAAAAGAAACTTCTTAGCTATGAGATTTATTTCAACTGGGAACAGGGTGAATGGGAAGCCAGAAAAGCCAGAGAAATTTTACCTTTTAAACATTATGTCCTGAGTATCGAAAATTACAATCCCGAGTATGGAGTAATAGCTGATGTCGGAACATTCGTTATATAGTGCTCCTCAAGAGCCTTATCACCTTCATATTTTACGTTGTGTCGAAAGTTTTGAGGTCGTTTTCCCTCAATTTTGTACACCACTTATGAAAGTTCTTGGGCTGGATCAGAAAGGTTGGAAACTCGACGAGTTGCGAGATGTATTTCGCATCGTAGTTGAATACCACGATTTGGGAAAACTGACCAAAAAATGGCAAGAAAATTTAGGTACAGGGAAAAAGCTCCCAGCACATGCTCCAATTGGCGCTGCTTATCTGTGGCATAT
>Ga0256841_1002448_pt1 | contig 14772 bp, 12 predicted proteins | sample 356308metaG_FD_185971 | JGI IMG/M metagenome (GOLD analysis project Ga0256841, IMG submission 185971) | Hydrothermal vent microbial communities from Mid Atlantic Ridge, Atlantic Ocean - 356-308 | ecosystem: Environmental > Aquatic > Marine > Hydrothermal vents | place: Atlantic Ocean: Mid...
GGCCAGCCCCATGCCGAAGATCAGGCCTCGATGCAGCATGGACACGGGATTGACCAGCTCCCAGGCGATGCCGCCGGTGACGGCCGCCAGCAGCAGCGTGACGCCCAGGATCCAGTAGCGGGTGTTGCGCGACAGGCGCGAGGCGCCGGTCAGGCCGATGCGCTCGCGCAGCCAGTGGGCGCCGTCGGTCACCAGGTTGACCGGGCAGACCCAGGAACAGTACGCGCGACCGCCGACCAGGAAATAGAAGACCAGCACGATCAGTGCGCCGGTCAGCGCCGCCGTCTCCGGCAGGTGGCCGGTCAGCAGCGACTGCAGCAGCACATAGGGATCGGTCAGCGGCAGCACGTCCAGCGTGACACTGGAATTGAGGTTGCCCTTGACGATCCAGATGCCGGCCCAGGGTCCGAGCAGGAACAGCGCCAGGATGCCGAACTGGCTCAGGCGCCGCAGCAGCAGCCACTTGTGGGCGCCCAGCCAGCCCTTGCTGGTCACTGCCCCGGCGCCGGGATGTGCGAGCCTCGCCATCAGTGCTGCTCCACCACGCCGCGGTTGAGGGTGTCCAGGGCCGAATCGCCGAACGGCGTATCGGCGCCGCCCGACGATTCGTCCAGGATCAGGCCCTTGCCCTCGTACTCGTAGCGCTGGCCCTCGGGCAGGTTGTAGCGGTGCGGGGTGTCCGGCGTCACCAGGCTGTGGCCGGCCTTCTCCTTTTCCTTCCAGCCGAGCCGGTAGTGATGACCCAGCTCGCCCTTGGCGAGTTGCCGCGGCATGACCTTGATGGCGGCCTCCTCCATCACGCAGGCGCGCTCGCACTTGCCGCAGCCGGTGCAGGCGTCCGAGTGCACCACCGGAATGAAGAACGCATGCATGCCGGAACGCGGGTTGTGCTGCCTCTCCAGGGTGATGGCCTTGTCGCGCACCGGGCAGACGTTGTAACACACCTCGCAGCGCAGGCCCTGGAAAGCGATGCAGGTCTCCTGGTCGACCAGTACGGCCAGGCCCATGCGGGCGTCGTCGATGTCGGTCAGGCCGTGATCCAGGGCGCCGGTCGGACAGGCCTTGACGCAGGGGATGTCCTCGCACATCTCGCAGGGCACCTGGCGGGCGATGAAATACGGCGTGCCGGTGGCCACCGGCTCGCCCAGCTTCGACAGCCTCAGCGTGTCGTAGGGACAGTCGCGGACGCACAGGCCGCAGCGGACGCAGGCGCCGAGGAAATCCGGCTCCGGCAGGGCGCCGGGCGGGCGGATGGCCTGCGGCGGCAGCGAGGCGGCCTGGCGCGAATACAGGCCCACGCCCAGACCCAGCAGCGCCACGCCGCCGGCGGTGCGCGCCACCTCGACCAGGAAGCGCCGCCGGCCGGGCGCATTGGGCGCCACCCGCCTGGATTTGTCGGCCGCCGCCGCCATGCCGGCCTCAGGCCTTCACCACCTTGACCGCGCACTTCTTGTAGTCCGTCTCCTTGGACAGCGGGTCGGTGGCGTCCAGCGTGACCTTGTTGATAAGACGGCCGGCGTCGAACCAGGGCACGAAGATCAGGCCCCGGGGCGGCCTGTTGCGACCGCGCGTCTCGACGCGCGCGACGATCTCACCGCGCCGGCTGACCACCCTGGCGGGCAGGCCGCGGCGCAGGCCGCGCGCCCTGGCGTCGTCCGGGTGCATGAAGATCACCGCGTCCGGGAAGGCGCGATAGAGTTCCGGCACGCGCCGCGTCATGGACCCCGAGTGCCAGTGCTCCAGCACCCGCCCGGTCGACAGCCACAGATCGTACTCGTCGTCCGGGCTCTCGGCCGGCGGCTCATAGGGGGCGAAGATGATATTGGCGCGGCCGTCCTTGCGGCCATAGAAACGCAGCTCCTCGCCCTTGGCCACATAGGGATCATAGCCCTCGCGGTAGCGCCACAGGGTCTCCTTGCCGTCCACCACCGGCCAGCGCAGGCCGCGCGCCTTGTGGTAGGCGTCGAACGGCGCCAGGTCGTGGCCCTTCTTCGGGCCTTCCAGGCCGAAGCGGCGGTATTCCTCGAACAGGCCCTTTTGCGGATAGAAGCCGAAATGCTCCATCTCGTGGTTGTCGTAGACGTTGCCGGCCGAGTCCTTCACTTCCTGCTTCGGGTACTTGTCCACCTGGCCGTTGCGGTAGAGGATCTCGTAGAGGGTCTTGCCGCGGTATTCGGGCGCTTTCGCCAGCAGCTCCTCCGGCCAGACTTCCTCGGCCTTGAAACGCTTGGAGAACTCCATGAGCTGCCACAGATCCGACCTCGCCTCGCCCGGCGGCGCCACCTGCTGGCGCCAGAACTGGGTGCGGCGCTCGGCGTTGCCGTAGGCGCCCTCCTTCTCCGTCCACATGGCGGTGGGCAGGATCAGGTCGGCGGCCATGGCCGTCACGGTCGGGTAGGGGTCGGAGACGACGATGAAGTTGGCCGGGTTGCGGTAACCGGGCCAGGTCTCCTCGTTCATGTTGGCCGCGGCCTGCATGTTGTTGTTGCACATGACCCAGTAGGCGTTCAGCTTGCCGTCCCTGAGCATGCGGTTCTGCAGCACGGCGTGGTAGCCCTTCTTGCCGGGCAGGGTGCCTTCCGGCAGCTTCCAGATCTTCTCGGCGAAATCGCGGTGCGGCTTCTTGAACACGACGTAGTCGGCCGGCAGGCGGTGGGCGAAGGTGCCGACCTCGCGCGCCGTGCCGCAGGCCGAGGGCTGGCCGGTGAGCGAGAACGGGCTGTTGCCCGGCTCCGAGATCTTGCCCATCAGCAGGTGCACGTTGTAGACCAGGCCGTTCACCCACACGCCACGGGAGTGCTGGTTGAAGCCCATGGTCCAGAACGAGGTGACCTTCTTGTCGGGGTCGGCATAGACCCTGGCCAGCCATTCGAGCTGGTCCTTGGGCACGCCGGACAGCTTCGAGGTGTACTCCAGGGTGTAGGGCTCGACCGATTTGGCATACTCCTCGAAGCTGATCTTCGACAGCTTGCCCTTGCCCGGATTCTTCGCCTTCTGCTCCAGCGGGTGTTCCGGGCGCAGGCCGTAGCCGATGTCGGTCGGTGTCCGGGTGAAGTTGACGTGCTTGCCGATGAAGTCCTTGTTGTAGGCCTTGGTCTGGATGATGTGGTTGGCGATGTAATTGAGGATCGCCAGGTCCGTCTGGGGGGTGAACACCATGCCGTTGTCGGCCAGCTCGAAGCAGCGGTGCTTGAAGGTGGACAGCACGTGCACCTCGCAACCCTCCTTCGTCAGGCGGGTGTCGGTCAGGCGCGACCACAGGATGGGGTGCATCTCCGCCATGTTGGAACCCCACAGCACGAACACGTCGGCGTGTTCCAGGTCGTCGTAGCAGCCCATGGGCTCGTCGGCGCCAAAGGCGCGGATGAAACCGCCCACCGCGGACGCCATGCAGTGGCGGGCGTTGGGATCGATGTTGTTGGAGCGGAAGCCGGCCTTGTACAGCTTGGAGGCGGCGTAGCCCTCCCACACCGTCCACTGGCCGGAACCGAACATGCCGACGCTCGAGGTGATCTTCTCCGGCGGCAGGCCCTTGTTGCGTTCCAGGTCCTTCCTGATGGCCGCCTTCCACTTCTCGGCCATGATGTCGAAGGCCTGGTCCCAGCTGATGGGTTCGAAGTGGCCTTCCTTGTCGAACCTGCCGTTCTTCATGCGCAGCAGCGGCGTCTTCAGGCGATCCTTGCCGTACATGATCTTGGACAGGAAGTAGCCCTTGATGCAGTTCAGGCCACGGTTGACCGGTGCGTCGGGATCGCCCTGGGTAGCCACCACGCGACCCTCGCGGGTGCCCACCAGCACGCTGCAACCGGTGCCGCAGAAACGGCACGGCGCCTTGTCCCAGCGTATCCGGGCGTCGGACTTGGCCAGCGCCGTCTTGATGCCGGGCACCGTGATGCCCGCCGCTGCCGCGGTGGCGGCAATGGCATTCGACTTGATGAAGTCACGCCTGGTCAGTTTCATGGCTACGCCTCCTGTGAACCCGCAATCTGTTCTGAATCGTCGTATTCGTGATAGATCATGGATGCCGCGATCACGCCCGGCAGATCCTGCATCCTGACGACGCTGTCGGCCATGGCACGGTCACCGTCCTCCTCGACGGTCACCACCAGGCGACCGTCGGGATTGGCGCCGTGCACCTCGACACCGTCCATCCGTTCCAGTTCTGCCCGCACCGAGTCGATCTTCTCCGGCCGCGCGCGTACCAGGACACCACTGATGTTCATGTCTGCATCCTCCCGCTCTCAACCGCGGTGCATCTGTATGGAGCCAGCCGGACAGACCGACTGGCAGGACCCGCAACCGGTGCACTGCGCCTGGTCCAGCATCGGCCGGGCGACGCTGCCCGCACGCGGCCGGAAGCGGATCGCCAGCGGATCGCAGTGGTCGCCGCAGCTGCGGCATTCGACACCCCGGTTCGTCACGCAGGTTTCGTCGATATAGGCCTTCAGCGACCAGGCCCTTCCGCTGCCATCGGCCAGCGCGCCGGTACCACAGGCCTGCACGCATTCCCCGCAGAAAGTGCAACCGCCGCGGCCGAAATCGACCTGTGGAAAACCGCCTCTGCCGCTGACCAGGATGCCTTCGGGACAGGCGCCGATGCAGTCGCCGCAACCATCGCACAGTTCGGTGAAACGGGCCTCCGGCAACGCCCAGGGCGGCCTCTGCGGCGCCGCCCTGCCCGTGAAGTCTCCACGCAGAAACTGCAGTCGGCTGATTCCCCTGGCGCTCATGACTCCGATAGACCCTCCCGGTGATCGCTACTGTGCGACCACCGGCATCAGCAGGCATTGATTTACATCAAGAACCCGGCAGCCAGGCCAGAACGGGCCCGGCGACCGCGAAACGGGGAACAGCAGACACAAAGGAGAACAGCACGCGGACGCGACCGGCGCACGGGGGACGGGGACAGGACAGGAAGGGGGCCGCTGCCGGTGCAGCGGAGATTCGGGAAAGCCGGGGTCAGGCGCCCAGGGCCTGCTCCACCACGGCGGCCAGCGCCGAGGCCTGCTCTTTCACCAGCCGGCCGTCCTCGCCTTCCACCATGACCCGGATCAGCGGCTCGGTGCCGGAGGGCCGCAGCAGCACCCGGCCACGTCCATCGAGTACGCTCTCGACCTCGCGCACGGCATCCTGCACGGGCGGACAGTCGTCCAGGTCCACGCGCCGTTCCACCGGCACGTTGATCATGTGCTGCGGGTACTTGGTCATGCCCTGCTTGAGTTCGTTGAGGCTCACCCCCTTCTGCACCATGGGCGCCAGCACCTGCAGGGCGGAGACGATGCCGTCGCCGGTGGTGGTGCGGTCCAGGCAGATGATGTGGCCGGACGACTCGCCGCCCAGCACGCCACCCTTTTCGCCCAGCATCTCCATGACATAGCGGTCGCCCACGCTGGCGCGGTGGAAACCGATGCCCAGCGACGCCAGGGCATGTTCCAGCCCCAGGTTGGTCATCAGCGTGCCGACCACGGGACCCGGCAGCATGCCGCTCTGCTGGCGGCTCTGGGCGATGATGAACAGCAGCTCGTCGCCGTCCACCACCTCGCCCTTGTGATCGACCATGATGACCCGGTCGCCGTCGCCGTCCAGCGCAATGCCCAGATCAGCGCCCTGGCGCAGCACCTCCGCCTGCAGGTTGCGTGGCTGGGTGGAACCGCAGCCCTCGTTGATGTTGAGGCCGTCCGGTTCGGTGCCGATGGTCGATACCCGGGCACCCAGCTCGTCCAGCACGCTGGGCGCGACGTGGTAGGTGGCGCCGTTCGCACAGTCGAGCACGATCTTCAGGTCTTTCAGGCTCAACGACGAGGGCACGGTGCTCTTGCAGAACTCGATGTAGCGGCCGCGCGCGTCCTCGACGCGTTCGGCCTTGCCCAGGCGGCTGGAGTCCACCGTCTGCATGGGCCTGTCCAGCTCCGCCTCGATGGCGGCCTCCACCTCGTCCGCCAGCTTGGTGCCCTGGGCGGAGAAGAACTTGATGCCGTTGTCCTGGTAGGGATTGTGCGAGGCGCTGATGACGATGCCGGCGCAGGCGTGCAGGGTGCGGGTGAGGTAGGCGATGCCCGGCGTCGGCATGGGCCCCAGCAGGCGGATGTCGATGCCGGCCGCCGACAGGCCCGCTTCCAGGGCCGATTCGAACATGTAGCCGGAGATGCGGGTGTCCTTGCCGATGACCACCCGCGTCGCCTCCTGACGGCCGAGCACGCGGCCCGTGGCCCAGCCCAGCTTGAGCATGAATTCGGCGTTGATGGGGAATTCGCCCACCCGGCCGCGAATACCGTCGGTTCCAAAATATTTTCTGGCCATGGGAGTCTCCGTTCCGTTGCCCCTCTTCCAACCCGGCGTGGCGGGGTTCGCCGCGCGAACCCCATCCTACGCGGGTTTCACCCCGTGTTCGACGACGGCCGTGTACAGCTGCAGCGCCTGCCAGGTCTCGGCGACATCGTGGGCCCGCACCAGGCGGGCGCCGCGCTCCACGGCCATCATCGCCAGCGCCAGGCTCGACGCCAGGCGCTCGTGCACCTCCAGCCCCAGCAGCCGCCCGATCATTGACTTGCGCGACAGGCCGACCAGCAGCGGCAGGCCCAGGCCGGCGATGTCCCGCAGCCCGGCCAGCAGGGCCAGGTTGTGGTCGTCATTCTTGCCGAAGCCGAAGCCGGGGTCCACCAGCAGCCGCCCGCGGTCGATGCCGGCCGCTTCGCAGGCCGCCACCCGCGCGGCCAGGAAGTGCCTCACCTCCGCCACCACGTCGTCATAGCGCGGATCGGCCTGCATGGTGCCAGGCTCGCCCTGCATGTGCATGAGACAGACCGGCACCCCGCATGCCGCCGCCGCCTGCAGGGCGCCGGGCGCGCGCAGTGCACCGACGTCGTTGATCAGGCCGGCGCCCGCCGCCACCGCGGCGCGCATGACCTCCGGCTTGCGGGTATCGATGGAGATCGGCACCGGCAGTGTGTCCTGAAGGGCCTCGATGACCGGCACCACCCGGTCGATCTCCTGCGCCGCCGGCACCGGCGCCGCACCGGGCCGGGTCGACTCGCCGCCGAGGTCGATGACGGCGGCGCCCTGCTCCGCCATCGCCAGGGCCCGGTCGCAGGCCGCCCCGACGGAAAAAAAATCACCCCCGTCCGAAAAGGAATCGGGGGTGACATTGAGTACGCCCATCACCTGCGGGTGCGACAGGTCCAGCGGCTTGCCGGCGCAATCGAGGGGGGGCTGGGGTGGCATGGGGGCGTATTAAACCACGAAGGCGCGCGAAGGCGCACCGGGGCATGAGCGACATCGACCGCGAAGGATTGCCCCTCGCGGTCGGCCACGCCGCCTCAGTGCTGGCCGGCCGGACCGCCGATGGGACCCTCGGCCGGCTTGCCGCCGGACTTCTTGCCGGTCTCCGGCTGATCGGCGGCCACGCCGCTGCCGGGTGTGCTCTCCGTGTCGTCCCAGTCCGCCGGCGGGCGCGGCGGCCGGCCGGCCATGATGTCGTCGATCTGGTCGGCGTCGATGGTCTCGTACTTGATCAGGGCCTCGGCCATCAGGTGCAGCTTGTCCAGGTTGTCCTTGAGCAACTGCTCGGCCCGCTGGTAGTTGCGATCGATGATGGCGCGGATCTCGGCGTCGATGGCGTGCGCCGTCTCGTCCGACACGTTCTTGTGCTGGGTCACGGAATGGCCCAGGAACACCTCGCCCTCTTCCTCGCTGTAGGTCAGGGGCCCGAGGCGCTCCGACAGGCCCCACTTGGTGACCATGTTGCGCGCCAGTTCGGTGGCGCGCTGGATGTCGTTGGACGCACCCGTGGTGACCTGCTCGGGGCCGAAGATGATCTCCTCGGCGATACGGCCACCGAACAGGCTGGAGATCTGGCTCTCCAGGCGCTCCTTGCTGAAGCTGTAGCGGTCTTCCTCGGGCAGGAACATGGTCACACCCAGGGCGCGGCCGCGCGGAATGATGCTGACCTTGTAAACCGGGTCGTGCGAGGGCACCAGGCGGCCGACGATGGCGTGGCCGGCCTCGTGGTAGGCGGTCAGCTTCTTCTCGTCCTCGCTCATGACCATGGACCTGCGCTCGGCGCCCATCATGATCTTGTCCTTGGCCTTCTCCAGGTCGTCCATGTCGACCAGGCGCTTGTTGGCGCGCGCCGCGAACAGCGCCGCCTCGTTGACCAGGTTGGCCAGATCCGCACCCGAGAAGCCGGGCGTGCCGCGCGCGATGATGGACGGCTTGACGTCGTCGGCCATGGGCACCTTGCGCAGGTGCACCTTGAGGATCTGCTCGCGGCCGCGCACGTCCGGCAGCGGTACCACCACCTGGCGGTCGAAGCGGCCCGGACGCAGCAGCGCCGGGTCCAGCACGTCCGGCCGGTTGGTGGCGGCGATGACGATCACGCCCTCGTTGCCCTCGAAGCCATCCATCTCCACCAGCAGCTGGTTCAGCGTCTGCTCGCGCTCGTCGTGACCGCCGCCCAGGCCGGCGCCACGGTGGCGACCGACGGCGTCGATCTCGTCGATGAAGATGATGCAGGGCGCGTGTTTCTTGGCCTGCTCGAACATGTCGCGCACGCGCGAGGCGCCGACGCCGACGAACATCTCGACGAAGTCGGAACCGGAAATGGTGAAGAAGGGCACCTTGGCCTCGCCGGCGATGGCCTTGGCCAGCAGCGTCTTGCCGGTGCCGGGCGCGCCCACCATGAGCACGCCGCGCGGGATCTTGCCGCCCAGCTTCTGGAACTTGCCCGGGTCGCGCAGGAACTCGACCAGCTCGGCCACCTCTTCCTTGGCCTCCTCGACGCCGGCCACGTCATTGAAGGTGACCTTGACCTGGTCCTCGCCCAGCATGCGGGCGCGGCTCTTGCCGAAGGACATGGCCCCCCGGCCGCCGCCACCGCCCTGCATCTGGCGCATGAAGAAGATCCAGACGCCGATCAGCAGCAGCATGGGGAACCAGGAGATGAAGATCTGCATCAGCACCGAGTCCTGCTCGGGCGCCTGGGCGCGCACTTCCACGCCGTTGGCCAGCAGGTCGTCGATCATCTTGGGGTCTTCGGGCGTGTAGGTGGCGAATTTCTCGCCGCTGGTGAACTGGCCTTTCACGGTGCGGCCGTCCAGCACCACGCTCTGCACCCGGCCCGCCTTGACGTCGGCGATGAACTCGGAATAGGCGATGGCCTGGGCGCGCGGCGCCGGCGGCCCGAAGTTGTTGAAGACGGACATCAGGACGATCGCGATGATCACCCAGAGCAGAATGTTTTTCGCCATGTCGTTCAAAATTCGGTACCTCGAAGGAAGGCGGCGGCAGGAAGCAGCGTCTGGCGGAAAGCTGTTGTGTCGAAAGACATTTCGGCGCGAAACCGGTTTCCTGAAACCTTACTATAGTTTACGGCCCCTCGCCAGCGCGTACACTTCGCGGCTCCGGGGGCGGGAAGCTTTTGGCTTGCGGATCAACACCTTGGAATAACGCTGGCGCAGACTACGCAGCAGTTCGTCGAAACCGGCTCCCTGGAACACCTTGACCAGCAGATCACCGCCGGGTTCCAGCACCCGGTCGGCGAAATCCACCGCCAGTTCGGCGAGATACATGGCGCGCGGCTGATCGACGGCTTCCACACCGCTTATGTTGGGGGCGATATCGGACATTACAAGGTCCACGGCCCTGCCGCCGAGCGCTTCCAGCAGGGCGTCGAGCACCGCATCCTCGCGGAAATCGCCCTGGATGAAGCGCACCCCCGGCAGCGGTTCCATGTCCAGAACATCCATGGCGACGATACGCCCCTTGCGGCCCAGCAGGCCGAGCGCATACTGGCTCCAGCCGCCGGGCGCCGCGCCCAGGTCCACCAGCGTCGAACCGGGCCGGATGACGCGATCCCGTTCCTGGATCTCCGCCAGCTTGTACACGGCCCGCGACCGGTAGCCCTCGCGCTGGGCGCGCTTGACGTACTCGTCGTCGAAATGTTCCTTCAGCCAGCGACGGCTGCTCTTGGTGCGTGCCATGGGTGGGAGCGGGTTGCGGGGCCGGGGGTTTATTTAGCCTGTATTTAACCACAAAGGCGCACGGAGGCGCACAAGGGGCAATACCCAACGGATTTTTCAACCGCGAAGGACGCGAAGGAACGCGAAGGAAAGATTTATCCTCTTGTTTATTGTTTGTTTCCCTTCGCGTCCTTCGCGGTGATGGTTTTTTGACCGTTTGTGCGCCTCCGTGCGCCTTTGTGGTTAAATAACCCCATGCAACTCACCGAACACCAGAAGAAGAAGCTGCGCGGCCTGGGCCACCGGTTGAAGCCCGTGGTCACGGTCGGCCAGGCCGGGGTCAGCGAGGCCCTGCTGCGCGAGTTCGAGCAGTCGCTGGAGCATCACGAGCTGATGAAGGTGAAGGTCGCCGTCGGCGACCGCGCCGAACGCGACCGCATCCTCGCCGCCCTGTGCGAACACGCCGGCGCAGAACTGGTGCAGCGGGTCGGCAACATCGGCCTGCTGTTGCGGCTGCGGGAAAAGAAGTCCCGGCTGGCCGCGCAACTCTGACCCTGTACCCGTAGCCGCCGGCTGGCTACAATCGGCCGCCAGTCCGTCCACGAGCAGCCAACCCCATGAAAACATCACAGTTCCCCCTGAACACGGTCAAGGAGACTCCGGCCGACGCCGAGATCGCCAGCCACCGCCTGATGCTGCGCGCCGGCATGATCCGCAAGATCGCCGCCGGCATCTACACCTGGCTGCCGCTGGGCCTCAAGGTGCTGCGCCGCGCCGAGCAGGTGGTGCGCGAGGAAATGGACCGCGCCGGGGCGCTGGAGCTGCTCATGCCGGCGGTGCAGCCGGCCGAGCTGTGGCAGGAATCCGGGCGCTGGGAGCAATACGGCCCGGAGCTGCTGCGCTTCAGGGACCGGCACGACCGCGAGTTCTGCCTCGGCCCGACCCACGAGGAAGTCATCACCGATATCGCCCGCCGCGAACTGAAGAGCTACAAGCAGCTTCCCGTCAATTTCTACCAGATCCAGACCAAGTTCCGCGACGAGATCCGGCCGCGCTTCGGCGTCATGCGGGCGCGCGAGTTCATCATGAAGGACGCCTACTCCTTCCACCTCGACAAGGCCTCGCTGGACGAGACCTACCAGGTGATGTTCGACGCCTACTCGCGCATCTTCAGCCGGCTGGGGCTGGAGTTCCGCGCCGTGCGCGCCGACTCGGGCGCCATCGGCGGCAGCCAGTCGCACGAATTCCACGTGCTGGCCGAGTCCGGCGAGGACGCCATCGTGTTCTCGACCGGGAGCGACTACGCCGCCAACCTGGAGCTGGCGGAGCAGCGGCCACCCGAGCAAGCCCGGCCGCAGCCGGGCCGGCCGAAGCAGGCCGTCGACACGCCGGGGGCGCACAGCATCCCGGAGGTGGCGCAGTTGCTGGGAGTGCGCCCCGACCAGTGCATCAAGACCCTGCTGGTCGAGGGCAGCGACGGCGGCGTGGTGGCGCTGTGCCTGCGCGGCGACCACGAGCTCAACGAGATCAAGGCCGCCAAGCTGGACGAGGTGGCCGAGCCGTTGACCCTGGCCGCCGAGGCCGGGATCCGCGAAGCGGTCGGCTGCGGCCCCGGCTCGCTGGGCCCGGTCGGCCTGTCCATCCCGGTCATCGCCGACTACGCCGCCGCGCAGCTGGCCGATTTCGTGTGCGGCGCCAACGAGGACGGCAGGCACCTGACCGGCGTCAACTGGGGCCGCGACTGCCCGGAGCCCGTCACCGCCGACCTGCGCAACCTGGTCGAGGGTGATCCCAGCCCCGACGGCCGGGGCAAGGTGCGCATCGCACGCGGCATCGAGGTCGGCCACATCTTCCAGCTCGGCGACAAGTACAGCCGCGCCATGAACGCCACGGTGCTGGACGAGTCAGGCCGCGACCAGGTCGTGACCATGGGCTGCTACGGCATCGGCGTGTCCCGGGTGGTGGCCGCCGCCATCGAGCAACACCATGATGACAAAGGCATTATCTGGCCCGAAGCCTTGGCGCCCTTCCAGGTCGCGCTGCTCGGCATGAACCGCCGCAAGTCACAGCGGGTGGCCGAGGCCTGCGAAGTCCTGTACCGGGAACTGCGCGAGGCCGGCTTCGAGGTGCTGTTCGACGATCGTGATGTAAGGCCCGGGGTCATGTTTGCCGATATGGAACTCATCGGCATACCGCACCGGGTGGTCATAGGTGAAAAGAATCTGGACAAGGGGCTGGTGGAATACCGGGCGCGCACGGCGGAGACCTCCGAGGACGTACCGCGCGAGGCCATCGTGGATTTCCTGCGTGGACGCCTGTCCGGCTGAGCCCGGCCGCCGCCGGCACGGTCCGCGTTCCATCCTGGCCGGCCTCCTCGTGCTCCTCCTGGCGGGCCTGTCCGGCCACTCCGCCCGGGCCGCCACCACCGAGCGCCCCGACGCCGCGCTGCGCGCCGAGCTGGTGCGCGCCATCGAATCCACCGACAGCTTCGCCGACCGCTTCGAGGCCGAGGTGTGGCTGACCGACATGTCGCGGCGGCTGGCCGGGAAGGTGCCGGACGCCGCCGAACGCCTGCTCATCCTCAAGTCGGTTCACTACGAAGCCACCCGCGCCGGCCTGCCGCCGGAACTGGTGCTGGCGATCATCGACGTGGAGAGCAACTTCGACCGCTTCGCCATCTCCTACGCCGGGGCGCGCGGCCTGATGCAGGTCATGCCCTTCTGGCTGGACGAGATCGGCCGGCCCGGCGACGACCTGTTCGACATCCGCACCAACCTGCGCCTGGGTTGCACCATCCTCAAACACTACCTCGACCGCGAGCGCGGCGACCGCACCCGGGCGCTGGCGCGCTACAACGGCAGTGTCGGCAAGACCTGGTACCCGCAGCGGGTGTTCATCGCGCTGAGCAAGCGCTGGTACAGGCAATAAGGCGGAAAACGATGACCCAGATCAAGTTTTCCTGCATCGAACAGGGTTATACTTTTTTGAGCTACCCGCCGGGAATCTGCCAGCCATGAACCTCTTCAGCCTGTTGTCCCTCGCCCTGCTCGGCCTGGCCCTGCTCGCCTTCGGCACGCTGCTGGCCGCCGCCATCGTGTTCAACATGAAGGCCGGCCGGCGCTACCGACAGCGTCTGGCCGCCGAACTGAACCGCCTGCGGCTTTCCCGCATGCTGGGGGCGCTGGGCATCGACATCGGCAGCTACCTGCACAACGAGCGCGTGATCGACATCCATCACCAGATGCACCGCTGCGAAACCTGCCGCAACACCGAGACCTGTGACGAACAGCTCGCGGACGGCGCCATCGACGGCGAGTGCATCGGTTTCTGCAACAACGAAGAGGCGTTGCGGAAAATAGCCGGGAAGAAAAGCCAGTCGGCCTGAGTCGCCGGACCGGCGCGTCGGTGGGGTCAGCCTGGCGGTTGTCACGGGCGTCGTGGCGGCTCAAACCCCGTACAGGCGCCGGTACAGCCCCTCTCCCCGGATCAGTTCTTCATGCGACCCCTGCTCGATGATGCGGCCGTCCTCGAATACGTAGACCCGCTCGGCCTGGCGTACGGCGCTGAGGCGGTGGGCGATGATGAAAGTCGTGCGTCCGTCCAGGAATGGCGCCAGCGCCGCGTGCAGGGCCGCTTCGGTCTCGGTATCCAGCGCCGAAGTGGCCTCGTCCAGGATCACCACCTGGGGATCGCCCAGCACCAGGCGGGCGATGGCCAGCCGCTGGCGCTGGCCGCCGGACAGGCGCACGCCCTGGCGACCGATGCGGGTATCCAGCCCGGCGGGGAGGTCGCGCACCACGTCTTCGAGCTGGGCGATGCGCAACGCCTCCCACAGCCTGGCCTCCTCCACCTCGCGCCCCAGGGTGAGGTTCATCCGCACACTGTCGTCGAACAGGGCCGGGTGCTGCAGTACTGTGGCAACATGCTCCCGCACCACGTCCAGGCCGATCTTCTCCACCGGCACACCGCCGTAGCGCAACCGGCCGCGCTGCGGCACGTACAGGCCCAGCAGCACCTGCACCAGCGTGGACTTGCCTCCGCCGCTGGCGCCGACCAGCGCCACCCGGCCGCCCGCCTCCACATCCAGGTCGATGCCCTTGAGCACCGGTTCGCGGTCGCCGTAGCCGAACCACAGATCCTCGATGCCGACATCCACGCCGCGGCGGCCGGTGAAGGGGTTCTGCTCGTGCGGATACTGCGGCTCGCGGCGCAGGTCCATGAGCCGGTTGATGCGTTCCAGCGCGGCTTTCGCGCCGTACCAGGCGTACTGTACGTTCAACACTTCCTGCACCGGCGCCATCATGAACCACAGGTAGGCGAACACGGCCATCATCTCGCCGACGCTGAGGGTGGAGAACACCACCATGAACATGCTGACGGCGCGGAACAGGTCGAAACCAACCAGGAAAACCACGAAGGACAAGCGTGAGGCGGCGTCGCTCTTCCAGGAAAAGGCCGCCGCGTCGCGGCGCACGGCATCGGCCCGGCGGATGACGCGCTGGATGTAGTAGCCTTCGCGGTTGGCGGCGCGGATCTGGTGAATGGCGTCCAGGGTCTCGGTGAGCGCCGACTGGAACAGCTCCACGGCCCGGTTCTCACGCCGCTTGAGGTGCTTGACGCGCTTGCCCAGGGCCACCGTGAGATACACGACCAGGGGGTTCAGGAACAGGATGAACAGCGCCAGCTTCCAGTGCATCCACAGCAGCACGGCCGCTGCGCCCGCCAACGACAGCACCGCGATGAGGAACTTGCCGACAGTCTGGCCGATGAATTCGTCGATGGCGTTGATGTCGGTGATGAAGTGCGAGGCCACCGC
>Ga0256841_1002449_pt1 | contig 14772 bp, 14 predicted proteins | sample 356308metaG_FD_185971 | JGI IMG/M metagenome (GOLD analysis project Ga0256841, IMG submission 185971) | Hydrothermal vent microbial communities from Mid Atlantic Ridge, Atlantic Ocean - 356-308 | ecosystem: Environmental > Aquatic > Marine > Hydrothermal vents | place: Atlantic Ocean: Mid...
CCGCACCTCACGCGGATCACTGGCCTATCTGGCGCTGGCGGGTGAAATACTCAGACGTCAGGAAGGCAAAATGGCTGCCGGTCCGCGAGTCGGTTCGAACGGAGGTTGACGATGGCAAGAAAAAAACCCGGACTGGGACGTGGCCTCGACGCATTGCTCAGCAGTACTTCACGCACACGGCAGGATCCGGCGGAAAATTCCCTGCGTGAGGTGCCGCTCGACAAGGTTCAGCGGGGGCCTTATCAGCCACGCCGGCATTTCGATCAGCACCGGCTCGAGGAACTGGCCGAATCGATTCGGGCCCAGGGCGTGGTACAGCCGGTAGTGGTACGCCCAAAGGGTGACGGCTACGAACTGATCGCGGGCGAACGCCGTTGGCGGGCGGCCCAAATCGCCGCACTGGATACCATTCCCGCGGTGATCAAGGAAATTCCCGACCAGGCGGTCGCCGCCATGTCGCTGATCGAGAATATCCAGCGGGAAGATCTCAACCCGCTGGAGGAAGCGGAAGCCCTCAACCGGCTGATCGATGAGTTCGGCTTGACGCACCAGGGCGCGGCGGAAGCCGTCGGGCGCTCACGGGCGGCAGTCACGAATCTGCTGCGGCTGTTGGAACTGGCGCCGGCCACCCGGCAATTACTCGACGAGCGGTCGCTCGAGATGGGTCATGCGCGCGCCTTGCTGGCGCTCAAGGGGCATGAGCAGGAAGCAGCTGCGAGACATGTCGTGGCCCGTCAGCTATCGGTGCGGGAAACCGAACATTACGTCAAAGGTCTTGCGGGCAAGCCTTCCGGCCGTGCCGGCAAAAAGGCCAGATCACCCGATGTCGAACGGCTCGAACAGGAGCTTTCCAGGCAACTGGGCGCCACCGTCCGGGTCGATTACAACAACCGTGGCAAGGGCAAACTGGTGATCTCCTATAACAGTCTCGACGAACTCGACGGTATTCTCGAACAGATCCGAAAGTGATCATTTCGGTGACGGCATGTGGCGATTGCACCAGCCTGCCGGACATAAGCTTTTGTTGACCGTTCATCCCGCGCTCTTTATAATCGCCGCCGTTTCACTGTAGTGAAATGGATGGACGCCAGACTGCTTCGCCTCTTCTCGATTCAGCTGCTGCTGGTGGCGAGCCAATTCGTGATATTTCTGGCTTTCTACGGCCAATCCGCAGCGGTGGCGGTATGGGCTGGAGGCCTGATCGCCGGATCGAACCTGATGCTGCTGGTACGTTGCGCACGCAGAAGGTTGAACCCGTCCGTCGATATTGCCCGGCAAACAATACTGATAGGCTATAGCTGCGCGGTCATGCGGTTTGTCTCCGTCGCAGCGCTGTTCATGCTGGGCATGGGTGTATTGAAACTGCACCCGCTGGCGCTGTTGATGGGCTTCATCGCCGGCCAGTTGGTTTTGGTTTTTCCGCAAACCCGGAAGTTGGTAAACAAATAACATTATGTCTGACGAAGCAGGCCTCACGGCTACGGAATACATCAAGCACCACCTGACCAATCTCACCTATGGCCGTCACGCCGATGGTCACTGGGGTTGGGCGCACAGTGCGGATGAAGCAAAGGAAATGGGCTTCATGTCCATCAATGTCGACACCATGTTCTGGTCACTCACGCTCGGCGCCCTGTTTCTGTTTCTGTTCTGGAAAATCGCAAAACGTGTCGAATCCGGTGTCCCCGGCGGCTGGCAGAATTTCATCGAGATGATCGTCGAGTTTGCTGATGGAAGCGCCAAGAGCGCCTTCACCGGGCGCAACAAAATGGTGGCGCCAATGGCGTTGACGATCTTCGTCTGGGTATTCCTGATGAACCTGATGGATCTGATTCCAGTGGACTGGATTCCTTTCGTCTCCCAGAAAATCGGTATCGACCACATGCGGGTGGTCCCATCGACCGATCCAAATATCACCTTTGGCATGGCGATCGCCGTGTTCATGCTGATGCTGTTCTATTCACTCAAGATCAAACGGCCCGCAGGGTTTCTGGGAGAACTGACCCTGCATCCCTTTCAGTCGAAGAATCCGCTGCTTCAGGCGTTATTCGTTCCAATCAATTTTATTCTTGAATTCGTGTCATTGCTGTCCAAACCGCTGTCGCTGTCGCTGCGACTCTATGGAAATATGTTTGCCGGTGAGATGATCTTCATTCTGATCGCGCTGATGTATGGTGGCGGATGGGCGCTTGGCCTGTTTGGCGGTTTCCTGCAATTGGGATGGGCAATTTTCCATATCCTGATCATTACCCTTCAGGCCTATATTTTCATGGTGCTGACGATCGTCTATATGGATATGGCATACCAGACCGGCGAGGATCACTGATCGTCGCGGACGGGGCCGGTTGTCGTCCGACCGGCAGGGACAGCTGCACCAGCCGTTTACAGTTTTGATTAGTTGTTATTTTTAGGAGAAAGAGAATGAATGAAGTTACCGCATTGCTCTATATTGCCGGCGCATTGATGATGGGCCTGGGCGCACTCGGAGCCGCAATTGGCATTGGCATCCTCGGTGGTCGTTTTCTGGAAGGCGCCGCTCGTCAACCGGAGATGATTCCTACCCTGCGTGGCCAGTTCTTTCTGATGATGGGTCTGACCGACGCGGTACCGATGATTGCGGTGGGTGTGGCGTTCTATGTCATCTTTGCTGTTGCGGCTGGTTGATACGCCCGTAAAAGTCATTCAACACGAGGACGGACGTAGCGTATGAATATCAATCTTACGTTGATCGGCCAAACCATCAGTTTCTTTTTCTTCGTCTGGTTCTGCATGAAATATGTATGGCCGCCGTTGATCCGTGCCATGGAGGAACGCAAGGAAAAGATTGCGGACGGCCTGGCAGCGGCTGAGCGTGGCAAGCACGAGCAGCAGCTGGCGGAAGAACGCGCCAAAGAGGATCTCAAGGCAGCCAAGCAGCAAGCCAGCGAGATTCTGGCCAAAGCCGAGCGCAGAGCAGGTGAGATCATCGACGAAGCCAAGGCATCCGCGCAGGAAGAGGGTGCCAGGATTCGGACGGCAGCGCAGGCGGAGATCGAGCAGGAAGTCAATCGCGCCAAGGAGACGCTTCGCAAGGAGGTTTCCGGCCTCGCCATTGCGGGTGCAGAAAAAATCCTGGGCCGGGAGATCAATGCCGAGGCCCACAAGGAAGTGCTCGATGAACTGGTCTCACAGATCTAGGGCGGCGTAGATTATGTCGGAACTCATTACCGCAGCCCGTCCCTACGCTCGCGCCCTGTTCGAGTTCGCTCGTGAACAGAACGCTGTCGATGCCTGGGACAAGCAGCTGAACTTTCTGGCCGGGGTGGTAACCGATCCTGCCATGCAGCCGGTGATCGACAATCCGCGCCTGAGCAAGCAGGCCATTGCCGATATCGTCGCCGAGATTTGTGGCGATGGGCTCGACAGTCATGGAGTCAATTTGGTTCGGTTGCTGGCCGAGAATGGCAAGCTGACGCTGATGCCCGAGATTGCGGCATTGTTCGAGCGCCAGAAGGATGAAGCCGAAGGCGTGGTCGAGGCTGAAGTGGTCTCGGCGATGGCAATCGATGCCGATCAGGAAAAGGCGATCGCTGACTCCTTGAAAAAGCGTTTTGGCCGCGACGTGAAAATCACTACCCGAATTGATGAAAGCCTGATGGGCGGCGCCATCATTCGCGCAGGCGACCTGGTGATCGATGGATCACTCAAGGGCCGGCTGGCGAAAGCGGCTACCGCACTGTCCCGCTAAGAGGAACAAGTTATGCAATTGAATCCAACTGAGATCAGCGATCTGATCAAAAAGCGCATCGCCGATTTCGAGGCTGTCGCCGAAGCGCGCACCGAAGGCACCGTGGTGAGCGTGACCGATGGCATCGTCCGTATTCATGGCCTTGCCGATGTCATGTCCGGTGAAATGATCGAATTTCCGGGAGACACCTATGGCATGGCACTGAACCTGGAACGTGATTCGGTCGGCGCCGTCATTCTGGGTGACTACAAGCACATCAAGGAGGGCGACAAGGCGCAATGTACCGGTCGGATTCTCGAAGTACCGGTCGGTGACGCCTTGCTTGGCCGAGTGGTCGATTCGCTTGGCAATCCGATCGATGGCAAGGGCCCGATCGAGACTTCCGAGAGCAGTACCATTGAGAAGATTGCACCGGGTGTCATCGAACGGCAATCGGTCGATCAGCCGGTTCAGACCGGCCTCAAGGCCATCGACTCGATGGTACCGATCGGACGCGGCCAGCGTGAGTTGATCATCGGTGACCGGCAGACGGGCAAGACCGCCGTGGCGATCGACGCAATCATCAATCAGAAAGGCACCGGCGTGAAATGTATCTACGTCGCTGTTGGCCAGAAAGCCTCCTCGGTTGCGAATGTGGTTCGCAAGCTGGAGGAATTCGATGCAATGGAGCACACCATCGTGGTTGCAGCCACGGCTGCAGAGTCCGCCGCGATGCAATACATTGCACCGTATGCGGGCTGCTCGATGGGTGAGTTTTTCCGCGATCGGGGCGAGGATGCACTGATCATCTATGACGATCTCACCAAACAGGCCTGGGCCTATCGTCAGGTTTCATTGCTGTTGCGCCGTCCGCCGGGCCGGGAAGCCTATCCCGGTGATGTGTTCTATCTCCATTCGCGTCTGCTCGAGCGTTCCGCACGGGTCAACGCCGATTTTGTCGAGAAGGCGACCGGTGGCAAGGTCAAGGGCAAGACAGGTTCCTTGACCGCCTTGCCGATCATCGAAACCCAGGCGGGTGACGTGTCGGCTTTCGTTCCGACCAATGTGATCTCGATTACGGACGGTCAGATTTTCCTTGAGAGTGACTTGTTCAACGCAGGGATTCGTCCCGCCATCAATGCCGGCCTGTCGGTCTCGCGCGTGGGTGGCGCGGCCCAGACCAAGATCATCAAGAAGCTTGGTGGCGGTGTTCGTCTGGCACTGGCGCAATATCGTGAGTTGGCGGCATTCTCGCAGTTTGCTTCCGATCTGGATGAGGCTACGCGCAAACAGCTGGAGCGGGGCGAACGGGTTACCGAACTGATGAAACAGAATCAGTATTCACCGATGTCGGTGGCTGAAATGGCTTTCTCGCTGCACGCCGCGAACGAGGGTTACCTCGATGATGTCGATCCCAAGAAGATCGTTGCTTTCGAAGCTGCAATGCAGAGTTACCTGAAATCGGAGCATGCCGGGCTGCTCGAGCAGATCAATGAAAGTGGTGATTTCAATGACGAAATCGCCAAGGCAATGAGCAAGGCGATCGAAGACTTCAAGGCCAATGGCAGCTGGTGATCACTGATGGCTGGCGCAAAGGAAATCCGGACCCAGATCAAGAGCGTCAAGAATACGCAGAAGATCACCAAGGCGATGGAAATGGTCGCCGCGAGCAAGATGCGCAAGGCGCAGGATCGCATGGAGGCGAGCAAACCCTATGCGCAGAAAATGCGCAACGTCATCAGTCATCTGGCGCTGGCTCATCCCGAATACCGCCATCCGTTCCTTGAAGATCGTGATCCGAAACGAGTCGGTTACATCATTGTCTCGACCGATCGGGGCTTGTGTGGTGGTTTGAACATCAACCTGTTCAAGCAGGCAGTCAACGCGATGTCCGAATGGGAACAAAAAGGCGTCGATGTCGATCTGTGTCTGATCGGCTCCAAGGCCGAGGGATTTTTCAAACGGCTCGGTAATGTTCGCGCGGTCACCAGCCATCTGGGTGACACCCCTCACGTCGAAGACCTGATCGGTGTGATCAAAGTCATGCTCGACGCTTATCTGGAAGGGGAGATCGATGCGCTGTATCTGGCGGAAAACGAGTTCGTCAACTCGATGACCCAGACGCCCCATGTGTCGAAGCTGATTCCGGTGGAACCTGCGGACGATGAGCAGTTGACCCATTACTGGGATTACATCTATGAACCCGATTCCAAAGAAGTGCTCGACGGACTGTTGACACGTTATATCGAATCGCTGGTCTATCAGGCTGTCGTCGAAAATATTGCCTGCGAGATGTCGGCGCGTATGGTGGCAATGAAAGCCGCCTCGGACAATGCCGGCGATCTGATCAATGAATTGCAGCTCGATTACAACAAGGCGAGACAAGCGGCGATCACGCAGGAATTGTCGGAAATCGTCAGTGGCGCCGCAGCGGTCTGATCGGGTTGGATGGTTACAGGATTTAGCATTTTGAGCGTTTTTCGAAGAGGAACACTATGAGTTCTGGCAATATCGTTGAAGTTATCGGCGCAGTGGTCGATGTCGAGTTCCCGCGCGATGCCGTGCCGCTGGTCTATGACGCACTGAAGGTTCCCGAGCAGGACAACCTGACGCTGGAGGTCCAGCAGCAGTTGGGAGACGGTGTCGTACGTACCATTGCGATGGGCGCCTCGGATGGTCTCAAGCGTGGCATGGGCGTTGAAAACACTGGTGAACCGATCAAGGTTCCGGTTGGTGAAAAGACACTCGGCCGGGTCATGAATGTCTTGGGTGAGCCGGTCGATGAAGTCGGCGAGATCGGTGCATCGGAATCGATGCCGATTCACCGTCCACCGCCGAGTTATGAAGATCAGGCCGCATCGGTTGAAATTCTCGAAACCGGCATCAAGGTCATCGACCTCATCATGCCAATCGCCAAAGGTGGCAAGATCGGCTTGTTCGGCGGCGCTGGCGTGGGCAAGACGGTCACGCTGATGGAGCTGATCAACAATATCGCGAAACAGCACTCCGGCCTGTCGGTATTCGCAGGCGTGGGGGAACGGACCCGTGAAGGCAACGACTTCTACTACGAGATGAAGGAAGCCGGCGTCCTCGACAAGGTGGCGCTGGTTTATGGTCAGATGAACGAACCGCCGGGCAACCGTTTGCGTGTCGCACTGACCGGTCTGACGATGGCGGAATATTTCCGTGATGAAGGCCGTGACGTACTGATGTTCATCGATAACATTTACCGTTATACCCTGGCGGGTACCGAAGTTTCGGCATTGCTTGGTCGGATGCCTTCCGCGGTAGGCTATCAGCCGACGCTGGCGGAGGAAATGGGCGCCTTGCAGGAACGGATCACATCGACCCAGACCGGTTCGATCACCTCGTTCCAGGCGGTTTACGTACCGGCCGACGACCTGACCGACCCCTCGCCAGCCACGACCTTCGCACACCTCGATGCCACGCTGGTACTGTCGCGTCAGATTGCGGAGCTGGGCATCTACCCGGCGGTGGATCCGCTCGATTCGACTTCGAGGCAACTCGATCCGAATGTCATCGGTGAAGAACACTATACCGTGGCACGCGAGGTTCAAGGCACGTTGCAGCGTTACAAGGAGCTCAAGGACATTATCGCCATTCTTGGTATGGATGAATTGTCGGAGGAAGACAAGCAGGTTGTCGCCCGGGCGCGGAAAATGCAGCGTTTCCTGTCACAGCCGTTCTTCGTGGCCGAAACCTTCACCGGCACACCCGGCAAGTATGTCACGCTCAAGGATACGATCGCAGCGTTCAAGGGCATTCTCGCCGGCGAATACGACCACTTGCCCGAGCAGGCCTTCTACATGGTTGGCACCATTGACGAAGCGGTCGAGAAGGCCAAGACGATCACCTAGAGAGGCAGTATTATGGCCATGACCATGCATGTGGATGTCGTCAGCGCCGAAGGCGAGATTTTCTCCGGAACGGTGGAGGCAGTGTACGCACCGGCCGAGATGGGTGAGGTGGGCATTCTGCCCCGGCATACGCCGCTGGTCACCCGTCTGAAGCCAGGGGAGGTTCGGGTCAAGCCGGAGGGCAAGAGCGAGATGGAGTCGATCTTCGTCTCCGGCGGCATTCTCGAGGTCCAGCCCCATGTGGTGACGGTCCTTGCAGACAGTGGCATGCGGGCGGATGATCTCGATGAAGCCGCCGCGCTGGAAGCCAAGCAACGCGCCGAAGAAGCACTTAAGGATCTCGACAGCGACATGGACTATGCCAAGGTTAAGGTAGAATTGCTGGCGGCAGCCGCCCAGCTGGAGATGCTCCAGAAATTGCGTAAAAAGGGCCGTTGATCGCAAACACGGGCAGTTTTTGTGACGGATTGGGAAAAGGCAGCATCTGGCTGCCTTTTTTGTTGAAGCGCCATTGTAGAATCAACCGGTCTGACGCGGACAGGTAGGGAACTTTTCTGATTTTCCTGTCTAATAGAACGCTATCACGGTTTTTTTGATGAACGAATCACTGGCAATCATAGTGCTTGCGGCCGGTCAGGGCACCAGAATGCGTTCTTCCCTGCCGAAAGTCTTGCACCCACTGGCAGGCCGGGCGCTGTTGCAACACGTCGTCGATACTGCGACGCGACTCGACCCTCAGGAAGTCGTGGTCGTGGTGGGGCATGGCGCCGATCAGGTACGTGACAGCGTCAATGGCGCCAACCTTGACTGGGCGCTGCAGGAACAACAGCTGGGTACCGGTCATGCCGTGCAGGCGGCTATGCCCAAGGTTCAGTCCGACAAGGTGCTGGTGCTGTATGGCGATGTGCCGCTGATCCGGGAGGAAACCCTGCGCCGGGCAACCGAAGGGATATCGGCAGGTCGCATGAATCTGGTCACCGTCGAGCTCGACGATCCACAGGGTTATGGCCGGATCGTCCGGGACGAGTCGGGCGCCATTCGCAAAATCGTCGAGCAAAAGGATGCCAGTGACGCTGAACTGGCGATCACCGAGGGCAATACCGGTATCGTCTGTGCGATGCGGGAAGACCTGTCCCGATATTTGAATGCGCTCAATAACGACAACGCCCAGGGCGAGTATTATCTAACCGATTGTATCGAAGCCTGTATCGCGGAGGGCGGTGCCGTTATCGGTATTCAGGCACAAGCGTTATCGGAGGTGGCCGGCGTGAACGACAAGCAACAGCTCAACGAACTCGAGCGCAGCTATCAGCTCGAACAGGCAGAAAACCTGATGAAGCAGGGCGTCACCCTGGCGGACAAGCACCGCTTCGACCTGCGTGGCAAACTGGTGGTGGGCAAGGACGTATTTATCGACTTCAACTGCCTGTTCGAAGGTGAGGTCGAACTGGGAAACAACGTTCGTATCGGCCCCAATTGTGTGATCGTCAACAGCAGGATTGGTGATAACGTCACCATCGAGCCCAACTGCGTGATCGAGAACGCGCGTGTTGAAAGCGGATGCAGTGTCGGGCCATTCGCTCGTCTGCGCCCCGAGGCTGTGCTTCATGAGAACGCCAAGGTTGGTAACTTCGTCGAAGTGAAAAAATCCGAAGTGGGATCCGGCAGCAAGGTCAACCACCTCAGCTATATCGGCGATACGCGTATTGGCGAGCATACCAATATCGGCGCCGGCACGATCACCTGCAATTATGACGGGGTCAACAAACACCAGACCACGATCGGCAACGACGTATTCGTCGGCTCCAATACGGCGCTGGTGGCGCCAGTCGTCATCGAGGATGGCGCCACGATTGGCGCTGGCTCGACCATTACCAGAGATGCGCCCGCCGAAACGCTCAATCTGGCGCGTGCAAAACAGGTCACGGTAGAAACCTGGAAACGCCCGAGCAAGAGGAAAAACTGATATGTGTGGAATCGTAGGCGGCGTCGCTCAACGCGATGTCTATCCCATCCTGCTGGAAGGTCTCAAGCGCCTGGAATACCGCGGCTATGACTCTTCGGGCATGGCCATCGTCAATGCTGATGGTGGACTGGCACGCTACCGGCGTGTTGGCAAGGTTGCTGAACTCGAAGCGGCACTCGACAACGAGCCATTGCCGGGCGGACTGGGCATTGCCCATACACGCTGGGCAACCCATGGTGTGCCCAGTGAGCAAAACGCACATCCACATATCTGCGATCGCCGTGTGGCGGTGGTGCACAATGGCATCATCGAAAACTTCGAGGAACTGCGCGAGCAGCAAAAGGCGCAGGGCTTTTCGTTCACCTCCGAAACCGACACCGAAGTCATCGTTCATCAGATCAGTCTTTATTACCGCGAAAACGGTGATCTGTTGAAAGCGGTCCAGCAGGCGACCCAGGATCTCAAGGGCGCCTATGCGCTGGGCGTCATCGCGGCCGATAAGCCGGAAACACTGGTCGTCGCGCGTGAAGGCAGTCCGTTGGTCATCGGACTCGGTATACAGGAAAATTTCATTGCCTCGGATATTCAGGCCCTGTTGCCAGTCACCCATAATTTCATCTATCTCGAGAACGGTGACATTGGTCGCATCACCCGTGGAGAAGTTGCATTGTTCGATCAGGATCTCAAGCCGATCGAGCGCGAAACGAAAACTTCGACACAGAATGACAGCTCGGTGCAGCGTGGTCAGTTCAAGCACTTCATGCAAAAGGAGATCTACGAACAGCCCAACGCCATTGCCGAGACGCTGGAAGGGCGGATCAGTCAAGATGATGTACTCGACCGTGCATTCGGCATGGAAGCGTCGCAGATCTTCGAGCGGGTTCGCAATATCCAGATCGTGGCTTGTGGCACCAGCTATCATGCCGGATTGTGCGCCAAATACTGGTTCGAATCGCTGGCGGATACCGCCTGCCAGGTCGAAGTGGCGAGCGAATTCCGTTATCGACCGCATGTCGTGCCGGATGACTGCCTGTTCGTGACGATTTCACAGTCGGGTGAAACCGCCGACACGCTGGCAGCGCTGATGCAGGCGAAGGAAAGTGGCTATCTCGCCTCTTTGGCGATCTGCAATGTCCCCGAGAGTTCACTGGTGCGTGAGTCTGATCTGGTGATGATGACCCAGGCAGGTCCGGAAATAGGCGTTGCCTCCACCAAGGCTTTCACGACCCAACTCGTCTGTCTGTTGCAACTGGTCACTGCGGTTGCCAAGCATCACGGAATGGCAGCTGGCAAACGCGCCGAAATCGTCTCCGCCATGAGCCAGTTGCCCGCGTTGGTCGAACGGGCTCTCGCCAAGGACGCCGAAATCGAATCGCTCTGCAACGAGTTCGTGGACAAGGATCACGCCCTCTTTCTGGGACGTGGAATCGAGTATCCCATTGCCATGGAAGGGGCGCTCAAGCTCAAGGAAATATCCTATATCCATGCAGAAGCCTATCCGGCCGGTGAACTCAAACACGGTCCATTGGCGCTGGTCGATGAAAACATGCCCGTCATCGCGGTGGCGCCTTCCAACGATCTGGCAGAGAAACTCAAGTCGAATCTCGAGGAAGTCAGGGCGCGGGGTGGAAAACTCTATATATTTGCAGAAGCCGGAGCCGGTTTCGAAAGCGATGAACAGGTGACTGTCGTCGATATCGAATCCACGCCGCCGATCGTCGAGCCGGTGGTCAATGTCGTTTACCTACAGCTATTGTCCTATCACACAGCGATACTCAAGGGAACCGACGTCGATCAGCCGAGAAACCTGGCCAAAAGCGTCACGGTCGAATAATCCTGCCAAACCTGGCGGGTTGGCTGTGATGTACGGCAGACCCCGGCATGGCGTGCAACCTTTGCCTGAAAAGCCGGTCTATCTGACCGATGAAGTCAGAATCCAGCGTGCATTCGGCGACCAGCCTTGCGGCAATCTTTCAGCGACTCGTTACTGTCTGGCGTAAACGCGGTGTTCGCAAGTTCCTGCTGTTCATGGCTGGACGCTTGTTGCGTCTGCAACGCGATGTCGTTTATCACTGGAAGCCTGAGTCGAAGCGGGCAGGATTAGCCCGGATTTCTCGCGGAATCACGACTGTGGCCGCCCAATGCGGCGCGCTGAGCGGCCTCGCTGCGCGGCCCTGCGAGAAACCCGGGTTAGCTGATTTTCCGGATCTGACATTATGTCGGGTTGGGGCGGATCGACCTCCAGACAGCCTGGAGCCAGAGGTTCATCAGCAGTTGTTCGCGCTTGAAGATGCCCAGTACCGGGCGCAGCTCTACAAGGATGATCTGTTATTCGCCGTGCTTGATCATGAAGGCCGCGTGATTCACCATTCCTATGCGTTCTATCGAAGCAGTTACAAGCATCTGCTTGGCCTCGATCCGAAAGTGCCCCTGATCGGAAATTGCGAAACGATCGAGGCATGGCGGGGCCGGGGAATCTTTCCTAGCGTGCTGGTTGCAATTACGCATTACCTCACCGAAGCACGCGATCATGACTCGATATACACCAGTTGTGCGCCCGATAACACCCCGTCGATGAGAGCCATGGAGAAAGCCGGGTTCAGTCCATGCAGACGAATCAGCAGCATCATCTTTCTGAACCGGTATGTTGTTCAGTCAGTGACTGAAATCACTGCAAAAGGAAAGTGGCGTGTTTTCGATATGAAAAACCCGGGCTAGCCCGCATTTCTCACAGGATCACGGCTGCGGCCGCCCAATGCGGCGCGCTGACTGTCGTTCACTCGGTCGGGCTGCTCGACGTAGTGTCGACTACGCCTGCGCAGCCCTCGGTCGAGAACGCCAGTCATCACACCACCTTGAGCGGCCTCGCTACGCGACCCTGTGAGACATCCGGGCTAGCGCTGACGCCGAGTCGCGTTGAATCTGAGCAAATCGAAGAAACATCCAGTTTGTTCCGATAAGCAGATAAACGGACACGGTGGATTCACGCTGACCCGATTCAAAAGCCCAGCTTTCCCCCGCCAATATCCCGGTTATCCTCGATGATTTCCTGTGCCAAGCGGCGTCATTCCGGCATGGGCACCGGAATCCAGCGCCACGGAAGGCAACCACGACGTTGCCGCCCATCCCCGTGTCTGGCTACTGGCATCGACCAGCCGGGTGTTGAATGGGGAGCGGTCACTGTTTGACCGCAGTACGCGGGTACAGATGCCATGCCACCAGGCCAGAAATGGGTATTGCAATGATGGCGGCGATCTCGAACCAAACCGGATACGGGACGAAAAAGAAGTTGCTGATGGCAGCGGCGAAAACAAATGCCGACACGGTTGCCGGCAGCGCCCAGTGGCGAGATTTGGCAAAAAACATTGTACCGAAGGCGCCGCTGAAAGCGCCCAACATCCAAGCCATCAAGACGAACAGCAGATTGCCGATGGGCAGATGAGCAATCATGTTTTCCAGCTGTCGAGGATCATCGAGTTTGAGCCCGGTAGGTGTGGGATAGATCAGATGTCCGAGCGCTTCAAAGATGAAGATGATGCCGATGGCAACCAGGATTCCGAACAGAATGGCAAAGCTATTTTTGATCATGGGCATGGTTCAGTCGTCGAAAGGATGGGCTGTCCCGCATCTCTCACAGCATCACAACTGCGGCCTCGCTATGTGACCCTGTGAGAAATCCGGGCTTGCCATCGTATATCAGTTGGAATCATTCAGGGAAATTCGAAGGCTGGCACATTTTGGGCGATACGAGACCGCTGACGGTAAGGAATTCGCGCCACACGCCGATAGCGCGAGCAACGGCACCCCAAAGATGAGCCATGAAGAATAACAATAATCAGGACCTTTCAGGAGTCACCAATGGATAGCAGAAAAACCCTGCGAACAGCGCTCGCGACAGCGATTTCGCTGAACCTTCTCGGAGGAACGGCGCTGGCCAGCGGCCCGGTCACTGTCGTGACCACATCCACCTCGCCAGCCACCCCATCGAGCTATACCGGCCCGACCGATGGACTCACTTATCAGTGGGGTGAAGGCAGCAACCTGCAGATCGAAGGGTTTGTATTCGATGGCGAGTCTTACGATTATCACGCTGTTGCCGATCTGGTGAACATCGTTCGTGTGGACAACATCAACGCCAGCGGGAACCTGTGTAGCCTGTTCGCGGAAACCACAGGCACAACACTGCATTACAAGGCCGATTATCCCCGCCTCGACGCTTCCGGTACCTGTGACATGGCCAAGGTGCTAGGAGGGCGCGTGATCAACCGTGGCGCACTCGATCTGTTTCGCAATGCCGGTGACAATGCCAAGAACATCGAGCGGGTGGATTTTCTTTTCTCCGGCGGCCTGGTGGCGCCCAACAGCACAGACTTGCTGGCGAAAAGTGGTCATATCGTCACCGAGAAAAGTGGCAACAATCCGGTCAAGATCGCAGCTATTCTGGCGCTCGACAGCAATGGAAAACCCAGTCAGTACGGCCCGTTGCTTGAAGTCAAGAGCTCCAATGGCGATGTCGATTATGGGTTGACCAATATCAGCTCGGTCAATGAATTCCTGACCAACAGTAATGCCAACCCTGGTTATCCCGAAAAGAATGACGGTTCCGAGGAAACGCTGGGCATGGCATTCGTGACGCTGGATGATCTTGGGCTCAACCCGGGCCAGACCTATTACGGTTTTTCCTATTTTCCCAGTGACGTTGGCGCCAGTTATGATCTCACTCAGCCAGCGACCTTTCCTCAGGACACGGGTGCTGCCGACGAAGCCGATCTCTATGGCGGTGCCGCTGGCTATTTCACATTGAAAACCAGCCACATCATCCGCGGCAAATTGTTCGGTGATGATAACGGCAATGGGACCCTGGACACCGGAGAGAGTGGCATTCCCAATGTCAGCATGACACTCTATGCCGATACCGATCACGACGGCGTATTCACCCCGGGCACCGATCTTCAATCCGGAAATACGATCACCACAGCCACCAATGGTGATTATACATTCACTGTTCCGGCCGATGGTGATTATTTTGTCCAGGTTGATGAAACCGACACTGACATTCCTGTGGGTTATACGGTGAATGCGCAAAGTAACCCATTGAAAGTCAGCGTGGCGGGTTCCGATATCAGCGGCAACGATTTTCCGCTTGCGCTTGCTGTACAAGGGGACGCACCCGTGGCCGCCAACGACAGCGCCACCACCCCGGCCGATCAAGCCGTGATCAT
>Ga0256841_1002450_pt1 | contig 14766 bp, 29 predicted proteins | sample 356308metaG_FD_185971 | JGI IMG/M metagenome (GOLD analysis project Ga0256841, IMG submission 185971) | Hydrothermal vent microbial communities from Mid Atlantic Ridge, Atlantic Ocean - 356-308 | ecosystem: Environmental > Aquatic > Marine > Hydrothermal vents | place: Atlantic Ocean: Mid...
GAATTGCAATGGCTCATATTTTACATATTTTTTGTTTTTTATTTTTCAGGCTCTTTCGCCTCATCCGTTTCCGCTGTTTCTTCAGGAATTTCGGGCTCAGACCGTTCAACAGATTCTTTCTCGGCCTCTGCCGGTTTCTCTTCAATTTTCTTCTGCGCTTCTTCAGCGACTGCAACTTCTTTTTTCGTTTCTTTCTTTTGCGCTTTCGCTTTTTTCTCTGCCTTGGTTTTTTTGGCTTCGCCACCCTTCTCAAACCCTACCAGCTGCAGCACAGACATTTCCGCACCGTCTCCTTTGCGTGTTCCCAGTTTTACGATGCGCGTATACCCCCCGTTGCGATCTTCGTACAAAGGAGCAATTTCATCAAACAGACTGGTAACTGCATATTTATCCTGCAAATATTTGAACGCTAAACGCCGGTGTTGCACCGATCCCTTTTTGCCATAGGTAATCAGACGTTCCACATAGCCCCGTAATTCTTTTGCCTTGGCCAGGGTTGTTTTAATCTCTTTATGTTCGATCACCTGAGCTGCCATATTGCGCATTAAGGCTTTTTTATGGCTCGCCGTGCGTCCCAGATGATTCCCTTTTTTTCTATGTCGCATCCTTCCAATCCCTTCTAACTAAAGCAATTATTTTTCTTCAGGTTTCAAATATTTCTCCACATCCATCCCAAACTTAAGCCCGCGCTCTTCCAATATCTTTCCCAATTCCATGAGTGATTTACGACCAAAATTTTTAAACTTCAGCATTTCCTGTTCATCCCGGCGTACCAAATCACCGATGGTTTTGATTTCTGCGGCCTTCAGACAGTTATGGGAGCGGACGGAAAGCTCCAACTCATCCACACTCATCTTAAGAAGCTTTTTAATACGCAGCGCCTCTTCGTCAATCTCGGTTGTCTCTTCTTCCTCTGTGTCAATGTCGAAATTGATAAAGAGCTGTATGTGGTCTCTCAATATTTTTCCGCTGAAGGTCAGGGCATCATCCGGAGTAATACTTCCGTCGGTCAGAATTTCCAGTACCAATTTCTCAAAATCCGTACGATGTCCCACACGTGTATTTTCTACCGAATATTTCACATTGAGAATCGGAGAAAAAATCGAATCAATGGGAATGACACCAATAGGGTGATCGGCCTGCTTATTTTCTTCGGCGGTTACATAACCCCGGCCGCGACCGATGTACAGTTCGATATCGAATTCCGCCTTTTCATTCAAGGTAGCCAAATGCAGCTCCGGATTTAATATTTCCAGATCATTGGAATGGGTCTGAATGGTTTCACCGCTAAAATCCATGGGACCTTTTAAATGAAGAGTAATTTTATCCGGTCGTTTATTCAGCAATTTAATGCGCAATTGTTTCAGATTCAGAATAAATTCCGGTATATCTTCCATGACGCCTTCGATGGTCGAAAATTCATGCTGGATATCGGCCACTTTAATAGCGGTAATGGCCGCGCCTTGGAGCGAGGACAATAATACCCTCCGCAAAGCGTTTCCCAGAGTAACACCAAAACCCTGTTCTAAAGGCTGAATGGTGAATTTTCCAAAAGTGTTCGAATAGGTAGCCTCATCGACTTCTATTCTTTCAGGCATTTGTAAGTTGGACCAGCTCATATCTTTTTAATTTTCCTAACTTTTTTTACAAACGGTGAAGGATTATTTAGAATACAACTCAACGATCATGTTTTCCTGTACATTGACAGGAATGTCTTCACGATGAGGTTTTTCTATAAATTTACCCGTTAACTGGGCTTTATCCAGTTCCAGCCAGGGATAAATACTTTCGGCACGTACGCGCTTCAGGGCATCGTGGAACATGGCAAGACGACGACTGCCTTCGCGAACCTGAATAACATCTCCGGGTTTTAGAATATAGGAAGGAATATTCACCGGGCGATCATTAACCATAATATGACGATGTAAAACCATTTGTCTGGCCTGAGAGCGTGATACGGCAAAGCCCAAACGAAAGACGGTATTATCCAGACGACTTTCCAATAACATGAGCAGATTTTCTCCGGTCACGCCCTTCATTCTTTCCGCTTTTTTGAAAAACAATCTAAATTGTTTCTCAAGTAGACCGTACATGTACTTGACTTTTTGCTTTTCCCTTAACTGCAAGGCATAGTCGCTTAGTTTTCTGCGACTCGTACCATGCTGACCGGGAGGATAAGATTTTTTATTTAACAGTTTATCAAATTTGGGATTTCCGAATATATTTTCACCAAATTTACGAACAATTTTTCCTTTTGGACCAGTATATCTCGCCATTTAAATAACTCCAACTTTTTCGATTACACGCGTCTCTTTTTAGGAGGCCGACAACCATTATGGGGAATGGGAGTGACATCTTTAATAGATGCGATCTCCAGTCCTGTGGCCTGCAATGATTTAATGGCCGCTTCCCGTCCGGACCCCGGACCTTTTACTTCAACATCAATAATTTTCAATCCAAGATCCATGGCTGTCTTAGCCGCACTTTCTGCGGCGATCTGAGCCGCATAGGGTGTATTCTTCCGGGAGCCCTTAAAGCCAACCATACCAGCCGAAGCCCAGGATATTACATTTCCGTAATTATCGGTTAAAGACACCACGGTATTATTGAAAGTTGCTTTTATGTGTGCCTTACCATGGGGCTCAACGCGTTCTTTTTTCTTGCTTCTGGTACGCTTTTTTGGTGAAGCCAATTTCTATCTCCTACTATTCACTGATTATTTTTTCTTTTTTCCGCCGACTAAACGTTTCCGGCCCTTACGGGTCCGGGCATTGGTCTTGGTACGTTGTCCGCGAACCGGCAACCCACGATGGTGGCGGTAACCGCGAACGGAATTAATATCCATCAAACGTTTGATGTTCATATTAATTTCAGCCTTTAACGCCCCTTCAACTTTATAATCGGTTTGAATAATGGTACGGATTTTACGTACTTCATCTTCTGTCAGATTGTTAACACGCGTATTTTCATCAACACCGGCATCCGCACAAATTTTCTGTGCAGACGGACGACCTATTCCGAAAATATATGTTAAACCGACAACCACCCGCTTGTTTTTAGGTAAATCTACCCCTGCGATACGAGCCAAAACTGCCTCCTATAAATCTATCTGTTAACCCTGACGTTGCTTGTGCTTTGGATTTTTACTGCAAATAACCCGTACAACGCCCTTGCGCCGTACAATTTTACATCCGTCGCAAATCTTTTTTACTGAGGCTTGTACTTTCATTGTTCATCCCTGCCTATTTATATCTGTAAACGATTCTGCCTCTGGTTAAATCGTATGGGGAAAGTTCAACACTTACCTTGTCTCCGGGTAAAATTTTAATGAAATGCATCCTCATTTTACCGGAAATATAGGCCAGAACCTCATGTCCATTTTCCAGAGTTACGATAAAAGAAGCATTTGGCAAAGTTTCTTTGATCACTCCGTCTACTTTTATTGCATCCTGTTTCTTCGCCAAAACATATACCTCTATCGTGTATGGGTTAATATTTTCGGGCCATCCTTTAAGATGGCTACCGAATGCTCAAAATGAGCAGATGGAAGACCGTCAACCGTTTTTACGGTCCATTCGTCAGGAGCCGTATACACCTGAAAACCTCCCATATTAATCATTGGCTCTATGGCAATTACCATTCCAGCCTTTAAACGCGGGCCCTTTCCCTTCTCTCCGTAATTCGGTACCTGTGGGTCTTCATGCGGTTTAATACCCACCCCATGACCGACCAGGTCGCGAACCACCGAAAAACCATGCGCTTCCACATAACTTTGCACGGCATAAGAGATATCACCCACCCGATTTCCGGGACGACACTGTTCAATCCCGAGATACAAACTCTTTTCGGTTACTCTACACAATTCCCGAATCGAGTCCGTTACCCGACCGACACAAAAAGTGCGTGCCCCGTCACCGTAATAATTATTGAGTTCCACCCCGACATCGATACCTACAATATCACCCTGCCTGAGTTTGCGCTTACCTGGAATTCCATGCACCACTTCGTCATTGACGGAGATACATGCAGCCGCTGGAAAACCATATAACCCTTTGAAAGCCGGTCTGGCTTTATGACTCAGGATAAATCCTTCCACTTCATGATTCAGTGTTTTGGTATCAACACCGGGCTCAATAAATTTTTCAATGAACTTTAGCGTTTCCGCTACTATGATATCACTTTCTTCAATGGCAGCAATTTGCTGCTCATTCTTTATATAGATCATTACAGATAGATTTAACCTCTTCGGCCGCGAATTTTACCTGATTTCATGAATCCATCGTAATGACGCATAAACAGATGCGATTCAACCTGTTGGAGAAAATCAAGGGCCACACCAACGATAATCAACAAACCGGTACCGCCAAAAAAGGAGGCCAGACTATAGGGAATATGGGCCCACTTGGCCAGCATGGCCGGAATGATGGCAACGATGGCCAGAAATATCGAGGCCGGTAACGTTATTCTGGTCAAAATCCGATCCAGGTATTCGGACGTTTTTTTACCGGGACGTACTCCCGGAATAAAGCCACCCTGTTTTTTCAGATTATCCGCCACTTCAACGGGATTTAAGGCAATAGCCGTATAAAAATAGGTAAAAAACACAATGATTATTCCATAAGAGATCCAATAAAACCAGGAATCCATGGAGAACAGATGTTGCATACTGATCATGAATTCGCTTTCCGGCAAAAAGGTCAACATCGTGGTAGGCACAAACATGATGGCCTGGGCAAAAATGATCGGCATAACCCCGGCCGTATTAACCTTCATCGGAAAATGGGTATTCACTCCCCCGTAAACCTTTCGTCCCACGACGCGTTTTGCATATTGCACCGGAATCTTACGTGTACCTTCCGTTAACAAAACAATAAAGTAAATGATGGCAAGAGCCAAAGCCAACAGGAAGATTTCCGTTAACAGGCCCCGTTGTCCAACCGAAAACTGCTGATACTCGGCAATAAGCGCCTGGGGTAAACGGGCAATGATGCCGATAAAGATGATCAGAGAAATCCCATTACCGACCCCGCGGTCATCAATTTGTTCCCCCAACCACATAATCAGCATCGTTCCGGCCGTCATGGAAACCATGGTTAACAATTCAAATCCGATACCGGGATTCGGAACCGCCAAACGTCCGTCCGGCAAATGAATACTCTGCAGGAAGATAGCCACGCCAAAAGACTGCATAGCGGAGATAATCAAAGTTCCGTAACGGGTGTACTGAGTAATTTTCTTACGTCCCTCTTCGCCCTCTTTCTGTAATTTCTGGAAGTAAGGAATCACCGCGCCGAGCAACTGGATGATGATTGAGGCACTAATATAGGGCATAATGCCGAGACCAAAGACAGCCGCTTTTTTGAAAGCGCCACCGGCGAATAAATCATATAAACCGAACAAGGTGTTTTGCAGACTTTTAAACCCTTCCGCTAAGGCCGCAGCATCAATCCCGGGAGTGACCACATGCGTACCGATCCGTTCGATGCCTAAAATCATCAACGTAAACAGTATGCGCCGCCTTAACTCGGGAATCTTGAATACATTTCGAAATGTCTCGATCATGCTAAAGTAACCGTGCCTCCTAGTTTTTCTATTTTTTCTCTGGCCGATTTACTGACGGCATCCACTTCAATATTGATCTTACGCGACAATTCACCTTCGCCCAACAGCTTCACGGGAATGTTTTTTTTCCGGATGAGTCGTTTCTCGAGTAAGAGCTGTTTATTAATTTCCTGCAGGTCACCTAATTTTTCCAAGTCCCCGACATTTACGACCTGAAATGTGATTTTACGAATATTGGTAAATCCAAATTTCGGAAGACGGCGTTGAAGCGGCATCTGCCCACCTTCAAACCAGGCCCGTTTTTTCGAACCGCCGCGGGATCCATACCCTTTATGCCCCCGACCCGCTGTAACGGCTAATCCGCTTCCTTCTCCTCTGCCACGTCTTTTCTTGTTTTTTGTCGATCCTTTAGCAGGACGTAATTGACTCAGGTTCATAACTTCTATATCCTTTCCTAAAGATCTTCCACTTTAACCAGATGTCGGACTGTATTAACCATTCCCAAAATCTGCGGAGTCGCTTTATGCACAACAGAATGATTCATTTTGCGAATTCCCAGAGCCCTGACGGTTCGTTTCTGGTTTTCGGGGCTGCCGATTGCACTCTTGATTTGAGTGATTTTTATTTCTTTTATTTTCTCTTTTGCCATTTTTTACAATCCTTAACACTTCTTAACCGTGAAATACTTTTTTCATTGAAATACCACGTTTTTTGGCAACCGCTTCGGCACTGAACATCGTTTTCAGGGCGTTGAACGTAGCCTTACTCACATTATGAGGATTCGAAGACCCGACCGATTTGGTCAGGATATCGGTAATACCTGCTGCTTCACAGATGGCCCTGATCGGCCCACCGGCTATCACCCCGGTACCGGGAGCCGCCGGTTGCATCACCACATAACCGGCCCCGAATTTGCTCTTAATAGGATGGGGAATCGTTCCCTTTATAACCGATACGCGAACCAGATTTTTCTTGGCCTGTTCCGTTCCTTTGGCAATGGCGTTGATGACTTCATTGGCCTTTCCCAGACCAAGACCGACAATGCCGTTTCCATCACCAACCACGACAATAGCATTAAAGGAAAAACGACGACCACCTTTTAAGACTTTTGCAACACGGTTAATATGAATCACTTTTTCTTTTAACTCTATTTCACTGGGATTAATACGATCTGTCACACTTCACTCCTGTTTCTTTAAAAATCCAGTCCGCCTTCCCGAGCACCTTCGGCAAAAGCTTTAATCCGGCCATGATAGATATGGCCATTACGGTCAAATACGATTCGTGACACTTTTTTCTTTTTAGCCTGCTCGGCGAACAACTTACCGAGAGCATACGAGCGTTCTGTTTTCGTTTTGGCTTCTTTCAAAGCATCCTGAACAACCTTACTCTTATCAAACAGGCCGAACAGAACTTTACCCTGAGTGTCATCTATCAATTCCGCATGCATATAACGTAAACTTCTGTATACAACCAAACGTGGACGCTCGGCAGTCCCCCATACTCTGTGTTTTCTCTTCTTTGACATTTCGAATTTCCTACTTACTTATTTTCCAGCCGTCTTTCCGGCTTTACGTCGTATATATTCACCGGCATATTTAATTCCTTTACCCTTATAAGGTTCCGGTTTTCTATAACTGCGGATCTTAGCGGCAACCAATCCTACCAATTCTTTGTCAATCCCCGACACCGTTATTTCATTGGCGGTCGGCGTTGCCAACGTAATTGAATCCGGTACACTTACAATAATAGGGTGCGAATATCCAATATTCAGTACCAGTTTTTTGCCATGCATTTCCGCTTTATACCCGATACCGACGATTTCCAGCTTCCTGGTGTACCCATTGGACACCCCTTCGACCATATTGGCGATCAGAGCCCGGGTTAAACCGTGTAAAGACCTGCTGAATTTTTGATCATCCCGACGATTGATTATAACCTGATTCCCTTCCACCTTAATATCAATCTGGTCATGAAATTTCTTTTGCAGTTCCCCTTTGGGACCTTTTACAGTCAGCGTATTGGTTTTATCCAACGTCACTGTAACATTTCCGGGAACTTCTACCGGTAATTTACCGATTCTCGACACGTTATCGTCTCCTATTCCTATCGCTTACCATACATAACACAAGATTTCGCCGCCGACATTTTGTCTGCGGGCTTCGCGGGCCGTGAGCACTCCGCGGGGAGTGGTCATAATGGCAATGCCTAAATTATTCATTACCCGGGGCAAATGTTCGACATCTACATATTTTCTTCTGCCCGGCGTGCTAACCCGGATTATTTTATGGATAATCGGATTCTTTTCTTCATCATATTTCAACCAGATGCGTATCAGCCCCTGCTTGCCGTCATCAATAATGATGTATTTTTTGATGAATCCCTGTTCCAACAAAATACGCGACATTCTGCGTTTAATATTAGAGGAAGGGATATCTACATACTTATGTTCGGCATGCTGCGCATTGCGAATCCGGGTTAAATAATCTGCAATGGGATCTGTCATGGACATGTAATTCGTCTCCTTCTACACTCTACCAGCTTGCTTTGGTAACACCGGGTATTTCACCCTGTAAAGCTAATTCTCTGAAACAGATGCGGCAAATGCCGTATTTTCGTAAATAACCACGGGAACGGCCACAACGACTGCAACGATGGTATTCCCGTACCTGAAATTTTTGTTTACGCTTCGATTTTACGATCAGACTCTTCTTCGCCAAACCACACCTCGTTCTTATTGTTCTTGTTTCTTAAATGGAAAACCGAGGGCTTTCAATAGTTCATACCCTTCTTCATCGGTAGCAGCCGATGTAACAAATGTTATATCAAAACCACGAATTTTATCGATTTTGTCCACATTTATTTCGGGAAATATAATCTGTTCCCGAATACCCAACGAATAATTTCCGCGTCCGTCGAAAGCCTTATCGGAATAGCCGCGGAAATCGCGGATACGCGGAACAGCCACGGAAACAAATCGATCATAAAATTCCCACATATAGTCACGACGCAAGGTAACTTTAGCCCCGATCTTCATGCCTTTGCGTAGTTTGAAATTGGATATGGACTTTCTCGCCGTAGTGACAATCGGTTTACGTCCACTAATGACCATCAGATCGTTTACAGCACCTTCGAGATTCTTCGAATCCTGAATAGCTTCTCCCACCCCGGCATTGATGTTTATTTTAAGTAAACGGGGAATCTGATGGATATTTTTATATCCGAATTTTTTTTGCAGGTAAGGAACAACCTCTTCCTTATATTTTTTATACATTCTTGGAACGTAATCGGCCATTTTGTAAACCTCTATCTTCCGCTATTCAACTTCAGTAATAATTTCACCCTGACACTCCGGATTCAGACAATATCTTACCTTTGTGCCATCTTCCAAATATTTATAGCCGACCCGGGTCGTTGTATTAAATTTAGTAGAATAATACATGACGTTCGACACATGAATCGGTGCTTCTTTTTCAATGATCCCACCCTGGGGAAGCTTTTGTGTAGGCCGGGTATGGCGTTTAATAATATTTACCCCTTCCACGATGATACGATTCGTATCTGGATAAACTTTTAAGACCTTCCCTACCTTGCCTCTGTACTTATAGTTGCCGGCAATTACTTTAACCGTGTCATTTTTTCTTATTTTCATTGAATCAGCCTTATTCTCTTATAGTACTTCAGGTGCTAATGATACAATCTTCATAAATTGTTTTTCACGCAATTCACGGGCCACAGGTCCAAATATACGTGTTCCTCTCGGTTCATTTTGGGCATCGATCAGCACAGCCGCGTTTTCATCAAAACGGATATAGGACCCGTCCTTCCTGCGTATTTCTTTTTTAGTGCGTACGATTACGGCTTTAGAGACTTCTCCCTTTTTGACCGTTCCGCCCGGAATGGCGCTCTTTACGGAGACCACAATAATATCACCGATGGAACCGTATTTTTTACGGGAGCCTCCCAGGATTCGAATGCATTGCACTTTTTGTGCGCCCGAATTGTCAGCCACATTGAGCTTGGTATATTCCTGAATCATTTTACAAACCTTTATTTCACTTTTTCAACGATTTCGACCAGCCGCCATCTCTTGGTTTTACTTAAGGGACGTGTTTCCATAACCTTAACGATATCCCCTTCGGAACAAGTATTTTCTTCATCATGCGCTTTAAGCTTAACCGTCTTTTTAACATACTTTCCATAAACGGCATGCTTCAAACGGCGTTCGACTGCAACCGTTATGGTTTTATCCATCTTCGTACTAACGACCTTACCAATACGAGTTTTACGTAAACCGCGTTTTGTATCCATAATTACTTCCTATGCATTCTCGGTTTTTTCAACATTTATACCCAGCTCATGCTGACGTATAAAGGTTTTAATTCTGGCGATATTTCTGCGAACTTCCCTTATGCGCAGCGGATTTTGTAACTGGTGTGTTGCTTTCTGAATGTGCAGATTATCATATTCTTCTTCCGCTTCGCTTAACTTTTCGTTCAGTTCTTCAAGGGATAATCCGAACAGGTCTTCTCTACTTTTCATTTACCACACCCTTTTTCTATTCTTTAACAACAAATTTGGTCTTGATGGGCAGTTTATGCGAGGCCAGACGCATGGCTTCTTTTGCCAGATTAAAATCAACGCCTTCCAATTCAAACAGAATTCGGCCCGCTCTTACCACGGCTACCCAGTATTCCGGAGAACCTTTTCCCTTGCCCATTCTGGTTTCAGCAGGTTTTTTGGTGACCGGTTTATCCGGGAAAATGCGAATCCAAACCTTACCGCCCCTCTTAACATGACGGGTTATGGCAATACGTGTCGCTTCTATCTGCCTGCTTGTAATCCAACCGGATTCCATTGCTTTAAGACCATATTTACCAAAGGCAATATAATTACCCGTCTGGGCGTTGCCTTTCATTTTACCACGTTGTTTTTTACGATATTTAACTCTCTTTGGCATTAACATGAGCCGTACTCCTACAAGATACTATTTTTTCCCGATCACTTCACCATTAAAGATCCACACTTTAACGCCAATGGTTCCATAGGTTGTTTTCGCTGTATAGGTTGCATAATCAATATCGGCACGCAAGGTATGCAAAGGAATTCGTCCGCTTTTATACTGCTCGGTACGGGCCATTTCAGCACCTCCGAGGCGACCGGAACACATAATCTTAATCCCTTCCGAACCTAAACGCATGGTAGAGATAATCGCTTTTTTCATGGCACGACGAAAACTTACCTTGCCTTCCAATTGCCGGCCGATATTTTCGGCAACCAAATAGGCATCCAGCTCCGGCTTCTTTATTTCATTTATATTAATCTGCACCTCTTTATTGGTTAAAGAGTGCAATTCTTCGCGTAATTTATCCACCTCAGAACCTTTTTTCCCAATGACAATTCCCGGTCGGGCGGTATGAATGGTTAAGATGACGCGTTTAACGGTTCGTTCGATTTCAATTTTCGATACGGCCGCTCTATCCAAACGATTACGGATATATCTGCGTAACCTTAAATCTTCTTCCAATTTGGCTGCGAAATTCCGTTCGTCGAACCAACTGCTATTCCACGATTTAACAATGCCCAGCCTTAAGCCTACCGGATGTGTTTTTTGTCCCAAAACCTCATCTCCTTAAAATTGAGAAATTATGCTCTATGCTCCACTACAACGGTTATGTGAGAAGTACGTTTACGAATTTTCCCGGCGCGTCCCATGGACATCGGACGAAACCTTTTCAGGGTCGGGCCGCCATCCACCTGGATTGTTTTAATATACACATCACTCATGTTGACACGTTCCCCTTCTTCCAGATTGCCCAGATTGGCAAAAGCAGATCGAACGGTCTTGGCAACGGGTTCCGCAGCGTCTTTACGTGTATAATGCAGCAAGGCCAGCGCTTCTTCCACATTTAAACCGCGCACCAGGTTAATCACCCGTCTTATTTTTTGCGGAGACATTCTGACATGTTTTGTCTTAGCAACTGTTTCCATATTCTAACTACCTCATGTAACACATTATCTAAGGCGGCTCATACGCTCAGCTAATTTTCCGCCATGCCCTCTAAAGGTCCGGGTCGGAGCGAACTCGCCTAATTTGTGACCCACCATGTTCTCACTAATATATACAGGAATAAATTTCCGTCCGTTATGAACAGCAATCGTATGACCCACAAACTCAGGCGGGATCGTACTTCTGCGCGCCCAGGTTTTTACAACCACTTTTTTACCATCGCTATTCAGTTTGTCGATTTTTTTCAGCAAACTCTCGTCAATATATGGGCCTTTTTTAATCGAACGAGCCATCTCAGAATTTTCTCCTACTTACGACGCTTAATAATAAATGCATCTGATTTTTTACCTTTTTTACGGGTCTTTAACCCTTTACTTTGCTGCCCCCAGGGCGAACACGGCACCCGGCCTCCCGAAGATTTACCTTCACCGCCACCCATGGGATGATCAATCGGATTCATAGCAACGCCCCGAACATGCGGCCTGCGTCCCAGCCAGCGAGATCTGCCGGCCTTACCAATGGAGATATTCATGTGATCCACATTGGAAACCTGACCGATCGTTGCGTAGCAGCGTAACGGCAATTTGCGCACTTCCCCGGAGGGTAACTTGATCATCGCCCATTTACCTTCTTTGGCCATCAATTGAGCGGAAGTTCCGGCACTACGGGCGATTTGCGCTCCTTTTAATTCTTTCATTTCAATAGCATGAATCATTACGCCGACCGGGATTTTTTCCATGGGCAGAGCATTTCCGACCTTAATTTCAGCCTGCTCCCCCGACATGACCGGATCGCCTACTTTCAGCTTATCCGGAGCCAAAATGTAACGTCGTTCCCCGTCTGCATATTTTAATAGCGCAATTCGTGCCGTACGATTCGGATCGTATTCGATCGCTTCGACCCGCGCCGGTATATCCCGTTTGTTCCGCTTGAAATCGATAATCCGGTATCTTCTCTTATGTCCCCCGCCACGATGCCTCGAAGTGACCCGACCCAAATTATTTCTTCCTCCGCTGCTCTTTAAAGAAGCCAGCAAAGATTTTTCGGGTTCCGACTTTGTAATCTGAGCAAAATCACTTACAGTCTTATAGCGCTGACCCGGTGTAATCGGTTTAAATGATTTGATTCCCATTTATAACTCCAAAAGGTATTAAGCTTTTCCAAACAATTCTAAACTGTGCCCTTCTTCCAGGGTAACAATAGCCTTCTTCCAGGAAGCACGCCGGCCGGAGGAACGACCACCCTTGGTAAATTGCTGACGCATTTTACCGGGCATGACCATCGTTCTGACCGATTTGACCTTTACTTCAAACTTTTTTTCGACCGCTTTCTTTATCTCTATCTTATTCGCTTTTTTATCTACCTTAAAGGCATATTTATTCAGGACATCCTGCAGACGAGCCATCTTCTCCGTATAAATCGGTTCTAACCTGATTGTTTTTGTATTCATCTTGCAAGTACCTCATTAATCTTGGTAACCGCACCTTCCTGAAAAACAAGAGTGTCGGCCTTTAATACATCGTACGTTGAAAAGGAGTACGATTCCCGTACTTCCACCTTATATAGATTGGCCGCGGATTTAACGAGCAGCGGAGCATGCCCGGCAGAGCAAAAAAGCACTTTCTTACCGTTTAAATCCAGGTCCGACAAAAAATCTTGGAATGCTTTGGTGGATGGTTTTTCAAAATCGAAATTTTCAACCACCACAATTTTTTTATCCCTGGCCTTGTAACTCAGAGCAGAACGGCGAGCTAACAATTTTACCTTCTTATTAACCTTCAGGTCATATGTGTGCGGCGTGGGTCCGAAAACTCGGCCGCCACCCACATGGTGGGGAGCCCGGATCGTTCCCTGACGAGCCCTGCCCGTTCCCTTTTGACGAAAAGGCTTTCTTCCACCACCGGAAACATACGAACGGCCTTTTGTACTATGCGTACCCTGACGTTTGTGAGCCTGAATGGCCTTGATATCCAGCCAGATCGCATGATCATTAGGAACAATTTTAAATATACGATCGTTGAGATCGACCTTCTTACCGCTCTTTTGACCGTCTTTTCCAAAAATATCTAATTTCATAGCTTTTCCCGCAATCAATCTTCTATTTTACAATTTCCAGAAGCGAATGTCTCGCACCGGGCAATGCCCCTTTTAAAAACAATAAATTATTTTCAGCGTCAACTTTCACTACAGTAACATTTTTAAGAGTAACGCGTTCTCCCCCCATACGGCCGGACATCTTTAATCCTTTAAATACACGCGACGGCCACGAACTCTGTCCCAGTGAACCGGGAGCCCGCAAACGATCGCTTTGACCGTGTGTTTTGGGACCGCCACCGAATTTATGACGCTTAACCGTTCCCTGGAATCCTTTCCCTTTAGAAACACCCGTCACTTTAACCGTGCCACCGGGGTGAAATATATCGACCTTAACTTCATCGCCGATTTTCACATCATCCATGTCACTAAAATCAAATTCTTTCAGATACCGCCTGGGTTGTATTTTCGCTTTTTCGAAATGCCCCCTGAGCGGCTTTACCACATTTTTCTCTTTTATGTCACCAAAGGCGATCTGTACCGCATTGTAACCGTCTTTCTTTTCGGTTCTCACCTGCGTGACAAAGCAGGGACCCGCTTCAACAACCGTTACCGGTATTGCCAACCCACTTTCATCGAAAATTTGGGTCATACCTATTTTTTTGCCTAAAATACCAGACATCACTTACTCCGACTATTGCGCCTGTTTCAAGTTTTTATTTCAATATCCACACCAGCGGGCAGTTCCAACTTCATCAGAGCGTCTACTGTTTTACTGGTGGCATTTAAAATATCAATTAATCTTTTATGGATTCGAGTCTCAAACTGCTCGCGGGACTTTTTATCCACATGAGGAGATTTAAGCACCGTATAAACCGATCGTTCCGTTGGCAGAGGAATGGGTCCGGATATGAGCGCACCCGTAGATTTTGCCGTTCGAATAATTTTATCTGTCGATTTATCAATTAAATTGTGGTCATATGCCTTTAAGCGGATCCTGATCGTTTGACTTGCCACAGTACTCTTCCTTTATTTTATTCAATAATCTCTGCCACAACACCGGCACCTACCGTACGGCCACCTTCACGAATTGCAAAACGCAACTCCTTCTCCATGGCAATCTCTTTCTGCAACTCCACTTCCATGGTAATATTGTCGCC
>Ga0256841_1002451_pt1 | contig 14760 bp, 8 predicted proteins | sample 356308metaG_FD_185971 | JGI IMG/M metagenome (GOLD analysis project Ga0256841, IMG submission 185971) | Hydrothermal vent microbial communities from Mid Atlantic Ridge, Atlantic Ocean - 356-308 | ecosystem: Environmental > Aquatic > Marine > Hydrothermal vents | place: Atlantic Ocean: Mid...
TCGTTTCGCTTCACGCTCCGACATCAGTACCACTCCTGCGGCGGCATCGGTTATCTGTGAGGAGTTCCCGGCGGTCACCGTCCCGTTCTTCCTGTCGAAGAAGGGTTTAAGCCCCGCCAGTTTCTTCAGGGTCTGATCTTCACGTATGCCGTCATCATAGTCCAGGTACTTTCCCTCCCGAGCATCATAGACCACTGCCATGCTCTCCAGAGTGAAACGGCTGCTCTCTTTGGCTCTGGCAGCCTTCTCGTGGCTGTGCAGTGCAAAGAGGTCCTGTTCTTCCCTGCCAATCCCGAAATCCTGCGCCAGCACTTCGGCGGTGCTGCCCATGAGCAGGCCGGAAACAGGGTCGGTAAGGCCCGACATCAGGCCGATGACCGGTTTGAGGAAAGCCGGCCTGAAACCCAAAAGTGTACGCACTTTGTCCAGCGCGCTTTTGGAACGTGCCAGTTTCTCGAAGAGCCTGGTCATTTTTTCATTGTAGACCAGAGGGATGTTTGACATCGACTCCACCCCTCCGCAGACATAGACCCTTCCCTCACCGGCATGGATACGCGCCGCCGCCGTGGTAATGGACTCCATACCCGAAGCACAGTTCCGGTGTACGGTCAGGGCCGGTATCGACTCGGGGAACCCCGCACGCAGGGCGATGACCCGTGCGATATTCGCGGCATGGATGGGCTGTGCGACATTGCCGATGATCACTTCATCCACCTCTTCAAAACCGACAGGAGCACGCATCATCAGTTCACGGAAAAGTATCGCGCCGAGCTGGTCCGCCTGCAGACGCGCGAACTTTCCGCCTGCTTTCGCCATCGGAGTACGAAGCGCCGTGACGATCGCTATACGCTCTTTTCTCTGCTTTCTTTTTTTGGTATTCATAAATGATCCTTGTACATTTCATGGATCAGGTCATCATAACGCTGCATGACCTGCGGTTTGGCCAGTTTCATGGATGGGGTAAGTTCTCCTGTTTCAATAGTGGGTTTCCGGTTGATAAAACGAAAATCCCGGATCTTTTCCCAGTGGTTCAGTTTTCTGTTGACCTTTGCAATGTAGCGCTGTACTGTTCTGCGGAACCTCTCTGACTCCAGTACCGCACTTGGTGTATGTTTATGCTTTTGGGCAATACGCCCGAGAAATTCCGGATCCACGAAAAGAAGGGCGACCACGAAAGGTTTGTTGTCACCCACCACCAGCGCATACTCGAACCATCCGTTCCCCATAAGCAGCTGCTCGATATAGACAGCGGAAACGAACTCACCCGTCGAAGTCTTGAGCAATTCTTTCTTGCGTCCACTGATCATGATGAAGCCCTCTGCATCTATTTCTGCCAGATCACCCGTATGCAGCCATCCCTCTGCATCGACCGCTTCCTGCGTCGCTGCTTTGTTATGGTGGTATCCGCGCATGATGTTCGGCCCGCGTGCCAGGAGCTCTCCTTTCGGACCAAGCTTCACCTTCACCCCGGGAAAAGCTTTTCCGCAGGTCCCTATTTTATTCTCCCGGGGTGTATTGGAGGCGATCACCGGGCTCGATTCGGTCAGGCCGTAGCCCTGGTAGAGCGGAATGCCTATATTGAGGTAGAAACGGTAGAAGATGTCGGAGAGTGCCGCACCGCCGCTGATCATCATATGCATGCGCGTACCGAACGCTGCTTTCAGTTTTTTATAGACCAGTTGTTCGAGTACTCTGTCAAGCAGGGTCATCTTCGTTTCAGGATCTTTCGTTGTGGCACGGTAGAAGGCCAGACGGACAAGTATCTGTTTAAAGATGTTCCCCTCAAGCGCCTTTGCCTTCATCTTGAAAAATACCTTTTCCAAAAGTCTGGGAACCGCCGTCATGACCGTAGGGTTTATCTCTTTGAGTAGTACCGACACATTCTTGACATCGTCCGCGAAATAGATACTGAGCTCCCGGGAGAGATAGAAGTGCATCACCATCCGCTCAAAGATGTGTGCCAGAGGCAATACGGAAAATGCGATATCCGTATCCCTGTCAAAATGGTAATTCTGTGCCGTAGCCTGTATCTGTGAGATAAGATTCCTGTGTGTAAGCTCCACCCCTTTGGGTGTTCCGGAGGTACCTGAAGTATAGACTATGGTCGCCATATCATCCGCATCTATATGTTTGAGGATCTCGTCGAAAAGTGTCGGATTGCCATGGTCTATGGCGCTGCCCTCCTTCACAAGAGACGCCAGACCCGGATAGCTGCCCCTCTTCTCTTCCACATAGATGAGTTCAAGGGTATTGTTGTGTTTTACCAGACGTCCCCGTGCTTCATCGCTGTCAACAAAGACCGCTTCTATATTGGCGTCAAGCAGCTGGAAGAGAAGGTTCCGCGAAGAGATATTGGTAAAAAGCGGCACACTTACGGCACCGCAGAGCATCAGAGCGTAATCGATCACCATCCAGTAGGATGAAGGGGCAATGGCAATGGCGATTTGTCTGCCGGTCCATCCTTTTTCATAGAAAGCGAGGGTAAGTGCGCGTACCAGTGAAAGAAACAGCGTTTTATCCAGGGACACCCATTCTCCGTCATGTCGGTGATGCAGAAAATCCTCTTTCTCCGGTGTGGATTCGAGATATCTGAAAAGTTCTCCGAAATGTGTGTACTCCATACGCATTCTGCTCTCCTTTGATCGAAAGCTGTTTATGCAGAAAGTATAGAGGGTATGTGTGTATTTTATGTGCAGAAATAATGAAAAGTTATGGTTTTAGCGAGAAACGGCAGCTGCCGAGTGTAACGGTCTTACCCTTTTTGATCTCGGAGAGAATATACCCAAGTGTCGCTTCCGCATCTGTCTCGGGCATCTCTTCTTTAATGATGCGGAGTGCATCTTTCTCTGAAGTGGCGGTCCACTTCTTTTCGTAGGTGTATTGTGTATAGAGTTGCAACGTTTACGAACCTTCTCTACACCAGTCCAAGCTCTGCAAAAATAGGCTCGACTTCCATCCACCAGTTCTCGAAACGCACGGCGATGTCGTTGATGGCATTGTCTTCTTCCTTCCACTCTTTGAGTTTCTGGATGATCGCCGGCTTGTTCTCTTCGGAGATCTTGTCGGACTTTTCTACATGTTCTATGACTTTTTCTATTTTCTTTTTCATTGGAATATCCTTATGATGTGGTATATAGGGTTATCTATAGGGCACCTATACTTTTCGCATTATAGCGTTTTAGTGTTCCGCCCGCAAGAGTACAGGTTATTTGAACCCAAATTCCCTGCCAAGTCTCAAAAGACCTTCATCAATATGGTATGCCTTGAAGGCAACTTCTTCAATACCTTTACAGACAAAAATACCATTATCGTAGCAAACCACTGCGCTTCTGTCTCCCCCGATAAGCGCATCGACTGCGGCAGTGACGAAATTGAACGCCATCAGTCTGTCATGTACCGTGGGAATACCTCCGCGCTGTATATGTCCAAGTACGGTCATGCGTGACTCGATACCGATCTCTTTTTCAAACCATCCTGCGATCTTCTCTGTATGCTTCATCGCTTCGGAAACGACAGCGATGAAATAGCTGCGCCCCTCGCTCTTTTCTCTTATGAAATCCTCTTTATAGGCTTGCAGATCATAGGGGATCTCTGGTATCAGGCACATTTCCGCACCGGAAGTGAGCGCGGAAACAAGTGCCAGGTAGCCGCATTCCCGCCCCATCACTTCGATGACAAAAGCCCGTCCGAAAGAGGAAGCGGTATCGCGTATGGCATCGATCGCCACCCGGATACCGTTAAGTGCCGTATCGACACCCAGGCAGTACTCGGTACCTGCGATATCATTATCGATGGTCGAGGGAATACCGATACATCCGATATCGTCACTTTCGTCTGTCAGCTTCTGCATCCCTTTGAAGGAACCGTCCCCGCCAAGGATCACCAACCCGCTAATGCCCTGCGAGCGCAGGTTTTCCAGCGCTTTTTTTCTATAGCGTTCCTCTTTAAAACGTTCAGAGCGGGATGTGCGTATCTTCGTGCCGCCGATGGAGATAATACCTGCGACATCATTGTATCCAGCTTCATGGATATGTCCGTCTATCAATCCTTCATATCCATTCTCCACAAAATAAGGTTTCATTCCCTTATCAAGCGTATATTCCACAAAACGTTTCAGTGCTGCATTCATACCGGACACATCACCGCCCGAACAAAGTATTGCTATTTTTTTCATGCTTTATTTCTTTATAATGAGGTCATTTTAGGGCACTTCTAAAAACAGGTGCCCTTTAGGAACATTATAACATGATTGACTGTATAATACTTCTATGAAAAAGACACATAAAAAAACCATAAAGAACAATCCTATTGTCGAACCTAAATATACGAAAGAGGATGAGCACTTCCTCTATTCGGATGATGCACGCAGTATCAGACTGCAGCTTGATTATCTTAAAGCGGAAACCAAACTGAAAAAGTACGGGGTCGAACACACCATTGTCGTTTTTGGTTCAGCACGTGTCATCGGTTTTGACGAAGCGCTTAAAAAACTGGAAAAGATCAAAAAGAAATTCAAAGCCAAACCCAGCTCCGACAGTCTGCTCGCAGAATTGCGTTCTGCCGAGCGGATCGTCGAAAAAAGCCGCTATTATGAAGAAGCCCGCCATTTCGGGAAGCTGGTCGGACAGAGCGGCAAAGGACCCGACGACTGCCATGTCACACTCATGACAGGAGGCGGACCCGGCATCATGGAAGCGGCCAACCGGGGTGCGTATGAAGTAGGTGCGAAATCGATCGGGCTCAATATCGAACTCCCGCATGAACAAAATCCAAATCCCTATTTGACACCCGAACTGAGTTTCAATTTCCGCTATTTTGCCATACGAAAACTGCATTTTATGCAGCGGGCAAAAGCACTGGTCGTCTTTCCCGGCGGTTTTGGCACACTTGATGAACTGTTCGACCTTCTTACCCTTATCCAGACCGGTAAAAGCCCGGCGATCCCCGTTGTCCTGATTTGCCAGTCTTTCTGGAACCATGTTGTAGATTTTGATTACCTGTACGAAGAAGGCGTCATAGCCAAAGAGGATCTGCATATTTTCAAGTTTGCCGAAACGGCGGAAGAAGCCTGGAAGCTGATCCAAAAATGGCACAAGAAGAACCAGACACCGCTTTTTTAAGGGCATCTCCAATAGTGGAAGTGCCCTAAAGGGGTACTTCCAAAGCTTTCCCGCTCCTCCTTTTCAGCACAATAACACTCCTCCATAAAACAAAAAGCACCATTTGGGTATAATCGCGGCACTATTACAGAGCCTGGCGCTGAGCGCTGAGTGTTGAGAAGGACCGAGATGAGCGAAACAAAAAAGAATGTATACAACCCCAAAGAGATCGAAGAGAGCTATTACAAACTCTGGGAGGAGCGCGGCTATTTCGAGACTGAAGGCAACGAAGCAATACAGGAAGAGGGAAAGAATTTCTGTATTATGATGCCGCCGCCCAATGTCACCGGGCATCTGCATATCGGCCACGGGCTGACCTTCACGCTGCAAGACATCATCGTACGCTACAAAAGAATGGACGGTTTCAAGACCCTCTGGCAGCCAGGTACCGACCATGCGGGTATCGCCACGCAGAATGTCGTCGAGAAGCAGCTTTTGACTGAAGGAACGACCAAAGAGGCCATCGGGCGCGAGAAGTTCCTCGAGCGTGCCTGGCAGCAGAAGGACAGCTCAGGCAATGCCATCACCAAACAGCTGCGAAAGCTCGGTGTCTCCCCCGCCTGGAGCCGTGAGCGGTTCACGATGGACGAAGGCCTGGCCAATGCGGTCAAAAAAGCTTTCAAGCAGATGTACGACAACGGCCATATCGTCCGGGGGAACTACATGATCAACTGGTGTACCCATGACGGTGCGCTCTCCGACATCGAGGTCGAACACGAGGACCACATGGGCCACCTTTACCATATCCGCTATCCGCTGTCCGACGGTTCTGGGGTGGTCGTGGTCGCCACGACACGTCCGGAGACCTATTTTGGCGATACAGCCGTCATGGTCAACCCTGCCGACGAACGCTACAAGCACCTCATAGGCAAAAAGGTCACCCTGCCGCTGATAGGGCGGGAAGTGGAGATCATTGCCGACGAACATGTCGATATGGAATTCGGTACCGGCTTCGTCAAGGTCACCCCTGCACATGACCCCAACGACTACGAAGTAGGCAAACGCCACAACCTCGAATTCATCACCATCTTCGACGAGAACGGCATACTCAACGAACACTGCGGCGAGTTTCAGGGGATGGAGCGTCTTGAAGCCAGAGAACCCATCATGGCAAAGCTCGAAGCCGAAGGCTTTGTCGAGAAGGTCGAAGAGCACGCCCACCAGGTCGGCCACTGCTATCGCTGCAAGAATATCGTCGAGCCCTACATTTCCAAACAGTGGTTCGTCAAGAAGGAGTTCGCCAAGGCTTCCATAGAGAAGGTCAATGCCGGCGAAGCGGAGTTCTTCCCTGCGCACTGGATCAACTCCTACAACGCCTGGATGGGCGAACTGCGCGACTGGTGCATCTCCCGTCAGCTCTGGTGGGGACACCAGATCCCGGTGATGTACTGCGACGACTGCGGGCATGAATTCGCCTTCGACGGCGAAACACCGACCCAATGCGAGAAGTGCGGCAGCAGCAACATCCATCAGGATGCAGATGTTCTTGACACCTGGTTCTCCTCGGGACTCTGGCCTTTTTCTACCCTTGGCTGGGGCAACGGCGATGCCTTCAGGGGAGAAAAGTGGTTCGATGAGGACATGAAGGAGTTCTACCCCAACCAGCTGCTTATCACCGGTTTCGACATCCTTTTCTTCTGGGTGGCGCGTATGCTGATGATGGGCGAGAATATTACCGGTAAACTGCCCTTCAAAGACATTTACCTGCATGCCCTCGTCAAAGATGAAAAAGGCGAGAAGATGAGCAAGTCCAAAGGGAATGTCATTGACCCGCTGGTGATGATAGAGAAGTACTCTACCGATGCACTGCGTTTCACCCTTGCCGTCCTTGCCGTACAGGGGCGGGACATCAAACTGAGCGAGGAGAAGCTCGAACAGAGCAGGAACTTCACCAACAAGCTCTTCAATGCCGCGAACTACCTGCAGCTCAACCAGGACACTTTTGCAGACCTGGACCAGGAGGCAGTCAAGACACCGCTGGGACGCTATATGCTTTCACGCTTCAACCTGGCGGTCAAGGAGACACGCGACTACATCGACCAGTACCGTTTCAACGATGCGGCGACCACGCTCTACCGCTTCCTCTGGGGCGAATTCTGCGACTGGGGTATCGAACTGAGCAAAGCAAGCAAGGAGAGTGTGGCAGAGCTGGGCAGCATTTTCAAAGAGTCGCTCAAACTGCTGCATCCTTTCATGCCGTTCATCACGGAGAACCTCTACCAGAGACTTTCGGGCACGGAGCTTGACCATGCAACATCCATCATGGTCATGGCGTATCCGAAAGTGACTAAGATCGATGAGAACATTGCCGAACAGTTCAACCTTGCCATTGAAGCGATCGTTTCGGTCAGACGCTGCAAAACGCTCATCGAGAAAGGGAACCAGAAGATAGAAAAAGCCGCTATCAAGTTCAACAAACCTGCGGACACTGCCCTGCTCAAACCTTTTATCGAAAGACTTGGGAAAGTGGAAGAGATCACATTCGTCGATACCAAACTCCCTCATTGTGTGACGGATGTCTCCGATTCTCTTGAGACGATGATCTCTACCGATGACATCGATATGAGTGCCATCATCGGCAAGCTGAGCAAACAGAAAGAAAAACTCGAAAAAGAGATACAGAAACTCTCCGGTATGCTCAACAACGAAAAGTTCGTCGCCAATGCCCCAGAAAAGGTCATTGAAGAGAACAGAAAAGCGTTGGAAGAAGCACAGAGCAAAATGGAAAAAGTAGAAGTGGAATTGAAAGGTTTTGGAGCATGATGCAGGCACAGATCAAAGAAGCGTACGAAAGACTGCTGGCAAAAGAGTACGACAAAGCCTTTGCCCTCTACTCCGCTCTGGCCGAACAGAAAGAGCCGACTTCTTTCTATTATCTCGGTTTTCTCTACTTCAGGGGATTCGGTGTCGAACAGGACAGCAAAAAAGCCTTTGAGAACTATCTTGAAGCCGCCACACGGGAAGTCCCTCTGGCACAGTTCGAAGTCGCACTGATGCTCGAAGAAGGAGAAGGCTGCGAACAGAACTTTTCGGAAGCGGCTTTCTGGTATGAAGAAGCGGCCAAACGCGGGAACATTGACGCATTCAACAACCTTGCCGCTATGTATAAAGAGGGCCGCGGTGTCGAACAGGACTATAAAAAAGCCTATACCCTCTTCAAAAAAGCCGCTATGGCAGGCAATGCTTCGGCGCAGTTCAACCTGGGTGCACTCTACGACATGGGCCTGGGATGCGAAGAGGACAAAGAGAAAGCCATAGAATGGTGCCGAAAAGCCGCTTTTCAGGGCCACCAGAAAGCCAAAGAGATCATGATGCGTATGCAGAACGACGGACAGATCGTCTTTTAGCACTCTGAAAGGCTTTTTTCCAAAGCCTTATCCTTATATTTTGCTCACAGTCTGCCTGCTTCTTTGCTTTTTATTCGTTTTCTTAATATTAAGTATTATTAAATTAAATATATTTGATTTATTTATAATTTAAGCATAAATATTATGTATATAAGAGTATAATACTCCGAAATAATAATGAGAGAGTACTATGATAAATGTTAAGAAAGCCTTTCATGATAATTTTCCAAAAGTTGTCGAAAAAGCACCCAAACCCCTCACTGATACACTGATCAAAAGTATGCAGAAAATCTTCCATGAAAAGACTTTCCAGGATATTTACGAAAAGAACCATTATCTAACAGGCCTTGATTTTGCCGACAGTATGCTTGAACATTTAAGGATCAGCTATACCGTCAAACCCAATGAAGTGAAAAATATTCCCTCTACGGGAAGATTAATGGTTATAGCCAACCATATTACCGGGGCTTCGGATGCATTTTCACTGGTACAGCTCATAGGGCATGCCCGAGAGAACAAGAAAGTAAGAGTGATTGTTAACGGTATGCTGATGGGTATGGAACAGGCCAGAGAGATCATCATTCCTGTAGACAATATAAACGGGAGTATCAGCCGGTCCAGTCTTCGCGCCATTACAGAAGCACTGAACAATGAAGAAGCAGTCATTATATTCCCGGCGGGTATTGTAAACCGTTTGACATTCAAGGGTATCAAAGATACCCTTTGGAAGGCAAGTTTTCTCAAGTTTGCACAGAAGACAAATACACCTATCCTTCCCATCAGGGTAGAGGCACGGAACAGTATTCCTTTCTATCTCACCTCCATACTGCTTCCCAAAAAGGTCAGTGGGTTTCTGCTTCCTCATGAGTTTGCGACCACGCACAGGCGAAAAGCATTGCATTTTCATATTGGGAAACTCATCCCTGTCACCTCATTCTCAGACAGAAAAAGAGATACACAGGAGTATGTAAAAATGTTCTATGCGCATCTCTATACGCTGGGAACGAACAAAAAAGAGATACTTAAAACAGAAACTACGATCATTTCTCCCCATGACAAGCTTCGTTTGAAAAAAGAGGTTGAAGAGGCGGAATTCCTGGGGCGTACGAATGACGGAAAACGTATCATCCTGGTTGAGTTTTCAAAAGCTCCCTATCTCATAAAGGAACTTGGCCGCACCCGGGAGATCTCCTTCCGTGCCATAGGCGGAGGAACAGGTACAGCAAGGGACAATGATCTTTACGACACCTACTATAAGCATCTTGTTCTTTGGGATGATACGGATATGGATATAGTCGGTGCCTATCGTATAGGGGAATGTGAACGCATTATCTCAGAAAAGGGGAAAGAGGGACTTTATACCTACAATCTCTGCAACTTCAATGAACATTTTGATGAGTACTGCCACAATTCCGTGGAACTGGGAAGAAGTTTTGTACAACCAAAATACTGGGGAACACGGGCACTCGATACACTCTGGCAAGGGATCGGTGCCTATCTGGCTTCACGTCCGAATATTATTTATACCTATGGTACAGTGACCATCAATGCCGAAACACCACCCAAAGCCGTTGCCGCCCTGGTCTATTTCTATTCACACCATTTTGCTTGCAAGACCAATATGATGACTGCCAAAACCCCTTATCGGTTTTCTGATGAGAACCGAAAGATATGTGCTGCACTTTTTGATCACCTTGATTATAAAAAGGGTTTCAGGGTACTCAAAAAATATCTCAAAGAACAGGGAGCGGTAGTGCCCACACTCTTTAAACAGTATGCAGAACTTTACGAAGAAGGTGCCGTAAGGTTTTTTGATTTCAGTGTCAACGAGGAGCTGCATGGCGTGGTGGAGGGGTTCATCATGGCGGACAATTCCAGAATGAAAGAGACGAAGAAAAAACGCTATATTCGTGCACTTGAGCACAGGAACATCATGGTTTCGGACAGAAGAGCCTAACGCAAAAAACTCTCTTCAAACTCTGTTTCTGCTACAGGCTTGCTGAAAAGATAGCCTTGATAACAGAGCGAATCATCGATCTTTTGGATGATCTCTTTTTGGTCGGTATTTTCTATCCCCTCCACGACTATGGCATAGTCGAACTGTTTGCCTATATCGATCATGGTATGGACAAGTTTTCTATTTTCTCTATTTTTCTCAAGTCCGTCCATGAATGTTTTGTCTATTTTCAAGAGAGAAAAAGAGAGCTTCTTCAAATAGGAAAGTGAAGAATACCCCGTTCCAAAATCATCGATAGCACAGCCGATGCCATAGCGCTGCAATGTCAGTATCACTTCCTGGGTCATATTGAAATTATCGATCAGGGAAGTCTCTGTGATCTCTATTTTTATATCGGAGCTCTCTACACCGTACTGTTCCAGTTTGCCGATGAACACTTCCGCAAAATCACTTTTGAGCAGCTGTTTGGCATTGATATTGATCGAAAGATAGGAAAGTGTCCAAAGTCCCTTTTCTTTCCATGCTGCGATCTGACGGCAGACCTGCTCGATCACCCACCAGCCTATGTCGACTATGATGCCTGACTCCACAGCGATTGGAATAAAGGATTCGGCACCCATCAGACCGTTCTGCGGATGTTCCCATCTGATGAGCGCTTCCGCAGCGATCATCGTATTGTCCTTGATCTGTACGATCGGCTGAAAATAGAGTTCAAGTTCGTTATTGCCCAAAGCAGCGACAAGCTGATGCTGCAGGTCAAAGACCTTTCTTCGCTCTTCATCGAGCTTCATATTGTAATAGGAGATAAAATCCTGTCCGTGCCGCTTTGCCTGATACATGGAAATATCCGCATAACGTACGATCTCTTCGATATTGTCAAATCCGGGTTCAATGATCACAATACCGATACTGCTCTTCATATGCAGACGCACGCCTTCAATCATAAAGGGGTCATGGAAAGCTTGCTGGATGGACTGTATATGTGCTTCTATGCTCTCCTTTGTCCTTTTAAGGTCAGTATCGATAAAGGGGACAACGATGATGAATTCATCACCGCCCAAACGTGTGATATTTTCCGCATCCCCTATTTGATGCGTCAAACGTTTTGCAATGGCAGCCAGTACTTTGTCTCCCATCGCATGCCCCAAAGAATCGTTCACCTGTTTGAACTGGTTCAAGTCAAGGTAGAAAAGCGCAGAATAATAGCTGCTGTGTTTCTCTTGCGAGATCATTTTTTCCATATATTTTCTGAAACCTCTGCGGTTGGAGAGAGAAGTCAGCGAATCATGCAAAGCCGAATATTGCAGCTCTTCAAGTGCATTATGTTCTTTCGTCTTGTTCTCGATCAGAACAATGCCTCCGATGATTTCATGCGTACTGTTGTAGATAGGGGAAGTCTTTGCTTCAACCCATAACAGCTCTCCCTTGACAGAACGATAAGGCCCGATGTAGGTCTGGGTTCCCTCAGTCAACGCTTTCCGTAATGGAACTATAGGGGACTGGTCGGGCAGATTTTCGAGCCTGAATCCGATCATCTCTTCCCTCTGCCTGCCGAAAAGCTCCAGAAAAGCACGGTTCGTATCTGTGATGACATACTTGGTATCATAAAGGAATATACCGATAGGTGCCTGATCGAAAAAAAGTTCGAGCATCTCTTTTTTCTCATAGAGTTCCGACTCTACACGTATGATCTCCTGCTTTTTGCTTTCAAGTATCTTTTTTTCCTCAGCAGCCTGAAGTATCACACTCACCAGTGAATAAAAATACAGAAGCAGAAGCAGACCCATAATGATACTGTTGACCCCCGTAACGAAAAAGATCATATCTACAGAGAGAGGTACCAGCAAAATAGCAAGATATCCAAGCGCGATACGATGGTCAGAAGAAAGAGAGTTGACGGCACCTCCCGTCACCCCCAGAAGTATCGTAAAGAGAAAAAGCTGATCATAGGTATTGAGCTGTGGTATGGTATAGAGCATCATAAGCGTAAAGAAAAAGGCCGTCAGCCATGCTTTGATAAGAAATTTCTTATGCCAGACAGACAAAGAATATCTCTGGGGATCGTGCCTAAACCGATAGGCATCGTACAATCGGGAGAGAATGATCACAGATGTGGCCGCAAACCATAGGTAAAGGATATTCCCGACCTCCGGAAGGAAAAGAAACAAAAAAAGAGCTTCAACGATCAACAAGGCGGAAAGTGTCCTTGTAGCATACCTGAAGAGCCCCTGGAGTATCTCTTTTTTTATAATGATATGTTCATTGGTTCCAAATAATCTGTCTAAAAAAATCATACAGGATTATACTCTAATTAAACAAAAAAAATATGCTCACACTCTCTTTTGTAAGTGTGCATCAATGGGAATGCAGCTGCCGCTGCAAAAAGTAACGCATCTGATCTGAAGGGATCGGCCTGCTGTAATAAAAGCCCTGAATATTGATGCAGCCGTTTTCAAGCAGGAAGAATCTCTGCTCCTCAGTTTCCACCCCTTCCGCAATGATGTCAAGTTTCAGGCTGTTCGCCAGTGCGATGATCGCTTTGACGATAGCGGTATCTTCCTCATCACCGGGAATATCTTTGATAAAGGACCTGTCTATCTTCAAACGGTTGATCGGCAATCGCTTCAAGAGGGAAAGGGAAGAGTATCCGGTCCCGAAATCATCGATCGATATACCGATACCCATAGTATTGAGTGCATTGAGTTTTTTGATCGCGTCCTTATGGTTTTTCATAACCTGCCCCTCCGGGATCTCAAGCTCAAGCCATTGGGGTTTGAAATCAAATTTTTTCAGACATTCCCGTATGCCTTGCAGAAAACTGTAGCCTTCTATCTGCTTGATCGAAAGGTTCAGGGCAAGCACATCGGAAAGCAGCCCCTCATGATGCCAAAGCGCTACCTGCTGCATCGCTGTATGCATGACCCATGTATCGATCTCCACGATCAGACCGGTCTCCTCCGCCAGCATCAGGAATGCATCAGGGTACAGCAATCCCCTCTCAGGATGATTCCATCTCACCAATGCTTCCAGCCCGATGATACGGCCGCTTTTTGCATTGAACTGGGGTTGATAATGGATAATGAACTCTTCTTTTTTGATCGCTTCTTTCAGACTGGTTTTCATCTGCATACGCTCCAAAGCATATGCCGTCATTTCAGATGCATAAAATGCAAACGTATTGCGTCCATTCTCTTTGGCCTTGTACATCGCAGTATCGGCATATTTGAGAAGGCTTTTCCCGTCGGTCGCATCTCTGGGATAAAGGCTGATCCCTATACTTCCCGAAATATAGAGTGTATTTCCGTCTATATGCATAGGCTTTTCCAGAACCTTCAGGATCTTTTCCGCCAACACAGAAGCATCTTCGGGGTATGAAAGATCTTCCATGATCACAGTGAACTCATCTCCGCTCAGGCGCGCAAGGGTATCTTCGCTGCGTATCGATTCTCCGATACGTTGTGCCGCGACCTTCAAAACCTTGTCGCCGATCTCATGGCCCAGGGAATCATTGATATATTTGAATTTGTCAAGATCTACGAAAAAGAGTGCAAAACTTTTTTTAGAGCGTTTTGTTTTCTGTATGCTCTGTTCGATCCTGTCAAAAAAGAGGGTACGGTTGGGCAAATGTGTCAAAGCATCGTGATGTGCCTGGTAGCGCAGTACTTTTCTTTGTTCGAGCAAAAGATTTTCCGCTTTTTTCTGATCGGTGATATCATAGGCATAACTGACGATCTCCAGTGCTTTTCCTTCTTCATCTTTCAAAAGGGAAAAAGAGAGTGCCACATAAAGGACTTCATGGTTTTTTCGCTGAAGCTGAAGTTCCGTACGATACTCCTCTTTTTCCATAAGAAATGCCACATTTTTTTTGTAGGTTTCACTTTCCCCTTCCCTGTAAAGCAGAGAAAAATGCCTGCCGATGATCTCATCGGCCCGATAACCGAAAAGGATCTCCGACCCCCTGTTCCAACTTGTAATAAATCCGTTGAGATCAAAGGAGATCACGGAATCATGGACCTGTTCGATCATTTGCGCGTAATGGGAATACTTCAGCTGCAACTCTTTCTCTTGCGTAATGTCGGTATGGGTACCGACCATACGTACGGCATTCCCTTCTTCATCATAAATGATACGTGCCCTGCCGAGTACCCATATCCAGTGTCCGTCTTTATGGCGAAGGCGGTGATTGTTCTCGAAGATCTTAAGATGCTTTTGTTTATGCTTTTTCAGGGATTTCAAGACTTTTTTGACATCATCGGGGTGGGCGAGCTTCTTCCAGGTATCCAGTGCATTGGGCAGT
>Ga0256841_1002452_pt1 | contig 14757 bp, 15 predicted proteins | sample 356308metaG_FD_185971 | JGI IMG/M metagenome (GOLD analysis project Ga0256841, IMG submission 185971) | Hydrothermal vent microbial communities from Mid Atlantic Ridge, Atlantic Ocean - 356-308 | ecosystem: Environmental > Aquatic > Marine > Hydrothermal vents | place: Atlantic Ocean: Mid...
CTCTTCGTGCGCCGATTTTTCATGCCCCAATTTCGCCACTCATTCCCCGTTTTCGACCACTTGTCCCCATTTCGCTGACAGATCTCGCTGGCTCTGCTACCCTGGGACCACCACCCAGAGCCTCTGGCAGGCTCGCCTGCAGTGGAAAGGAGCCCACCCCGATGGATCGCACCCTGACACGACGTCAGCTCTTCACCCTGGCCGCCCCGCCTGCCCTGGGCCGCCCCGCCCCACAGGGGAACCGGACCCGGGGCCGGAGCAGCGCGCCGCCCCTCCTCCACCTGCTGAATCGCATCACCTGGGGGCCTCGTCCCCAGGAGGTGGCCCGGGCCCAGGAGCTGGGCTACGAAGCCACCCTGGAGGAGCAGCTCCACCCCGAGGAGCTGGACGACTCGGAGGCGGACGCCCTGCTGGCCGCCATCCCCATCCTGCAGCTGGACCGGCGGACGGTCCACGGCCTGGCCGACAGCGGGTACCGGACCCACAAGGCCCTGATCCAGGGTATGCTGGTGCGAGCGGTCCACAGCCGCCGCCAGCTCCTGGAACGCATGGTGGAGTTCTGGTCCGATCACTTCAACATCCCCGCCGAGGAGTACTCGGAGGATCTGGTGGCCTTTCAGCGGGATGTGATCCGCAAGCACGCGCTGGGCCGCTTCCGGGATCTGCTCCTGGGCACGGCCAAAAGCCCGGCCATGCTCTTCTACCTGGACAACTACGTCAACGTGGCGGAGCATCCCAACGAGAACTACGCCCGGGAACTGCTGGAGCTCCACACCCTGGGGGTGGATGGGGGCTACACGGAGCGGGATGTGAAGGAGGTGGCCCGGGCCTTCACCGGCTGGACCGAGCATCCCCGCACCCGCACGGGCTTCTACTTCAACCCGGACGAGCACGACACCGGGACCAAACAGGTGCTGGGCCACACCCTGCCCGCCGGTCGGGGCATCGAGGATGGCCTCCATGTGCTGAGCATCCTGGCCCGCCACCCCTCCACCGCCCGCTTCATCTGCCGCAAGCTCTGCGTCCGCTTCGTCAGCGACGAGCCGCCAGCCAGCCTGGTGGAGAGCATGGCCCAGGTCTGGCAGGAGACGGACGGGGCCATCCGGCCGGTGCTGCGCCACCTCTTCCTCTCTCCGGAGTTCCAGGAATCCCAGGGACAGAAGCTGCGCCGCCCTCTGGACTTCTTCGTGGGCGCGCTGCGGGCCACCGGCACCCGGATCCACGAGTGGTGGGTCCTGGATGAGATGCTCACCGAGCTGGGGCAGATCCCCTACGGCTGGGGCCCGCCCAACGGCTACCCGGACGTGGCCCCGGCCTGGATCTCCACCAACGGCCTCCTGGCCCGCTGGAACGTGGCCATGCGCCTGACCCACGGGGCCTACAGCGACGCTGGGGAGTGGGGCTACGGCATGCGCACCGAGCTGCGCCAGCGCATCGGCCATCCCCGGACCGTGGGCGAGCTGGTGGACGCGGTGGCCAGCCAGGTCTTCGGGGCGCCCCTGCCGGGCCAGGACCGGGACTTCTTCGTCCGCTACGCGGCGGATGGAGGGGACCAGGCCACGCCTGTGGACGCTCGTCTCCTGGGCCGCAAGCTGGGCAGCCTCTACGGCCTCATGCTGGCCTCGCCCCAGTTCCAGTGGCGGTAGCGTAGGGGGAGGGGAGAGACAGAAGATTGAAGATTGGAAGATTGACCGATTTTTTCTTGTTCTCGAACGGACTTCTCGAACGGAGCGCGACCCATGAACTTCTCCCTCAACCGACGTGAATTCCTCCAGGCCGCGGGCATGGTGGGAGTGGTGGGGGCCAGCCGCAGCCTCTTCCCCCGCTGGATGCCTCGCCTGGCCTTCCGCAGCCCCGGACAGGAGGCCGGCGCCCCAGGGGACGTGCTGGTCTGCGTCTTCCTGCGGGGCGGCATGGACGGCCTGAGCGCGGTGGCCCCCTACAGCGAAGGGGCCCACTACTACGACGCCCGGCCCACCCTGGCCGTCCCCGAGCCGGGCCGGGGCAGCCCTGCCCTGGACCTGGACGGGCGCTTCGCCTTCCACCCGGCCCTGGCCCCCCTCTGGGACATCTACGGCCAGGGGGATCTGGCTGTGGTCCACGCCACCGGCTCGGTGGACCCCAGCCGCTCTCACTTCGACGCCATGCACTTTATGGAGGCGGGCACGCCCGGTGTCAAGACGGTGAACACCGGCTGGATCGGTCGCCATCTCCAGTCCGCGGCCTGGCAGAACGACTCCCCTTTCCGGGCCATCGGCATGGGGGCCATGGTTCCCACCTCCCTGCGGGGTCCCATCTCCCCCCTCTCCATCCGCTCCATCGCCGACTTCCACTTCAAAGGGCGAGAGGACGAGCTGCGCCGTCTCCAGAGCTCCCTGGCCGCTCTCTACACCGTGGAGGCGCCCCAGGCCGCCCTGGAGCAGCAGGCCAGCCTGGTCTTCGACACCATCCAGACCCTCCAGAGCCTGGACGCCACCAGCTACCGGCCGGCCCCGGGCGCGAACTACCCGGAGGACGAGTTCGGCCTGGGCCTGCGCCAGATCGCCCAGCTCATCAAAGCGGACGTGGGGCTGGAGGTGGCCTGCATCGACCTGGGCGGCTGGGACACCCACGAGAGCCAGGGCACCCTGGAGGGGGAGTTCAACCAGCTCCTCTCCACCCTGGCCCAGGGGCTGAGCGCCTTCTACCAGGACCTGGGGGAGCGGATGCAGGGCGTCTCCCTGGTCACCATGAGCGAGTTTGGCCGACGGGTGGAGGAGAACGCCAGCCAGGGCACGGACCACGGCCACGGCAACATCATGTTCCTCATGGGGGGCGGGGTGAAGGGCGGACAGGTCTTCACTCGCTGGCCGGGGCTGGCGCCCAGCGCCCTGGACGACGGCGACCTGGCCATCACCACCGACTACCGGGACGTTCTGGCCGAGATCGTGGCCCTGCGCCTGGGCAATCCCGCCCTGGACCAGGTCTTCCCGGATCACACCCCCACGCCCCTGGGCCTGGTGGAGGCCCTCCCCGGGCTGGGCAGCTGAATTCACCCCGGTGACAGCTCCGTCTGGGGCTGTCGCCCTGCCAGAAAGGATCGAACCATGCGTTTCACCCCCCTGTCCCGAACCGCCATCGCCAGGCGCCGCAGCGTTCAGCGCAAGCTCCTGCTGGCCGAGATGGTGCTCCTCCTGCTCCTGAGCAGCGGGTTGGTGGCCCTGGCCCAGGGCGGAGAGCCTGGCGCCATCTACCTGCCCGTGGTCAGCGCCCAGAGCCAGGACGAGAACTCCCCCGAGGCCCAGCAGGCCATCGATCTGGTGGCGGCCCAGGAGGATGTGGCCGCCTACCTGGCCAACCATCCTGGCTGGGTGGGGGATGCCTGGCCCGAAGGAGACGACAGCAGCATCTGGTACGTGGACTTCTACGACGGGGTCACGGAGGAGTGGCTGGGCAGCGGCAGCGTGGACCTGGCCACCCAGGAGGTCCTGGATATTACCATTCCCCGGGAGCTGACGCCGGAGGAGTTCCAGGCCGGCCAGGCGGAGATCGAGGCTTTCCTGGCCGCGGACGCCGCCGTCCAGGCTCGGCTGGGCAGCTACCCCAAGCTGTGGGAGCACGACATCTCCTACGATCCCTGGGAGCAGCGCTGGGAGGCCTGGTACTACCGCGGCCTGGACGCTTTCACAGCCATCCTCTACTTCGAGGACAACGGCTCCCTCTTCCTGGAGAACATCGTGGATCCCTACGTCCTGGAAGAGGCGGCCGCGGAGCAGATGCGCCGAGATCAGGCGGTGGCCCTGGCCTACGAGGCCGAAGGAATTGACGATGCCCTTGCCAACGTGGATAATTGGCGTACCTACGTGGAACATCAAGGAGAGGGCCGCTGGACCGTGGAGTTCGTGGCGGATGGGCAGCTCCTCTTCTCCGCCCTGGTGGACATCGACGCATGGAACGTGATGGAAGCTGGTCCATGAACCTGGCTGGAATCTCTGCGCCCGGGGAAGAACGGGCCGAGACCCCTGCCCAGGAAGAAGAGCCGTTGCCCGCCTGGATGCGGCCCGCCCTGGCCATCCTGGCGGCGACGGCTCTCCTCTTGCTCTGGTCCGGCTACGTCTACACCTCCATCACGGATCAGCCCCGCTCCCTGGAGAGCTTGGCCAGCCTGGGGTTCGATCCCTACTGGTTCGGCCTGGCCGCGCAGGAGGTGGCGGTGCCCCTGGTGCTCCTCTTCCTCTTCAGCCGGACGGCCCTCTTCCACCGGGCCGTGACCGGCGGCATGCGCCGGCGAGATCGCCTGCTGCTGCCCCTGGTCCTCCTGGCCATCACCCTGCTCTACTTCCTCTCCCAGTATGGCCTCATCTCCGTCAGCCGGGAGCAGGCCACCCTGGGCTTCTTCACCGTCTTCGTGGCCGCGCTCCTGGGGGGCTGGCCCACAGGGCTGACGGTGGGGATCCTCTCCGCGGTGGCCCTGGGCCTGGTGGACTACCTCTCCTGGGCGCCGGACGAGCCCCTGGATCTGACCACGTTCCTGGACTGGCAGGTGATGAAGAACATGCCGGCCATGGGCTTGGTCTGGCTGGGTTTCTCCGTGGGCGCCGCCACCCGGCTCATCCCCCGCTGGCGCTTCCATCCCTGGACGGCGGTGGGCCTGGGGGTGCTGGCCCAGCTGGTCATCGCCCTGGGCGTGTTCCTGGGCTGGGAGGACAGCAGCAGCTATTTCAACCTGCTCCCCACCAACCTGGCCGTCTCGGTGTTGGCCATCCTGGCCTTCGTCCTCATGGTGCGCAACGTCCAGGACGAGGCGGCCCGGCGGCAGGTGGAGGCCACCCAGCTGGAGTTGGCCCGCACCAGCCTGGCCCTGACCCAGACCCAGCTGGCCTTGACCCAGGCGGAGCTCCGGGCCCTCCACGCCCAGATCAACCCGCATTTCCTCTTCAACACCCTGAACACCATCCGCTATTTCGTGCGCACGGATCCCGGCACTGCCCGGGAGCTCCTCACCCGCCTCTCGGAAATCTTCCAGCGCACCCTGAGCGCGGGGGAGTTCGTCCCCCTCCAGGAGGAGATCCTCCACGTGGAGGCCTACCTGGCCCTGGAGAAGGCCCGGCTGGACGACCGCCTGCAGGTGATCTGGACCAATCTGGCCAAGGATCTCCTGGAGCACCCAGTGCCCACCCTCATCCTCCAGCCCCTGGTGGAGAACGCGGTGATCCACGGCATCAGCCCCAAACCCGAGGGGGGCACGGTGCACATCGTCATCAACCGGGTGGGGGAGGAGTTGCTGCTGCAGGTGGACGACGACGGGGTGGGCTTCGATCCCCAGGCGCTGGGGGAAGGGGAGGCGGCCGGCGCCACCGACGAAGGGCGTCCCTCCATCGGCCTGAGCAACGTGGACGAACGCCTGCGCATGATCTACGGCGACGCCTATCGCCTGACCATCGAGTCCGCCCCTGGCCAGGGCGCCCGGGTGGTCCTGCGCATCCCTCTGCAGCCCCAGCCCAGGGAGTAGGCCATGCAGATCCTCATCGCGGACGACGAGAAACCGGCCCGGGGGGAGCTCCTCTACATGCTCCAGCAGCTGGAGTCCTCGGCTCGCTTCTTCCAGGCCCGGAACGGCCAGGAGGTGCTGGCCTGCGTGGCAGAGCACCCCATCGACGTGCTCTTCCTGGACATCAACATGCCGGGAATGACTGGCCTGCAGGTGGCTGCGGCCATCCTGGAGAAGCCCGACCCGCCCCTCATCGTCTTCGCCACCGCCTACGACGCCCACGCAGTGCGGGCCTTCGAGCTGGCGGCACTGGACTACATCGTCAAGCCCTTCTCGGAGCGACGCCTGGCCCAGACCATGGTGCGGGTCCGCCAGGCTCTGGCCCAGCAGGAGGAGCACACCCAGCGGCAAGCGGCCCTGCACAGCTATCTCCAGGAGGCCATGCCCCAGGGGCGGCTGTCCAAGCTCTGGTGCGAACGGGGGGACAAGACCGGCGTGCTGGTGGACTACGGGGAGATCCTCTGGGTGGAGGCGGAGGGGAAGCGGGTCTTCGTCCAGACCCGAAGCGGGGAGCGACTGATGGTCCGCTACACGTTGAAGGAGCTGGCGGAGCGGCTACGGCCCCACCACATTCTGCGGGTCCACAAGGCCTACCTGGTCAACCTGGATCACGTGGCCGAGATCGTGCCCTGGTTCTCTGGCGCCTATCTCCTGCGCATGGCCGACCCGGAGCGGACGGAGATCCCCCTGTCCCGGCAGTACGCCCGGGCCCTGAAGGAGCGGCTGGGTTGATCGGGTGAGGGGGTGAAGAGGTGACAAGATGACCGGATGAACCGCGAAGTCTTCAATCCCCCAATCAACGAATCAACCAGTCTCCAGTTCCCAATCTTCAGTCCCCAATCTTCCCATCTTCAATCTTCTAATCTTCAATCTTCCAATCCTCCTCCCCCTGCCCACCACCGGGCCAACTTCCCCACCCCCAGGCCCAGGATGAAGCCCACCAACACATCGCCCACGTAGTGGATGCCCAGGGCCACCCGGCTCCAGCCGATCCAGAGAGCCAGGAGCCAGGCCCAAGGGCCCGCACCAGGGAGCAGCGCGCTGGCCCAGGCCTTGAGGATGCCGGCCCGCACCCCGTGGCCGCTGGGGAAGCTGTGCACGTCCGGCCCCCCTCCGTAGAGGAGGGCGCCCGTGCCTGGGCGAGCCCGGCGCAGGCGTTGTTTGATGGCCAGGGCCAACCCCATGCCCCCCACCAGGGTCCCGACCCAGGCAAGGAGCAGCCGCTTTCGAGCCTGATCGGCCGGGGCCGGCAACTGGCTGGCCCGTCGCCAGAGCAGGCCGGCCACCAGGGCCCAGAGCCAGCTATCCCCCAGGTGAGCGCCCACCAGGGCCAGCCAGTGGATGGGCGCGCCGGCCCGCCGCTGGGACTCGTCCAGGGCCATGCGGGTGGAGAGGGCCTCGTCCGCCTTGTGAAGGATGGCCAGCAGTCCTTCCGCGGCCGGGGTGGGGTGGATCTCCGGGGGCGGCGCCTCTGGGGAAGGGGCGTAGGGCGTCGGGACCGGCCCGACGGAAGGGGCGGCAGCCGGTTCACCCAGGGCCCGCCGGGCTCGGACCGCGGCCGGGTGCTCTGGGTGCTCCTGGAGGAAGGCCTCCACCAGGGCCAGCTGGTGGGGCTTGTCGATGTCCATGCCCAGCTCCGGGTAGGGGGAGATGGCCGGCGCGCCGGTCACGCCCAAGAATTCCTGGGCCTTGTCCAACAGCTCGGCGATGGTCAGCTGGCGGAAGAGGAGCTTCAGCAGAGTCCAGGGGCCCAGGAGCCAGGCCTGCTGCAGGAAGTTCTTGCGGGTCTCCAGCATGTCCCGGATCCTGTCCTGGAAGCCGATCGCGGCCTGGAGATCCCCCAGGAAGAGGGCGCCGCTGCAGAAGGAGCCGTCCTTGAGGGGGACGAAGGTGCGACCGCTGCCCGGGAAGGTGGCCTCCATCACCTCCTTGGGGACCACGGACCAGTAGAGCTCTCGATCCAGGGGCTGGCAGGCCTGAACGAACCAGCGCACCATCTCGCCGGTGAGGAGGGGGATGTCCGCGGGGGAGGCCAGGACCATGCGGTCTGAGGGGTCCAGCTCCTGGAGTTTGAGCAGCCCCGCGTGCTGGTTGGCCCAGAGGCTGCCCTGGTTGGGCAGGTAGTGGACGGGACGCCCCAGGTCCAGCAAGGCTTGCTCCTCCGGGTCCATGCCCACCACCACCATCTCCCGGATCAGGCCGCTCTCCTCCAGCCCCTGGACCACGTGCCAGATCATGGGCATGCCGGCCACAGGGATGAGGACCTTGTGGGCCACACCGGTGGCCTCTTTCAGGGGATCCGGCTTGTGGGGGTTGTACCCGGCGGTGATGAGGACGTCGAAGGAGCTCTGTGACGGTGGGTGGGCCATGGCGCCGATCCCCTGGGTGTGGGTGGATGGGTGGAAAGGTGGCTCACGTCCTCGGCCTGGGGCTATTCGTCCTCTTCGAACCACTCCTCGTCAGAGAAATCCCGGGGCTCCCGAGGGGTGTAGAGGAGATAGGCCAGGCCCACGCCCATGAAGTAGAGGACGATGAGGGGGAGCATGACGATGGTCATGTTCACCGGGTCCACCGTGGGGGTGATGACGGCCGCCACCACCGAGATGAGGACCACGGCCTGGCGCCAGTAGTTCAGGAGCTGGGGCCCGCTGACCAGCCCGATCCGGGCCATGAAGGCGATGACCAGAGGGGTCTCGAAGGCCACGCCGATCCAGAAGACGATGCGGGTGATGAAGCTGATGTAGCGGTCGATGGTCCAGTCCTGGATGATGACGTCGCCCAGGAAGTTCTGGAGGAAATTGATGGCCACCGGCATCATGATGAAGTAGGCGAAGGCCACCCCGGCCAGGAAGAGGACCATGATCCCGGGCAGGAGCATGAGCAGCACCCGCTTCTCGTGGGGGTAGAGGCCCGGGGAGACGAAGGCCACGATCTGGTAGACGATGACGGGCATGGCGAAGGCCGCGCCCATGGTCAGGCTCACCTTGAAGAAGATGCCGATGGTGTCCGTGGGGCCGATGGCGATGAGCTTGTCCCCCACGGGCTCGGTGATGAACTTGAGGATGGGGGTGACGAAGACCATGCTGACCACCGTGCCCACCAGCAGCGCGGCCACGATCCAGATCAGCCGGTTGCGCAGCTCGGCCAGGTGCTCCATGAGCCCCATGCGGTGGGCTTCCACTGGGTCAAATTCCATGCCGTCGGTGCGCTGGCTCATGCCGGTTCCTCGTCCGAGTCCTCGTCCGGATCCATGCCCGTATCCACATCCTGGGCCGGAGGGGCCGTTTCAGCGTCGGCATTCTCCGGCCTCTTCTCCGCCGCCTCCGCCTCTGCCATGGCCTGTTGCAGGGCCGGTGGGGCGATGCTGTTCTCCTCGTTCACCTCTGGGGCTGTTCCGTCCAGCCTGGCCTGGCGTTCCCGCTCCAGCTTCTCCATGTGGGCCTTGATCTGGGCCGAGGCGGGGGAGGTCTGCCGGTTGCGCTCGATGACGCCCAGGGGCTGGTCCGGGGAGTCGACCGGGGAGTCATCTGGGGTGGGCTGCGCCTGGGGCTCCTCTTCCGGGAGCTGGCCCGGGGTTTTCTCCGGGGAGGCTTTCCCTGAGGCGGTTTTCTTGGCCGGGCTCTTCTTCTTGGGTTGGGGGTTCAGGATCTGGTTGATCTGCTTCTGGGGGTTGAGATCCCGCAGGTCTTTGAACTCGTCCAGGTCCCCCAGCTCCTCGTTGATCTGCCGGGTGACCTCTTCGCTGATCTGGCGCAGCTGCCCCAGGTAGCGGGCCATCTGCCGCACCGCCTTGGGGAAACGCTCCGGTCCCAGGAAGATCAGGGCGAAGATGAGGATGAAGATGAGTTCCAGCGGCCCAATGCCGAAAAAGCTGTCCATGAATGCCCTGTGTCCTCAGGTCGAAAACTCAGGTCGAAAACTCAGGTCGAAAACTCCACATCAAGCACACCCGTCCGGGGCCTTCCCAGCCGATCTCCGTCAGAAGATCTTGCCCTGCATCTCCTTGAGGGCCGTGCCCAGCACCCCGTTGATGAAGCGGGGGCTGCTGTCGCTGCCGAAAGTCTTGGCCAGCTCCACCGCCTCGTTGATGACCACCTTGGGAGGGGCGTCCGCCTCTGCGCTGCCCAGCTCGAAGAGGGCCAGGCGCAGGATGTTCCGGTCCACCACGGCCAGCTGCTCCACCGGCCACTCCGGCGCGTACTTGCCGATCATCGCGTCCAGTTTGGCCTGGTTGGCCAGGACGCCGGTCACCAGCCAGCGCAGGAAGCGCACCCCTTCGTCCCCCAGCTCCAGCTCCTGAATGCGGCTTTCCAGCACCTCGCCAGGGGGATGGCCCACGCTGTCGATCTCGTAGAGGACCTGGAGGGCCGCTCGCCGGGCCCGGCGTCGCTGCCTGATCTGCTGGTAGTGGAGCCGGCTGGGGCTTTCGGCCTGCTTCTCCGGAGCCTGCGCCGGCTTTTCGGCTTCCTCGGGCTTCGTTTCGGTGGACAAGAGTCTATTCTCCATGACGAGATCCTACAACTCCCATGCTGCCCGGCGCTTTCTTGCTGAGCTTACCACAAGGCGGGCGGCTTCAGCCTGGATCGGGCTCTGGACTACATCCCTCTACATCATCACCAGTCCGCCGTCCACGGTCAGCACCTGGCCGGTGATGAAGCTGGCTCGGTCCGAGGCCAGGAAGGCCACGGCCCAGGCCACATCCTCCGGCGTGCCCAGGCACCCGAGAGGGGTGTTGGCGATGGTCTGCTGCCGCTGTTCCTCGCTGAGCACGTCCGTGAGCGCGGTGGGGATGAAGCCCGGCGCCACCGCGTTGACGGTGATGTGGCGGCTGCCCACCTCTCGGGCCAGGCTCTTGGTGAAGCCGATGATCCCCGCCTTGCTGGCCGCGTAGTTGGTCTGCCCGGCCTGTCCGCTCAGCCCCACCACGCTGGTGATGTTGATGATGCGGCCGGCCCGGCGCTTCAGCATGCCCCGCAGGGCGGACTTGGTCACGTTGTAGACGCTCTTCAGGTTGGTGTCGATGACCAGGTCCCAGTCCTGCTCCTTCATGCTCAGGAGCAGGGTGTCCCGGGTGGTGCCGGCGTTGTTCACCAGGATGTGGATGGGGCCGAGCTCCTGGGTGACCGCCTTCACCAGAGCCTTGGCCTGGTCGAAGTCGCTCACGTCCGCCTGGAAGATCCCGCACTCCCCACCCTGGGCCCGGATGGCGTCAGCCACGGCCTGGGCGCCGGCCTGGTTGCTGCGGTAGTTGATGGCCACTCGGGCGCCGCCCGCGGCCAGCTCCTGGGCGATGGCCGCCCCGATGCCGCTGCTGCTGCCCGTCACCAGTGCCACTTTCTGGGAGAAGTCCATCTGCTGCGTCCTGTCTGCGGTGGTCGGTTGGGTGGATCGAGTTGATCAGTTCGTGTTGGCTTCTGTTCCCCGGCGGAATCGCTGGATGCGCTCTTCGATTTCCGCCACGATCTCCCTCAAAGAGGAGGGATCGCTTTCGCCGAGATAGCTCGCCAGGATTTTCAGGAGCCCCTGCATGTCCGGCTGGCAAGCATACATCAATGCGGCGATGCCGTTCTCGTAGATGCTCACCCGTAGAAAGTTCCCCTATCGGTAGAGGGAAGGCAGATCATACGGCTTGGGCAGGAGGAGCCCCTTCCTCTGAATTATACCGCACAATCCGCGGATCACAGAATGGTTGCGAAAAAGCAAGGCGCGACGATTCAGCCCTGGAAATGGGCCGCGAAGGCCGCCACGCCCTCCGGATCCTGCACGTTCAGCCGGGTGGCTCGACGCTGGATGCGCTTGGCCAGGCCGGTGAGCACGTCTCCCGGCCCGATCTCCGCGAAGACGGTGACCCCCGCCTCCACAGCCAGGCGCATGGACTCGGTCCAGCGCACGCTGCCGGTGAGCTGGCTGACCAGCTCCTCCTGCAGCCCGGTCCGGTCCGTCAGGGGCAGGGCGGTGGTGTTGGCGATGATGGGGACCACAGGATCGGCGATGGGGGTGGCCTGGATGGCGGCCCGCAGCTCGGCCGCAGCCGGGGCCATGAGGGGGCTGTGAGCGGCGATGCTCACGGCCAGGGGGACCACCTTGCGGGCCTTGGCCTGGCGCAGGGCCTCCATGGCCGCCTCCATGCCCGTCCGATCCCCGGAGATGACCACCTGGCCCGGGCAGTTGTCGTTGGCCACCTGGACCACGCCCCCGGTCTCCTGGGCCACCTCCTGGCAGATGCGGGCCACCGTCTCCTGGTCCAAACCCAGGATGGCGGCCATCATCCCTGGGGCCCGCTGGCCAGCCTCCTTCATCAAGCGGCCCCGCTCCCGGACCAGGCGCAGGCCGTCGGGGTAGCTCAGGCTGCCGGCGGCCACCAGGGCCGTGTACTCCCCCATGCTGTGCCCGGCCATGAACTGAGGGCGAGGCAGGGGGCCCATCTCGCTCTCCAGGGCCCGGAGCGCCGCTACGCTGGCCGCCATGAGGGCCGGCTGGGCGTTCACCGTGTCCGTGAGGATCTCCTCCGGCCCTTGGTAGCAGAGCCGACTCAGGGCGAACCCCAGGACATCGTCCGCTTCCTCCATGGCCGCCCGGGCGGCAGGGTAGCGCTGGGTCAGCTCCTGGGCCATGCCCACGTGCTGGCTGCCCTGGCCGGGGAAGAGCAGGATCAGAGGGGCGGTCTCGCTGCGGAAGGCCACCGGCGTGGGCTGATCGGTGGGGTGTTCGGTGGGCTGCTGGGTGGGTTCGGTCATGGCATGCTCCCTTCGCAGGGGGCCGGGCAGGGGGAGGGTCCTAGCCCCGGCAGATAGCAAACAGGGGATTTGGAGCCTGTGGACCAAATCCCCTGTTCATGATCGATGGTGTGGCGGCCGATTAGGCGGATTCCTCGATCTCGTAGACCTGCCGTCCCCGGTAGTAGCCGCAGTGGGGGCAGACCCGGTGGGGCAGTTTCTTGTGATGGCAGCGGGGGCAGCTGACCAGGTGCGGCACGCCGATGGCGTCGTGGGCGCGGCGGCGGTTGCGGCGGCCCTTGCTGATCTTTCGCTTCGGTAACGGACCCATCTTCTTTCTCCTTCAGGAACTTTGTCCAAGAACTCTGTCCAAGAACTCTGTCAAAAATTTTGTGCACCGACAGTGTTGGGGGCACGGAACGGTGTGTGCAGAATGTGTGCTGGCGCCGGATGGACCCCGGATGCCTGGCCTCTCGGTGGGCCAGGTGTCCGGCGGAGGCGTGCCTACGCCTCGTCCAGTTTGTCTCGCAGGGCCAGGAGGGCGGCCCAGCGGGGGTCAACCTCTGGCGCCTCGCTTCCGTTGGACTGGATGCCTTCCTGGCTGGCCTCCTCGGCCTTCTGGAGCTCTGCGGCGATAGCCAGGCAGCTCTCCGCGGCCTCCCCGGTGCAGGTGGGGTACATGGGCAGGGAGAGCCAGATGTTCTGCCGGACGATCTCACCGATGTTCAGGATGTGATGGTCATCGATGAGCAGGGCTGCGTCCATCAACTCCTCTTCCGTGCCTTCGTATTCCTGGGGCGGAATGAAGCGCCCTGTCACCACATCCGTGAGGGGGCGGAAGCTCTCCTCCAGGTGGACCTGGGCCTGGATGGCCACGGGCCTCAGGCAGCGGCTGCAGGTCATCTCCACCGTCACCGTCAGGTCACCGGTGACCAGCACGCCGCTGTGGATCCGCAGCAGCTCCACTTCCCCGGTCAGCGGTGTGACCGGCACGAGCTCCGGATCCAGCCCCCGGATGTCCTCGTCCAGGGTGTAGCGACGAGTGGACCCGATGGGCTTTTGCAGTAGCTGAGAAACGTTATATTGCATTTTAAGCTCCTTTGCTGTCCGCCTCCCCATCGCGAAACCGTGCAGAACCTTCCCGCCATCTCGGAAGGCCTGCTCGGGCTTCAAACGACAGCGAATTCTCTTTGAGCAGACGGCATCCTATTATAGAAGCAGGGGGGTGTTCTGTCAAAAACATGGGAGCTTTTGGCCTGGGCTGTTTTTGGCCCAGGCTGGGGCCATTGGTATAATGGGCGAACGTGCCTTGTGCATTTGCCGAAGATTTAACAATAAAAACATGGTTTATTGACAAAACGGACGGACCTTGTTATACTAGGCCACGATTTGGAACAGAGCATAGTCGCATCGAACGCTCTGAAAGGTTCCGGGGGGCCAGTCTTTTCCCGGCTTTCCGGGGTTGTGTCCGCCGTGCTTCACCCGCAGTTCGCTCAGCAGGCTTCCCGCTCAGCAGGTTTCCTGTGTTGATCTTTTACCGAGAGAGGCTTTCATGGCAGTAGGCTTCCGCCGTGACGAAAACTCACCCGCCTGGCAGATCCTGGAGTATCTCCAGCGCCACGAGTCGGCGACCATCAAGGAGCTGGAGCAGTTCCTGGGGGTCACCACCACAGCGGTGCGCCAGCATCTGACGGCCCTGCAGGCCGAGGGGCTGGTGGAGCGGCGGACGGAGCACTCGGGAGTGGGGCGGCCCCATCACGCCTACTTCGTGACGGACGCGGCCCGGCAGCTCTTTGCCTGTCATTGCGACGACCTGGCCCTGACTCTCCTGGACGAGATGTACCGCATGGAAGGGGCCCAGCGGGTCTCCCAGCTGCTGGAGCGGGTGCGCAATCGCCTGGCCGCCCGCTACGCGGAGAGCGTGAAATCCTCGTTGCTCCAGGAGCGGGTCCAGGAGATGGCCGCGGCCCTGGGCGAGCAGGGCATCCTCACGGACGTGGACGCCCAGGACGACGCCATCGTGCTGCGCACCTACAACTGCCCTTACCACGACCTGGCCCAGGAGTACCGGGAGATCTGTGAGATGGACCAAGGGGTGATCCAGCAGGTGTTGGGGTCGGACGTCTCCTTGAGCGCCTGCATGATGGACGGGGCGGGCGGCTGTTCCTTCGTGGTCTCCACCGGCGCCTCAGGCTCCTTCGACGCCTCGGAGGAGGCGGAAGGGTGAGGGGGTTGCGCCGGATTTGAGGCGCCGAAACCCACGGGAGCTTGCCAGCCGTCCCGGCCGGAGCAGGCTCCGACGGCCACCATCGCGGATGCGCGGCTCATCGATAGCCGCATCGATCTTTGACTGATTTTCAACCGAGTTTAGTTTGGCGTTGTTTGGTTTGGCGTTCAACCGAGTTTGACATCTAACCGAGTTTGACAGAGGGAGTAGAGAAAGCACCATGAGTGTACTTGAGATTCGCAACCTGCATGCAAGCGTAGAGGACACCGAGATCCTGAGGGGCG
>Ga0256841_1002453_pt1 | contig 14756 bp, 13 predicted proteins | sample 356308metaG_FD_185971 | JGI IMG/M metagenome (GOLD analysis project Ga0256841, IMG submission 185971) | Hydrothermal vent microbial communities from Mid Atlantic Ridge, Atlantic Ocean - 356-308 | ecosystem: Environmental > Aquatic > Marine > Hydrothermal vents | place: Atlantic Ocean: Mid...
GCGCAGGAAATAAAAAGATAGTTTTAGACTACATGGGAAGATTCAGAATTTTTCTAGCAGAACTGATGGACATCATACCTGAAGATGTATTTGAATTTGTTTGGGTAGTTGATTTTGATATGTTTGAAGTTGAAAATGGAGAAATTAAAGCCTTACACCACCCTTTCACCATGCCTCGTGATTTAGATGCTCCAGTAGATGAGATGGAATCTATCGCTTATGATATTGTATTAAATGGAGTAGAGCTTGGTGGTGGAAGTATAAGGATACACAAAAAAGATATACAAGAAAAAGTATTTAAACTACTTGGCATAAGTGAAGAAGAGGCAAATGAGAAGTTTGAGTTTTTATTAGATGCACTGAAATTTGGAGCACCGCCACATGGTGGTTTAGCCATAGGATTAGATAGGCTTATCATGCTCTTAACAAAATCCAGTAGCATAAGAGATGTGATAGCATTTCCTAAAACACAAAGAGCACAGTGCCTTCTTACAAATGCACCAAGTCCTGTCGATAATGCACAATTAAGAGAATTGGGCATTAGATTAAGAGAGTTAAATAAAAACAAATGAATACAAAATATCTAATTCTAATAATTGGAGCCCCAGGAAGTGGCAAAACTACAGATGCCGAGATTATTGCCAAAGATAATCCTGATACTATGGCTCATTTTTCAACAGGTGAGCTATTAAGAGAAGAAGTAAAATCAGGAAGTGACCTTGGAAAAATTATAGATAAAAAGATAAGTATAGGAGATCTGGTTCCTGTTAATATCGCCGTTGAAACCATCATAAAAGCTATCAATAGTTCTAAAAAAAAGGTTATACTAGTAGATGGCTTTCCAAGATCAGTAGAGCAAATGATGGAGCTAGAAAAAGAGTTACTTTATAATTCAAATATTAAATTATCTATGGTTATAGAGGTGCAAGTAAGCGAGAAAGTAGCCAAAGAAAGAGTACTTGGACGAGCTCGCGGAAATGATGATAGAGAGGAGATTTTTACAAATCGGATGAAAATTTACAATAAACCACTCGGCATGATAAGAGATTTTTACAAAGCTGAGGATTTACTAGTGGAGATAGATGGGGAAAGAGAGATAGAACAAGTAGTAAAAGATATGGAAAATAAAATAAATGAAAACATATAATTTCTATAGCGTTATCATTGGGACGGAGTTATTAAATGGTAGAAGAGAAGATAAACATTTTAACTTTATAAATAAGGCACTTAGAGAAAGAGGGTTAAAACACGAGGGCAATTTTGTCATAAACGACAATCCTCCCTTAATGGAAAATGTCTTTAAGATGATAGCGCTTGATCCTAAAAGTGTTATTTTTTGTTTTGGTGGTATCGGATCAACCCCAGATGATTATACTAGAGAAGTAGCAGCCAAAGCATTTTCATCCGGAGCTTTAGAAACAAATCCAACCGCACTAAAACTAATCATAGATGAATTTGGAGATGGTGCATATCCGCACAGAATAAAAATGGCAGATATCCCTAAAGGCGCAAAACTTTTAGAAAATGTTGTCAATAGAGTACCCGGCTTTTATATAGATGGGCGATTCTTTTTTACTCCCGGTTTTCCATCTATGGCTCATCCTATGGTAATTTGGGCACTAGACAATCTGTTTGAAAAAAAATCAGATAAATATACATGTGGTTTTAAAGCTGATTGTTCAGAAAATGATTTGATAGATATTATGGATGCTTTGCCGAAAGATATAGAGCTATCTTCCTTACCTAAAATTGAAAATAACAAAAAAACTGTGGATATTTATCTTGCAAGTTATAATAAAGACAAATTAATGTTATGGTGTAATTTTTTCAAAAAAGAGATGGATAAAATAGATAAAAAATATTTAGACGAATATTAAAAGCTATCCTTGATAACTCAATTCTTTAAAAAATAATTATCAACCCCATCGGCAATACCTTTGGCTATAAGATTTTCATACTGAAAATTAAAAAGCCTAACACCTTCAGTTGGATTTGTGATATATCCAGTTTCAATCAAGATTGCTGGCATTTGTGCGCCAACTAACACCCAGAAGGGAGCCTCTCTGACACCACCATCTACAACTTTGTATTTCCTTCTCAAAGACTTTAATATTCCCTGTTGTACATCCAATGCCATTTTATTAGCCTGTATGATTTTAGCACGGTTCATTACACTTAAAAAAATATTTTTACTATAATAATCCATATCTCTCATAGCAGATTTGTTTTCCATAGCTGCCACATGTTCACTTCTTCTACTTCTATTAGGGGAAAGGAAAAATGTTTCCAAACCTTTAGAAATTAAATATTGATTTCTTTTTGGGGCTGCATTAGCGTGTATAGATATAAAAAGATCAGCTTTTTTTCTATTTGCAAATTTAGTTCTATTTCTTAGTTTAACAAAGTAATCTCCACTTCTTGTAAGATAAACTTTATATCCTCTTTTAGTGAGTTCTTTAGCCGCCTTAAGAGCAATTTTTAAAACGGCTCTTTTTTCATATCTTCTTTGATATCCAATAGCCCCTGAATCTTTTCCTCCATGCCCTGGATCAAGAACTATTATTTTCTTGCTCGGACTAAATAAAACTCTTTTTTTATTAACTTTGGTGGCAATTTTTTTTGTAATTTTTTTCTTAGGGTAAAAATCTATTAAAACTTGATTATTGTCTATTTTAAGATAGTAGTTTCTTCTCTTCTTACTTTCTAAAACTACCCTGGTTGTAGTTCTATCATACTGTGCAACTCTTATTTTGTTTAGAATATTTGGTGTTTTTATTTTAGATTTACTCACTAAAATAGTTTTAAAATCATAAACTTTTCTATAATACCTCTTGCTTCTTAAGGCAAAAGATTTTATATCATCAGATGTAACTTTTTTATTAAAAAGTAGTTTAACACCATCTTCTTTGGCGGTTATTGAAGTCAATATTAATTTAACTCTTTTTTTACTAAGTGTTTTTGTTTTATAAGTTTTTGCTTTATGAATAGTTTGCTGTTTATTTAGCAGTAATAAAAGCTCTTTTTTGTAATTTGTACCATCAATATTTAAAATTTTTGAACTTTTTACAAGTCTTTTAAGTGTAGCTATTTTTAACTCTTTATCATTATTTATAATAGATTTTATATAAATATTTTGTAAAGAATGAAATATCTTTAGCATTTCACTATCGCTTGCTAAACTCATTTTTTTATCATATGAGTATACTTGTTTCAAATATACAGAGTTCGCAAAAAGAGAAATAGTTACGAAAAATATAATGAAGATTTGTTTAAACATTTTCTCCATTTACCAATTTATTTATGAGTTCCTTAACACTTATTATCTCTTTTAATTTATATCCATTTGAACCTGTAAAAAATAGACCCGTATCTACTCTTCCCAAGTATGCGTCTGAAAGCCTATCAGCTATACAATATCCAACCTCTTTGGCTTCCTGTCCTCTATGGCAAGGGCTTACACAATTACTAATACATTTTATCTTCGGACCTTCTCTTTTATCTACCATATCAATAAGATTTGTTCTAACTCCACGAGCAGGATATCCAACTGGAGACTTTAAAAGTTTAATATCTTCTGCTTTAGAATCAATTATAACTTGTTTAAAGTTTTCACTGGCATCACATTCAAAAGTGCCAATAAATCTAGTACCCATCTGTACTCCATCTGCTCCTAGTTCCATAACTTTAACTATATCATCGTGGTCCCATATGCCACCAGCTGCAATCAAGGGAAAATCTCCCCAGTTTTTTATCTCTTCTTTTATCGGTTTAATCAAGTTTTCCAGCTGGTACTCTTCCTTGAAACATTGATCATAAGTAAAACCCTGATGTCCTCCGCTTTTTGGACCTTCCACCACAATAGCATCAGGCAACCTATCATATCTCTGCTTCCATCTTTTACATATAATTTTTAGAGCCTTTGCTGATGAAACTATAGGAACTAGAGCAACATCGGGATAACCTGCTGCAAATTCCGGCATATTTGTTGGAAGTCCAGCACCTGTAATAATTATATCTACTCCAAGTTCACAAGCATCTCTAGCCACTCTGCCATAATCATTTATCGCATACAGCACATTTGCTGCTATTGGTTTGCCACCAGAGATTTTTTTAGCACTATTGATTATCGCTTTAAAGGCGTCTCTTGAATAAAAATTATCAACTTCAAATGGTCGATTATTTATCTCTTTTTTGGTAAATTTTTGATTTTTATAGTAACCTGTTCCAACCGAACTTATAACTCCTAACCCACCGTTTAAGCTTACATTACCAGCAAGATTATCCCAACTAATACCTAGGCCCATGCCTCCTTGAATAATTGGGTGTTTAATAGTATGTTTTCCTATTTTTAGAGGTTTAAATGTCATCATATCACCTTTATTTTTGCAAATTTTCTTTTTCCTACCTGCAATACATAATCACCTATTTCTAGTTGCATTTGCATGTCTTGTATTTTCACCTGATTTATACTAACAGCATTTTGTTTTATATCTCTTCTGGCTTGTGAAGTTGATGGCTCTAGTTTACAATCTACTAAAGCTTGAGCTATCCATATGGGACCTTTTACTTTATATTCAACTATATCACTTGGCAATTGGTTTTTAGAGTGTACTTTATCAAACTCTGCTTTTGCAACTTTTGCCAAATCTTTATTGTGATATCGTTCAACTATCTCTAAAGCTAAGTTTTCTTTGGCTATTTTTGGATGCAAAATTCCATCATTTACTTTTTGCTTCAATGAGCTTATCTGCTCAATAGACAAAGAGCTAAGCAATTCATAATATCTCCACATTAAATCATCACTGATACTTAACATTTTACCAAACATGTCATTTGGACTATCTGTGACACCTATATAATTGCCTAAAGACTTACTCATCTTATTTATGCCATCAAGCCCTTCTAGCAGTGGCATCATAACTACCGCTTGTTCTTTTCCTGTATTGTAAGCTCTCTGAAGGTGTCGGCCCATTAGAAGATTAAACTTCTGATCAGTTCCACCCATTTCAATATCAGATTTTATAGCAACACTATCATATCCTTGCAACAATGGATATAAAAATTCGCTTATGGAAATTGGTGCATTTGATTTATATCTTTTTTCAAAATCTTCTCGCTCCAACATTCTTGCAACATTAAATGTTGTTGTAAGCTCTAACATTCCCGTAGATCCAAGTTTATTTATCCAAGAAGAGTTAAACAAAATTTGAGTTTTTTTCGGGTCTAAAATCTTAAAAACCTGCTCTTCATAGCTTTTTGCATTTTTTATAACAGTAGCTCTATCTAATTTTTTTCTAGTTTCACTTTTGCCAGTTGGGTCCCCTATCATACCTGTAAAATCGCCAATTATAAACTGGACTATTGCTCCATATTTTTGAAAAAGTGCCATTTTTTGCAATAAAACAGTATGCCCTAAGTGTAAATCTGGAGCTGTAGGATCAAAACCTGCTTTTACAAAGTAACTCTCTTTGTTTTTAAAATAATTATTTAAAAGTTTAGTTACTCTTTCCTCGTCTATAATTTCACTAACTCCTCGCTTTATCTCTTTTAAAGCACTCTCAACCATACTGTTTTCTCCTATTTAACTTTTATATGCATCATTTGCTGAAACAAATTCTATAACTTGATATTTTGATTTTAAATTATTTCTAATCGATTTTATTGATTTATCAGGAACTTCTAATATCATCTCAAAAAAATCTATATGTCCCTCTTCTGATTTACCAAGCTCAATTGTTACTAAATTTATCTGCATTTTAGCTAAATATGCCAAAAATGCTGCTAAAGTTCCTTTTTTGTTTTTCAAACTTACAATTAGCTTATATCTCTCAGGTGCATCTTTTGTCCATTTAACAAAAACCATAGCTTCATTTTTTTTCATTAAGCTATATGCTCTATCACATAGTTTATGATGAACGAATACATCATTTCCTTTTTTGAAACCCATGATATCGTCACCTCTTTTTGGATGACAACAAAAATCAAAATATACATTAGAAATATTTTGATTTGAATACACTACTATATTTTCAAATTTTTGTTTTTTTATTTTATACCTATCAAAATTTAACAATGGAAATATCAGTTTATCGGCTTTTGGATATTTCTTGAGAGCATTTACAACATCTTTAAAGTAAACTGAATCTGTAGTTATCTTAAACACTTTTTTGGTCAAGTTTTCTTTTTCTAGCCATAAAGGAATATTTGATTTTTTTGATTTAAAAGTATTTGTTAGTATATTAATTGCAATTTTTTGATTTATATCTCTAATTTTTTGCCTGCAATTAGTACGAATTGTATTGATTGCTTTACCTGTTTTAACGCTTTTAATCCAACTGCATCTATATTTTGGCTCTTTTGAAGTGATAATTCTAACAATATCACCATTTTTAAGCTCTGTCAAAAGAGGAACTTTTTGCTTATTAACATATCCTTCTTTTGCAAATATTCCGATTTCCGTATGGACTTCATACGCAAAATCAAGCACAGTAGCTCCTCTAGGTAAAGAGAAAATATCGCCTTTTGGTGAAAACACAGCAATATCTTCACTATATAAATTATCTTTTGCTATTTGATAAAATTCTTCAATATTTTCAATTTCTTCATTTTGATTTTTTAATTCATCTAACCAGTCTAACTTTGGATTTAAACCAACACTTTTATATTTCCAATGAGCAGCCAACCCAAATTCAGCAGTTTTATCCATATCATAAGTTCTAATTTGTGACTCAATTATTGATTTATCATCAAATACCGTAGTGTGTATAGTTTGATATCCATTCTCTTTTGGAATTGCAATATAGTCTTTAAATCGTGCAATTAGTGGATTAAATTGTTGGTGTATCAAACCTAGCACATTGTAGCAATCTATACTTCTCTCTACAATTACTCGAATTGCCAAAAGATCTAGAACTTCTTCAATGGAAATTCCTTTACGCTGCATTTTCAAATATATAGAATAATGATGCTTAATTCGTTTTATAATAGTAAAATCAGCTTCATTAAATCCATCTTTTAACATCAGGGTTCTTATTTTTGCAGCAAAATGATTTAATCTCAATTGAAGTTGTTGTTTATGTTCATTAATGTAATCATCTATTTTTTTGTACTCTAGTGGCATTACATAAAAAAAACTCTTATCTTCAAGGTATTTTTTGATAGATGAAATACCAAGTCTATGAGCAATTGGTGCATAAACTACTACTGTTTCTTCACTGATTCTTTTCTGTTTTGCAGGAGATAAACTATGAAGTGTCATCATATTATGAATCCTGTCGCAAAGTTTAATAATCAAAACTCGGACATCACTTATTGAAGCAAGTAACATTTTGCGAAATGTTAAAGCTGAAGAAATAATTCTTTCATTTGAATACGATGGGATTAACTCACTATCACGGATTTCCATAATCTTTGTTAAACCCTCAACTAAACCACCTATCTCTTTGTTAAAATCATTATCTATTGTATCTATATCACAATTTGTATCTTCAACAACATCATGAAGTAAGCCGGCAACAACCATTGCCTCATCACCGCCATAAAAAGAGACAAGAGAAGCAACCAAAATTGGATGATTTACATACTCTTCTCCACTTTTTCTATACTGTCCATGATGTTGCTTGACAGAAAAGTCAATAGCCTTTTGAATAAGAGGAGTAATCTCAATAAAACTTCTTAAAATAGATATAGAGGTTTCTATGTCCCGAGATTGCTCTATTTTTTCTAATAAATTCTCTAATATCATTTTAATCTGTTATTGATTCCAGCCCTACTTTGCCCTCAGCAATTTCTCTTAAAGCTATATCAGTAAATTTTTCTTTATTACTGTTATTTTTAACTAAAGGTAAAGCACCATTTGCTAATTGTTCTGCTCTTTTTGCCACTATAATGGATAGTAAATATTTATCATTATCAAGCATTTTAAGTGCTTTTGCTACAGTCTGTTCTATTCTTTGCATATTATTTTTCCTTTATTGATCTCTATTTTTCACTATTGAACAGCTACTATGATCGCCTTCAATTATATTTAGTAAATTATTTTTTTCAAACATATTACAGACAATTATTGGCAATGAATTATCTTTAGCTAAAGCAATTGATGTGTCATCCATCACTTTTACATTATCTTTTAATGCCATTTCATATGTTAGTTCTATGTATTTTGTGGCATCTATAAATTTATTTGGATCTTTATCATAAACACCATCAACTTTTGTTGCTTTTATTATCATATCTGCATCAATCTCTACTGCTCTTAAAGTAGCAGCGGTATCGGTTGTGAAGAAAGGATTTCCTGTTCCTGCTGCAAATATAACAACTCTCCCTTTTTCCAGATGCCTTTTTGCTCTTCTGACTATGAAAGTTTCACATATTGCTTCCATTTTAATTGCACTTTGTACTCTAACATCTACACCAACATGTTCAAGTGCTTCTTGCATAGCAATAGAATTGATAACAGTAGAAAGCATTCCCATATAATCACCGCTTGACCTTTTAATGATACCATCTTTCGCGGCACTCACTCCCCTGATGATATTTCCTCCACCTATAACAATTCCGACTTCAACTTCATTTTCTATCAAAGTTTTAATCTCATTTGCTATAAATTTTAAAATAGAAGTATCTATACCAAAACCATTTGTTCCAGCTAATGCTTCACCAGAAAATTTAACTAATATTCTTTTTCTTGATTTCATCTAATCATCCTTTTTGGCAAGAGCCTAGTAAAAATTCCTCTTTACTTTTGCTAACGATTCGCATAAAAACAACGATTTGTTTTTATCAATCAACCAAATTCACTTTGTTTTTAAAAAACTTTGTATTTTACCTAAATATAACTAAAAAACTAATTTACTCTTATCAAGTCCAACGGATTTATATGATAATTTTTTTGTGTAACTTCCAGAGTTAAATCATTGTTAACTCTTCCAATAATATATCCTTTTCTTATCTTTTTTCCAACTCTGATTGTTGGTGCTATTTTACTAAGATGTGCGTATATGGTATGAATTCCATTACTGTTTTCTATAATAATTACTTTGTCAAGGACTGCTGTATTCTTTGCGAAGACTACTTTTCCATTTAAAATATTTCTAACTTTTCCATTGTCTATTTTTGAGGAAAGTACCACAGATTCATTAAAAATTTTTATTTGATAAATAGGATCAATATAGTTGCCAAATTTTCTTTTTACTATAAAACTTGCTAGTGGAGCTATAGTTTTTTTACCTCTATATCTTTTTACTTTACTTCTTTGATAAGAAGACCCAATCTGACGCACACCAAATTTTGTTTGATTTGTATTTTTTATATTTTGTTTTTGATTTTTTAATACTATTTTTTTTGATTTTTTTAAAATCTTTAGTTTTTCTAAAGTCATTCGAATGCTTATCTTTTCTCTTCTTATTCTATATAATTTGTTTCTATAATTTTTTTTCTCTTTGCTTAATTTGTTGATAGCTAATTCTCTTTTCTTTTTCAATGAAAGCAATCTTTTTTTCTGAATTTGGGAATTATCTATCTCTTTTTTTATACTTATAATCTCTTTTTTGCGAATTGATATAGTGCTATTTATTTTTTCATAATTTTGAGATAATTTCATAAATTCTTTTTTTAAAATTATATTCATCTTTTCCAATACTTTATCTACAACTATAGAATCCTTAGTTTCAATAAAATTTTTATCACTCACCAAATAATATGAAAAATCTTTTGCGATAATATCTATAATTTTTTTCTCTAAAATACTTTTTTGCTTAGATAATTTTTTATTATTAATTAAAAGTTTATTTAATACTTTATATTTGATTTCTATATTTGATTCATTTGATTTAACGCTAATATCCAAATCATCTATATTCTTTTTTAATAGTTTTAAGTTTTTTGTCTGTTTTATAATTTGGTATGCTAGATAATTTAACTTTTTTGTAATCTTTTTTTCTATTTTGCCTTTTGAAGACAGATTATTTGCCTGTTCCTTTATTTTCCCTCCAATATCAGCCTGCAGAAAAGAAAAAGATATTAGTAAGACAAAAGAAAAAAATATTTTCATATCTATTTTTTACTCATCTGTCTAGAGACTATAGCAACAATAAAAAGAGATAATAATAGTGCTATACCAAATAAAAGAGATGCGTCATAAACAATATCAAATTTTGGGATATCTATATTTAAGGCATCAAGTTTCTTCTGAATATATAAACTTTTTGGCAAAAAAATAAAAATAGAAGATACAAATGATGTGCTAATAAAAGAATCAATCAAAACTAATTTATACAAAAATGCACTTTTTACCCAATAATTTGCACCAAAATATCCCATTATTTTTATCTTTTCTTCATGTTCTAATATCCAAATTCTTATTTGCTTAAAAAGAAGCAATATTGACATCAAAGCTATAATAGTTGTGAAAATATAAGTAATAAGCTGTAATATCTGCAATATTCGATATATACTTTCATAAGTTTTTGTAAAAATTTCCACTCTAGTTACCTGTTTCAATGCCAAAAGCTTACTTTTTATTTTATTTAATCTATCTTTGCTTGGTAATGTATTTAAAGTTATGGAATAAAAATATGGTAGAGAAATTTTAAGAATAGTTAAATTTTCAGATGACATGCTATCTTTTAATTTATTAACTATTTTTTTCGGACTAATTTTTGAAACTAAGTTGACTTCTTTAACAATTTTTTGCAAATCTAATGTATTAATTTTTTTGTTAGAAACCAATACTATCGAATAATTTTTAATTAATTTTTTATTTTGATCTTGAATAATCTTATATATAACAACGCTAAATTGCACACTAAAAAGTAAAATAAATAATGAAAGTATAACGGATATATGGTTTTTAAGAGACTTCATACAAGCCTCCTTTGTCTATAAAAAAATGTTTATAATTAATACCTATGGTAGATGGTATATGATGAGTCACAACAACAACTGTTGTTCCAAGATGCTCCCTTGCATTTTTTAAAAGATTCCATATTACTTCACTTGAATAATTATCTAAATTTCCTGTTGGTTCATCTGCGAGTATCAATACAGGATTATGTGCCAAGGCTCTTGCAATCGCAACTCTTTGTTGTTCTCCACCACTTAGTTCAAGTGGATATTTTCCAATTTTATGAGTTAATTTTACATGTCGCAATAGTTTTTCAGCTTGGGTTTCACAAACAGATTTTGAAAATCCTCCAATCATCAAAGGAAGCATAATATTTTTTTCTATCGTCCAACTTTCAATCAGTTTATAATCTTGAAATACTATGCCCAAATATCGTCTCAAAAGATTTAGTTTAGAATTTTTCAGATTTTTAGTATCTACACCGCATATCTTAAGATTCCCTTTTTTTGGAAGTAATTCTCCGTAAAAAGATTTTAATATTGTTGATTTGCCACTTCCGCTTTTTCCTGTGATAAAAATAAAATCATGTGAAGATATGTTTAAATCAACCCCCGTCATGATGGGCTCATCCTTGCCATATCCTAAGCATAAATTTTTTGCTTGAACTACATGTTTCATTTGACTGTCCCCTTTAGTAGGAGCAAAGCTCCTGCTAAATTCCTCGCGACTAAAGCTTTGGTTGTCACCAAGAAAAAACTATTTATTGTCCATTTTAAAGAGAGCAAAGCTCTATTTAAATTCCTCGCGACTGAATTACTAAGTAAAACTTCTGCGTGTTTCATTTGGATGCCTCTCCAGTTAGATTTTTTAACCATTTTACAAGAAGATTGTGAGCTTGCTTATTTGCTTTTGTTTCTAATATATTATCCGGAAAATAAGATACTTTACCTTTGGAAAATTCTACATAAACTCTTTCGTTTTTTGTACTAGCCCCAAATGATAACTTTATCAATCCTTCATTTTCATTAATTATATAAATACTCTCTACATGTAAAAAAAAATCCTTTTCACTTTTTATTGTTTTATGAAAATTTTTTACTATTTTTCTAAAGTCATATATGGAATTGAATCCAATTTTACCGATCTTTTGCTTTTCTTCAGATTCTTCTTCATTTTCTAGAGTTATATCATAGATGTCTTTTGCTTGTTTTTTCCATCTATCTTCATATTTACTACTAATATCTAAATTTTTATTTTTATTTATGTTTATGTTTAATCTATTTAATTTTAAAAATTCTTCGATAGAATATCTAAAATATTTTTCGCTATCGCTTCTAAGCTCAAGTGTACCACTTGGTTTTAAAACTCTTATGGATTCACCTATAAATTCACTTGAAATTACTCTTCTATGCGGTTTTTTATCCCAAGGAACTGGAAAATGGACAAAGATCTTTCCAACACTATTTGAATTTAAAAATTCTAAAAAAATCCTTGCATCATAGTTTAATATAGAAATATTATCGATACCTTGTATCTCACACTGTTTTGCTACTTGTTCAATTGAGGGATTGTGTATCTCTAATCCTATAAAATGTATATCTTTATGCTTTTTAGCTTGATACAAAAGATGTCTTCCACTTCCAAAACCAATCTCTATCCATATCTCTTTTTTGTTTTTAATTCCATCTGTAAAGAAATCTATATCTTTTATGACATCAAATCTTTTTTTATTTTTTATTTTTTGTGGCTCTATGTTTGAAAAAATGACATTACATTTGCACAAATCTCTAAAATCTCTAAGTGCCTGTTGCACAAAAACAACTTGTGACGGGCGAGAAATCTTATCAGCTTTTAGCAAAATACCATCATTCTTTTCTCTTAACAGTATAAAAAATTCTTCATCGTTTTGATAAACTTTTATAAGTGATTCATTTTTTTCACAAATTGCTTTATATAAAAATTCACTATTGCCAAACTTTGCAGGAAAATTTGGCATAGTGATACTCTTGGTTTTAAAATTTGGCATATTTATATTTTTATTCTTTTGGTATTGTTATCAATATAGGCTCTGATGGCTTGGACGCTAAACCATACTTATCCAAAGCAACAACACTATATTTATACTCAACACCAGGAAATACATCTCTATCTTGATAGCTAAATGACCTTATCCCTGTTAGATTTTGCACTTTACCTCTAAATTCTTTTTTTATATTGTAACTAACTGCTCTATCATCATTGCTCATCCAAGTTAACATAACACTGTTGGCACCTTGTTTTATTGATGTTATAGATACACGATTTGGAATAGCAAGAGTTGCGCCCACTATTGGAGATGGTTGTTTTAATGATTCCAATCCATCTTTATCAACAGCGGTAACTTTATAATAGTAACTCTTTCCATTTTGATTTATCAAATCTACAAATTTTGTATCTTTTGTTTTTGCATAATAGCTATAAAAGAGTATTGGATTTACTGTTCTGTAAACCTTGTAATATGAAATATCAGAATTAAGAGAAGCGTTCCAGCTTAGAACTATCTTTTTTGGTAAATCGTGTGTTGCTCTAACATTTTCCACCATTGCAGGCAATGGTTTTGTTGAAGCTTCTACAATTTGGCTTGGCTTGGACAAAATGTTATCAAATGTTTTTACTCTGATTCTATACTTATATAGATAATTATTTTTTAATCCCGAATCAATATATTCTGCGCTCAACCTTCCTTTAACAGTAGCTATTTTTTTCCATTCAACAGAACTTAAATCATTTCTCTCAATGACATAGGCAGAAACTCTTGGATACTCTAATGGCCTCCATATTATTTTTACTCTATTTGGCAATCCCACGATAGCCTTTAAATATGCAACTGAAGGAATCATTCTTTTTGTAGATACTGTAATCATTTCACTTGGAACTGACTCTCTTCCATCTTGTGAAAAAGTAGAAAATCTATAATAGTATTTGGTTTGTGGGGATAGCCCTGTATCTACAAAATGTGAACTATATCTATCTTTTATAGTAGCAACTCTATGAAGTTTTCCTGTTTGCTCTTTTGGATTTGATCTGTACACATAATAGCCTACAACTCTTTCATCATATTTTGGACTCCACTCAAAGCCAATTTCTGTTATATCCGAAAGAACCTTTAGCCCAACAACGGTTGGTAAACTAGGATCCACAGTCGGCTTGCTTGAAGGCACCGGAGTATTTTGACAGCCACTAAAAATTAGTATCGAAACTATCGACAACATTATTAGGCGAAATAATCTCATTGATTTTATCCTTATTAAAATATTTATATATTGTTTCTTTAAAATCTTCAAAAAGTGGCGCTTCAATCTGCATCATCTTGCCATTTCTTGGATGTTTTAAATACAATATATATGCATGTAACATAACTCTATTTATTTTACCCTTTTGGCTCTTAAAACCATATAAACTATCACCTAATATATGACGGGAGAGTGAATTTAAGTGCACTCTTATCTGATGAGTCCTGCCCGTATAGAGTTTCGCAGCAATTAGCTCATATTTTTCATCATTCGAAAGTGCCATTTTTACAAATGTACTTTTTGCATATTTTCCACTCTCAACTACTGCCATCTTCAGTCTATTTTTTGGATTTCTAGATATAGGTTTTTCAACTATTTCACTATCTTTTAAAGGCAAATCTATAAGAGCTATATAATACCTCCCCATGCTTTTGTCTTCTAATTGTTTTGAGAGATTTATATGCGCTTCATTATTTTTAGCAACAACCAGAGCCCCACTTGTCTGCTTATCTATTCTATGCACTATCCCGTGTCTCTCTTCTCCACTTATCGTTGAAAGAGAAATGCCTTTTTTCTTTAACCAGTCAACCAGCGTAGCCTCTTTTACACTAGGAGCACCATGAACAGTTAAAAAAGGAGGT
>Ga0256841_1002454_pt1 | contig 14754 bp, 21 predicted proteins | sample 356308metaG_FD_185971 | JGI IMG/M metagenome (GOLD analysis project Ga0256841, IMG submission 185971) | Hydrothermal vent microbial communities from Mid Atlantic Ridge, Atlantic Ocean - 356-308 | ecosystem: Environmental > Aquatic > Marine > Hydrothermal vents | place: Atlantic Ocean: Mid...
GGGCTTGGCCTTGTGGAATGCGTTTACCCGCCTGGTAAACTCTTCAAGCTCCTGTTCGTAGCGTTTACGCACCCAGTCGACACGCTGAATGTCGGCCCAGTCGCCCTCGTGCACCAGCAGAGCAGCACCTAGGGCAACGATGTAGTGGTATTCCCTGTACGTACCGTTGAACGGTTCGTCCGTAGGGTTGACGAGCTGATCCGGATACACGGCATAGAGCACGTCAACGCTAATCGGGGCTGCAGCGTTGGGAAGAATGTCAACGTTGGGGTTGCTAGGTTCGTAAACTGCGGCCGCTGGAATACTGGCAATCGGAGGCGGCGCGTAGCGCGCCATACCACGCGCCGCGTCGACGATTGCTAGCGGGTTTCCGTTGGTCGTATCCGTAACGGCTAGCAGACCCCAAGTCTGCATGTCTGCTGGTACGGCAAAGGATGCGGTGACACCGGGGATCGAGATGCGATTGCGCGGAATCTGCAAAGCGGTCGCAATCTTGTCCATCGAGTCGTTGAGCACGTCAACCGACCACGAGCTGAACACCGGGTCATCGGTAATCGCCGACGTTCCTACCAACCTAGCGAGGCGAGACTGGAGGTCTGCTAGCGTCATGGTTACGAACCAATCACAAGGACCTTACGAGCGTCAACCCAACCGTTGACGATGCGCAGACCACGGTAGTGCACGGTCTTGCGCGGGTCCTTGAAGTCTTCCATGTCCTCGTACATCCACCGGCGGAAGAAGAACAGCTCATGACCTTCGCCAAGAACGAACTGCCAATCCTTGTTCTCCAGGTAGGGAGCGCTAACGACGGTGATGCGACCGTCAGCGCTGGTGATGAGCGGGCGGATGCTCGGGTTCTCGTTCGGAGTGGTAGCAGGGTTGAACGGGTGGGCGATAGCCGTCGGGCTGTTCAGAATCTGCTGCCAGCGCCGCGCATAACCGTCACCGGTGATGATGGTGACACGCCGCGTAACGCTAGGCCAGCCGTACTCCGACGGCACGTTCATGAAGTAGTCGAGAATCTGTTCGAGCAGAGCCTCGGAGGGCGGAGCAGCGGGAAGCGTGTTGTCGTAGGTGCCACCGCCCATCAGCTGGTGGGTAGTGCTCGCCAGGGGAAGGTTGTCCCAACCGCTGGGGAACATAGCATCGAACGCCCGGTTGAAGATTTCGTGGGCGAGAACCTCGATCGTGCGCTCGGTGCTGCGGCCGAACTCAGCGGCCTGAGCAGACCAGTAACCCCAGGCATCGTCCTGCTCATCCTCCCAGAAGTACTCCATACGAGCACGGAAGGTGCGACCGGTAACGGTCACGGCGCGAGGTTCGAGGGGGGTCAGGCTGGGCGAAACGTCACCCTTGTTAGGCACCTCAGGCAGGGTGGCCTCGATCAAGGGCATCAGGATGACCTGCTCGAAGGCCTTGTCGGTAGTCCCGAAACCGAGACCCTGCGAAGCACCCTGGTAAAGCTGGGGTGCTACCGAGCGGTACTCGGTGCTGGCCTTGCGAACGAGGTTCTTGAGCATGGCCACTTTCCAAGGAACGGATGCAATCATTTATTACCTCCTTACGGCGTGAAGACAGCGGCCGGATCGACTTCAACCACGACGCGAGCGTTGATACGGCGCTCAGTAGGAAGCGCGGTGTTGAGCGGTTCGGGGAGCCCGGGGGCGCTGTACAGGTCAACGATGGTGAACGGCCCAGCACCAACGGTAGTCAGGTCGACGAACGTAAAGCCGCTGTTCGGGTCGATGACAATCTCGAACTGCTGATTCAGGTGAAGCGTAGGGTCGTAGATGACCGGAGTCGCACCGGTGAACGAAGCCGTCATGACGAGGCGGTGGCCCTCGATGAGCGCGAGGTAGACCTGACTCTTGTTCGCAACGAAGAGCTGAGGCCCAGACTCGACGTTGACGAGGTCACTCACGCCCTCCTCGGAGACGGCCACGTTGTGCACGGCCGGGTCGTAGTTCACCGCGTTACCCGTAGCATCGACGCTGACGATGGTAGCGGGCGGGAAGTTCGCACCGGCACCAACGGGTACGATTTCGAGGTCCTTGGCCCAGGGCTTAAGGTGGTCATAGAAGTTGACCGGCATGATAGGCGCGGTCTTGTTAGGTCCTGCCATGGTTTACCTCCATCAAGCAAAGTTAGTTGCATCGTCGTCAGCGGAGATTCGACGACGCTCTTCGTTTACCAACTCACCACGCTCTACGTGACGAACCTTCCGCAAGAACTTCTCTGCGATGGCCTTGCGGTAGTTCTCACCAATCTCCTTGCGGCGAGCAAGGAGCACCAAACCATACCCAGCAAGCCCAACACCAGAGGTCTGGGCAATGCTGCCAATGTTAGAGACCGTCTCGGCGGGGAAGCAAATCTTCCCCTTGGAGATGGCCTCGTGCATGTCGTCGGTAACGAGGTCAGCGGGAACGATGTCCCATCCCTCCCGCATTCTCCTGGTCAGGTCGACACCGCCATCTTCCTTAGGGGCGTTTGCCCATGCAATCTCGATATCGGGCGGGACGTACTCTGCCTTGAGCAGGAATCCACGCGTCCCCTCACCGTAGATCTTGTTGACGCGAGAAACGTAGGGTTCGGTACGCCCCCTGAAACCAGATTCTGCGGGCTTGATCTTACCGGCTGCAGGAGCCGCTTCGCTGTTTTGCTTCAAATCACTCTTCTTCTTCGGCGGCATCAAATAACCCCCTTCCCAATCTTCTCCATCATCTCAGCGCGCATGCGCTCAGCTTCCTGCTGTGCGAGCTGAGCGACCTCCTTGGGGTCCAAACCAAACTTAGACGCCAAGGCCTCGATTTCCTTGGGAACGACGGTACCGCCTCCGGTACCCTGAGCATTCATGCCGGGGTCGTGTGGAGGCTTCGGAAGCATGTACTCGTAGGCCACACCGCGAACGATGGCCTCGATGAACTCGTTTACCTGAGGACTGAGCAGCTGGTCAGGAGCCTGTCGGAACAGCTCGTTGAGGGACTGTTCGACCTTCTGCAAGGCCACCTGCTTGGCCGTAGGGTTCTGACTGAGAACGGGATCGCTCTCTACGCGCTGGCGTGCCACCATGGAAAGCTGATAGAGCGCCGTACGCGCCTGGTTCTCGCGGAGCGGTGCCATCTCGCGCTGAATGCGAACCGTGGGTTCGAGACGAGCCTCATCAAGACGCAGTAGCGCAAGACGGTTCATGAGCTGTGCGTAATCGTCGCTTTCCGGAGAGGTGGAGCGCAAACGCTCCTCGATCTGGGCAATCTCCTTACGAACGGACTCAAGCTGCTGCTCCTCGGGGGTTACCTGCGGAGCGGCCTGCGGCTGCTGCTGAGCAGGCTGAGTATTCTCAACCCCAACGACCTGTCGAAACAGGCTCGCAACCTGCGGGTCTTCCTTCGCCTTCTTGATTGCCATGGCAATCGCCAGCGTCTCTTCGTCGACGCCATTGCTGGTGTTGTTTTCCTGCTCGTTCTTGATGTCCTCAGCGTCCATGAACACTTCGCCCTCGTTAATCATTCCTTACCTCCATCCCTACTGCTAATCTCGACGTCCAAACTAACGATGATGTTCTTCAGCTCCTGCATCGCAATGGCCAAACCTCGAACGACCTCTCCATTTCCGTTAAGAGCCTCACTAACCAATCGGCTGTTGACCTGCTCCAAACGCCCCTCCAGGTACTCCTTGAACGCCTCCAAGTCCGAACGCATTAGCTTGGAGAGCGGCTGCCGCTTGTCCACGCATCAACCTCCTAAACGCCGCACCCAAACCGGGCAAATCGAGATAGCTCAAGAACGCAATCAACACCTCCTGCAAGAACGGATTCTGAGCAGCTAGCTGCATCATCTGCAAGAACTGCGGGTTGAGTAGGTACTGCACCTGAGCAAGGCGGTTCTGCTGCTCGGGAACCGTCTCGCGGCCGTTGACGATCCACTTGAACTCGGAGGTAGCAGATAGAGCTTCGTTCTTCAGGACGTACAGCGCGATGAGCGACCACTTCGAGTTCGCGTGGCGCTTGAGCGCAGAGGAAACCGCACTCAGGTAGTTGCGCAGCTTGAGAGCGCCAACGGACGTAATCATGTTGACTTCCGTCGCCGTCTTTCTGCCCCCCATGGCCTGACCGGGAATCAGCATGTCGTTGATGGTGGCTTCCTCGGCCATTCTCTGAGTGATTTGCAGCAACTGCATGTCGAACGGGTTGAGCTGCTGCATCGGAATGTGAATGTCCATGCGGGGGTCGTTCGACGCGGGGATTACCTCACCCGGCTCCCACATCCCCGAACGCATGAGATGCTGGTAAACAGGGGAAGAGGCGTTGACCAGGATCGGGGGGTTCATCGTGAACTGACCACGCGCCAGCTCGATGTTGAAGGCCCGGTCGCTTACCTCTTGCAGACCTTCGAGAATCTGAGAAATGCTGTCGCCCCAGTAGGAGGTCTGAGACTGCTCGATGTAGATGGGATCGTAGGGCGCACGGCCGATGAACGCGGCCCACTCCGACTTGCGGTAGCTGAGCACGCCCTCCCTCTCGTGGTATCGAACCTCGTAGAAGTCACCCTTGTAACGAACCCAGCACTCCCAGACGGTTTCCTCCTCGTTCATGTCGATCTCGTCGTTGCCTTCCAGGAGGTTCTTGACCTTGTCTTCCCAGTAGATGCCTCGCTCCGACTTCTCCTTGATGGAGTAGCGCGGCTCGCGGTAGCGCTCGAAGTAGTTGACATATTCGGGGCGCGTAATGGTAGACGGCCAAACGTAAACGTCCTCGAACGGAACGTACCTGGAAGCTGGAACCTTACGCCCATTACCGTCTTGGATGATGACGTGCTTCAGGTGCCCGGTGCCCACCTCTACGGCATCCCTAACGGCCTTGAGGATTTCCTCACGGGAGTCGGTAGACTCCATCACCGTCGTCATCAACGACTCAAGGTAGGGGCTCGCCTGCTGAGCCCTTTCCGTTCTAGGGTCCAGGACGAACATCGGCTGCTGGTCGATGGACGCAAACAGGTGAGCCTTCACACCGTCAGCCTTCTGGCGAATGACCGGCGTGCTGATGTCTGGAGCCCCCTCATAAGGAACGTCTCGGTAACGCTTGAGGGAGATGTAATCGCGCCAGCGCTTTGCACGCTCCTCAAGCTCGGACTTGTCACCAATGGCCCGGCCAAGATAGGTCTCGACGAGAAGCTCAAGCTCGGCTTCGTCCTCCTCGGGCAACCTGTCACCGTCGAACGGCAACTCACCGGGGAGCATGTCAGGAGCTTTCACGTCCGAAAAGCTCTGACGGATGTTGTCTTCTGGAGAAGGGAACATTAGTATCCGCTAACTACGTGGACGTCCTCAAGGCCGTCAACCCAAACATCGCCGGTGTACCACAAATCGTAACCATCCGAGTATCCAGCACCCGAGTTGACCGTAATCCAGTTCTGCGGAGTAAAGTCGGGGTCTGCAGGGTCCTTGAACGTAATCCTCAGCGTTCCAGGACAATGCAGGCGGATGAAGTAGCGGCGCTTGTCGGTCTCGACGATGTTCTGGTCATAAACGGTAGGGTCGGGACGAACCAGGTTTGGTGTACCGCCACCAGGCACCAAGTAGGCGGCTAGCTTTCCAAGCGGTGGGAAGAATGCGTTCACTACAATACCTCCGCCAGCGGAATCTCGAACACGAAGTTCGGGTCCTGAATCGGGTCGTTGACCCTAGCGTATCCGTAATAGGGATTCTTCGTGTAGAAAACCGCACGCTCGGGGATGATGTACATCGACCCGTTGGTGAACCACCCCTTGGTCTCTAGCGCCTCGACCAAGGCAAGCGAGTAGAAACCCTCCCTACCGCCGCCACCGCCACGCTGAACGACGGCGACGTAGGCATAGTCAGCGGTGCTCGTTTCCGCGCCCGCATTAATCTCTGCGACCGGAGCGCTTACCATGAAAGCTACCTGGTCGTCGTGAATGGGAAGGATGTACCTAGCCGGTACGACGTACTTCTCCGGAGCAGCAAGGGGGCCAGATGCATCGCGGAGGTCGGTTACCTCAACAAGGTCGCCATCGAGGACCTTCCCCTTACTGTTGTTGTAAACGGCCTTGCCGAAGATAACGTTCGGCATGATATTGGTGCTACCAGGTGGGAACGTAAAACCCATTGCTTACCCCCTATTTAACGGCAACTACGTCTTCTGCACGGAACACGTATCGGGTGTTTGCGCGTTTGCCAACGTGAACCGCGTATCGGGTGGGAACGATTACTTCCTGGTCGGGTGCAATGTCGTAGATGGATGTCGTATCAAGATCGAGTACGCGAAGCGCTATTCCATCACCGAACCAGGTGATTCCGTTGTCGGGAAGCCAGTCGATGGCCTCGGCGTAGATGGAAGAGTAGAGCAGGGTAGGCTCGTCGAACGTGTCGTTCCACTTGGCATAGACGCCAAGGTCGAAGTTGACGTAGGCATACCCCTGGCCCACGGTGAGGACGTACTTCTGGTTGACGACCACTAACTCGGAAGGCGAAAGCTCGGCGACGTTACCGGGATTCACCACCTCGTAGATGTGGGCCTTCAGGGTGGTGGTATCGCCAAACGCCTTTACGTACTTGGCGAGGAACCACCGCCCGCGCGGTGTAAACGCCGTGATGTAATCAAGAGTCGTCGCCATCGCACCAGCTTTCTACTTCGACCCTAGGACGCCACCCCTGAACGTTGAGGGTGAAATCGAAAACGATCGATGGGAAGTAGGTGGGACGAAGCTCGATGGTTCCAGAGATGGTTCCGCCCTCACGAACCAGGTCCTTGATCGTCAGCCGATAACCGCCGAACCCGTCTTGCTTTGCATCAAATCGCAGCTTGCAATCCTTGAGTTCTAGATCAAAATGCCTGATGAAGCCATGCCCGTAGAGGTCGACTACCCTTTCGACTTCCTTGTCGCTCCCGACGAGAATGGAAACCCTGTCGCCGTCACGCTCGAAAATGACGTAAAGATCATGCCCGACACGATACCCAAACGGCGTCTTGTGGACGCGGGTAACGTCGAACGAACGGCGCATGTTGAACTCGCCGTAGAAGTTGGCGTCTTTGACCGGTACCCTCATAGTCTTCCAAGCACCCTAGGATAGGGGACGCCATTCTCTGGAGTGCCAATGATGCTTGCGTATTGCCTAGGGTTGTTACCGGCGGGAACGACCTTGAGGTCCTTGTATTCGTACCAGGAGTTGTTCATCCCGACGATTCGGCCCGTTAAACCGAACGGATTAGGCAGGGCGATGTTGCCAACCCAATGATTCTTGAAATGCTCTTCTTGAGAATACTCGATCTCTACCGCGTACCAGCTATAACCCGAACGAACCGTTCCGCCAACACGCACGAGCGGAACCTCGTAGTAGGTGATGGCAACCTTGTCGTCGTCGTATCTCGCCACCCGGCTCTCGGGAATCAGAAAACGGTCTCCGGCGGCAAAGTTCATGGACCAGCCCTGCCAGGGGTACGAAAACGGGTTGGTCGGGTAGATTTCTACCCACCGACCGTCCTCGTCGTGGCGCTTCTCGACGATGAGCGGATAGACACCGCCCGAAATGGCGCTGATGCTATTAGGAAGCTGCTTCATTCAAAACCTCCACGCGAAGATTCTCTTGCGCCGCCTTCGCACGATTTCCTCCTCTTCGTCGTCAATCGTGACTATGTTTTCGGGAAGATTCATCGCAAGGTACTTGATCGAATCGAACGTATCCGTAAGCATCGGCTTGTCAGAGGTTACGTCGCCCCAAGTAAGCACCTTGAATACTTCGGCAACCGTAGATGCCTTGTACCGGTGAACGAAGATGCGGCGCTCGCGCATAAGCTCCTTGAGTTTAGACGTAAACTGCGGGTCGGTTACCCGTAGCGTACCCTGTCTAAATGCCTTGTTGACGGTAAGCATGACCGAGCGCGGTATCGCTTCACGCCACACGCCGCCCATAACGTCGGCAATGCTCTGACCAACACCGGTATGACGCCAAATGGAAGGGTCGGCGTAGATGTGAATGTCTCGAATACCCTTGCGGACGTAGTCAAGGAGGTACTGCAACGCCGTTACCGCATAGTCCTTGGCGTCCCTACCGTGCTCGATGTACTCACCGTCTACGTAGAGCTTGCGCTCGTGTCTATCCCACAAACCGAACGTGAACACGGAATAGGCTGCGTGGCCCCAGTCGTAACCGACGATCAGGGAGAACCTGCTGTAGTCGTCGAACTCGTCGGTTTCGTAGTAGAGGCTACCGTCCCACTCTGGGAAGACCTGCTCGAACGAGGCCGACCACTCGGATTCGGCGAAGTTCTTTGCGGTGTCGCCAGCAGCTGCAAGGACGAGTTCGTAGTGCTCGTTGAGGCTGTGGTTCTCTCCGAAGTGGCCAGCGAAGTAGGCCCTGTAGGTCGTAACCCGCTTACCGGCGACTACCGAGACCACCTTGCGCTCGCGGACGTCGTCTGCGAGGTTGCCTCTACCGAGCGGTACGGAGCCCTCGACGAACCGCCTCCATACCCAGCTCGAACGCCCCATGTCTACGTTTGCCGTAGACTTCGCCATGGGGAACACGAGTTCTCCCGTGTCCTGGTGATAAACCTTCTGGCGTAGTCGAGTAAGGACCGTTTCGTAAACGTCAGGCCTGACGCGCTCAAGCTGGTCGACGGCTACGGCCCCCCACTCGGTACCAACCAACCTGTTGACGGAAGAGGGGTCGTTGAGGCCGAACATCCAGATGGAAGAACCGTTCTTGAACTTGATTCGGTTCTCCCTCTTGACCAGATACCCCACGGCGTCCTTGTCCTTGCTGTCTTGCGAAATCAGCGGACCAGCGGCCTCGAACAGGGTCTGGAGGGTAGAGCGGGTGAGGTTTTCGTAGGTGTCTCGGACGAGCGCGATACGGATACCGGGGTAGGCCAACGCCCTCCATATTACCCACGCAGCAAGGGCACGTGTCTTACCTGAACCAACCGCCCCGGCGAATAGCACCTCGACGTGTCGTCTTGGATATTCGGGCTCGCCGAGCATGACGAAGAGGGACCACTTACGGGCTATAGGCCCCTCGGGTGGAGTCAATACGTCTCTGGCGGTAAAGTTTTCTTGACTCTCGTTCAAGTGTACTTTTCTTCCGTTTCCTCGAAAGACGCTTCAAGAACCATTCCGGCGTCTCCTTCATCTCCTTCATCCACTCGACCCTCGCCATCTCCAGGTTCAAGTAAATCAGCAGATACTTGTTCAGGTTTGTCAACAAAGTCTGAAGGCGACGCCACGACTCTGAGTTCGACTCGCCTTTGCGTCGTCGTGATGTCATGTTTGACCCTCTGAGTAGGCTCGAAGCCGAACAGCTCCCTGATGACCCTGAAGATGGCTAGGCGCTCCTTGACGGCTACCGACGGGTTGACGAAGTCGTTGGCAAGAAGCTCCATACCGCGCGCAATCTTGTGCGGGGGTATGGAGGCCGTCATCATCCTGGAGAAGTAGGCACGACGGAAGACCTCGGATGCGACGATCGCATGCATGAAAGCAGAGGTCGTGCCAAGCTCCAAAGCAGCAGACTTCGGAGAAGCTACCAGGTGCGCCCTACCATCCTCGAACCACTCGATGAGGTCTTCGATCGTGTTGAAGCCCTTGTCCCCTAAAACCAACTGAATCTGCTTGTTGACCTCATCGGTTGTAAGGGTATCACTAAGTTTGTCTAAACTAAGCCCCAATCTAAGTTAATGTTACGTTTTCATGACTATTGACTGTGCATCGATACACTCATATCATAAAGGCGTGAAAGACGTTAAGCCCCTCACCAAACTTCTTCGTAAGCATGGAGTATCCAGCACCGAGCTCGTCGAATGTATGGGTAGTAGTGAGACGAGTTACTCACGAATAGCAGAATCGTTCGAGAAAGGGAGCATGACCCTCAAAAGGCTTGTTAGGATTGCAGATTGCATCGGCATCCCTGCACATACGCTCGTCGCGTATTACGTGGCCATGCACGGGTACACCGAGCAAGAGGAGTCCGACGAGGTAACGCTGTTCGTGCTAGAAAGCATGAGAAGGCGAGATGAAGACCTCGCCTTCGCTTATTACCTTGAGTTGCACGAACGCGGTAAGGTTACCCCGCCGATTCAGGCGTGGGCCGATGCATATCTTTCTTCCGCATCTTGACGACGGCAACCCTGTACAGGAACCCGTCGCCGATAGAGTAGCGGAATAGCGTGGAGTCCGGGTTGTGGTTGTTGTAGTGCTTGAGCAACCCGGCTATCTCGAACGCTGCCCGCATACCCGACCAGTACAGGTAGCACTTCTCACGGTCCTCGGACGCATACAACACGTCCATGTCTTCGGACGAGTGACCCGGAACCCAACGAGAGCGCTTCACGGCCCAGATGGTATCGCTCATATGATTACCTCCGCACTAGAACCATCGAACATCACCTTGTGCTCCATCGAGTTGACCTTACCTCTCACGTCGGTCATCTTCCAACCGACCGTTAGGTTGCCGGACGAGTTGTACTCGAAGTAGAACCCGTGCTCACTAACCCTAATCCTGGACTTGCCCTCGTGGATCATGGCGATGATTTTATCCGCCAAGTACTTAGGGAGCGCCCAGGAGCTTTCCATGGACCCAGCCTTTACGTAGCAAAGGCCCAGGTTGACGATGAAGACCTCGTCTCCACCCCTCAAGTTGAATCTCATCACTTCTACCTTGGTCACTTTTTCAACCTCCTTTCGAAGTAGCTCTTACCCTTGTCGTCGTCGAAGTGGCGGTCCCACAGTAGGACGAGCGCTAGGGCTGGCAGCACGAACAAGGTGCCCCAGTCGCCGCACAACAACGACACAACCAGATACACGACCATCAGAAACCCCAAACCGATGTTGACGCCGAACTCGATGAAGATAGGGGCAACGACGAACAAAAAGATTACCGCAGTCCAGATGATGAACAGGGTACCCGCATCGTAGTCGAACATATCAAACCTCCTCCTTGATTTGCTCCGAATCAGCAAACGGCCCAGACGCAACCAGCGGTTCGCCGTCTTCTTCTTCTACGTCGCCGTAGGTGCCATAAGTTCCAGGCTTAGCAATGTAGTAGGCAAACTCAAGTGCGAAGTGCTCCAAGAAGGCCCACGCGTAATCCTTCCCGTTGCTTACGTACCCAAGATGCACGGGGCACTTGATCTTCGCATGGAAGGCCGTTGCAAAAACCCCACCCTGATTAGGGACGTAAACGTCTAACAGCACAGCACCTGTGTCATAGCACATGGCGCATGTGTGGCTCTCATCGTCAGTATCAATAACACCAACACCAACAACACCAACGAAGCCTGCCTTGGGAATCGACACATACCCATGCTCCACAGCAGCATAAGCGCTGTAGAGGGCGGCCCTGTCGTAGTCGTCCAAGACCATGCTACTGGCGTTGACCAAAAACTGCTCATCTACGTTAATGACATCGCTACAGCTGTCCTTATAAAAATGGCAGTAGGCCAACAACGCGTTTTCCAAGGCCTTAGCGACCAACTCGCGCCCAGCGTTCTTTTCCTTTTTGTTCGCCATATCCATACCTCCCATGTCAAGGATACCAAACGATGACCAAGATGTCAAACCATATGCAGCATGGCACGGATTTTCAAAACCCACCTTGTGTGAAATATCGGGAGGAGGGGGTGGCAATTTTTAAATACCTTTTCGTGTGAAATGTTGGGATTTTTTAACCACTCCTCGTGTGAAATGTTGGGATACTCAACACTGGCATGGGGCATGGGGGGCTCCCCCACCCCCCTGAGCGCGCGAGACTCAGGAAACCTGAGCGTGCCAGACTCAGGCTCGCGCTCCGGTTGTCGCTAGCGAATATTCCCGTTAATCGTACTTAACGGGAATATTAGTTACTCACTCATCATGAGTGCGACACTCACCCCATGAGTCTATTGCGCTCAAGTTACCGGAGCGTGGCTTTGGCGTTATGCAGTCAATCATGAGCGATTGATGAGTGGGTGGTCGAATAGAACCCCGGGAAAACGGTTATTAAACTGGAACCGTGCTGTATTAGTGACTGGAAGAGTGAAGATAGGGTGAGAATAAAGGGGTGAAGATGAGTGAATAATGCTAGGTTGAGCCTATTGGGAGCTGGAAAGTTGAGTATTCCGCTCGGGAAACCCGGGTATTCCGGAGCTGGAAAGTTGAGTATTCCGCTCGGGAAACCCGGGTATTCCGGAGCTGGAAAGTGGAGCGTCCCATGCTAAGGTGCTCAAGGCACCATGCCTAGCCTTGCGAAGTTGAGTGTCCCATGCTAAGATTCATTGATAACCTAGGCGGTGGTCTGTGGTGGGCTAGATAGCGCTATAGGTACTAACTATCCTCTATCTATATAATGCGCGGTTTTTTGTACTCAGTCAAAGCGTGGGCAGTAGGGGTTGACGGCGGTTGCGGAGTGTGGTATGCTGCAAAGCGTAGGCAGTGGGCCTGCAGCGGTACTTGAAAACTAGGCTCATGAAGGGAGTGAGGAAGTATGGTGAGAATGGTCGAGGCCAGAGGTGAGTAATGGCACGGTATACGGTGTATGCAAAGGGCGTGCATCACTACCGTACGCTTAGGGCCGCCCTTGACGTGGCCTACAGCGAGGCTGTGGCCACGGGGCGGCCGGTTATCGTAAGGGTTGGCAACCGCCGCCGCATCAAGGTTACGCCAAGGGGGCGGTTGCTCACCATGGCATAAGGCAACAGAGTAAGTTGGGCCTAGTACGATCTAGGCCCATTTTGTTTTGCTGCAAAACTTAGACCGGGTCAAAGTTTTGACCCGGTCTAGAGTTTGGGTGTGGGGGTTGACATGAAGCAAGGCATATGCTAGACTAGGGGCGGAGGTGAAGGAAGATGAGTAACAAACAGGTTGTCAAGGCTTGGGCAGAGGGCAAAATCGGCAAGTCAAACCGCATGCTGAGCGACGGCAAAACCTTGTATAGCTACGCGTTACCTATTGGGGTTACGCTGGAAGACGGCCGTAAGGCGGTCATTCGTTATCAGGCCTCGCGCATGTATAGCATGACCACCAGCAAGCACGTTGGCATTGCCATGCGTGAGGCTGATGTCATTGTGGACCCACCCGCCCGTGGCAACATTTGGGGGCCGGTGGCTGCTGCTACTTGGGCACGTTTGGCCATCGATAAGGGATGGACACTAGGCCTCTTCGAGGAAAGGTGGAAAGATGAAAAGCGCATCGCTAATGGGGTTGGGCTCGAACTCACCTACTCTAACGTGCTAGGCGCTTGCTACCGCCTCAAGGATGGTGCAAACGAGCTCTAGAGAACTTGCCAAGTTTGGGGGCTTGTAACAAGCCCCCGTTTTGTTTTGCTGCAAATCAGCACAAGTAAAGCTTGCGCCCCGCCTACGGGCGCGGCTTTGCTTTTGTCATAGCGCGCTTGACAAACTAGCGCAAGTATGCTAAACTAGGGGCGGAGGTGAAGGAAGATGATAAAACGTGAGGACGTAAAAAGGGCTGTAGAACAGGCAATCCGCACAAAGTATGACCTGAGGCGTAAACCAGAAAACGGGTTATGGTATGCTATCGTTGTAGCAGACAACGACATTTTCGCCGTGAAGCTGCTTGTCGACCAAGGCGTGCTTTGGCGTAACCATACCTGGACCTTCCCGATTTGGCGTGAGAGCATGCCTCTAAAGGCCTGGCGGGGTTTGCTCAAGGAAGCCCCCGGGATTATTGCCAGTGCTTGGGACGAGAACGCGCAAGAATGGGACAAAGAAGCGTGCTTGCGCGCCAACTATGTCCTAGAACAACTCGCCGTGGATATGTACTATCAGCACAAGTAAGGTTTGCGTGTTGCCTCGCCCCGCCCGTAGGCGGGGCCTTGCTAGCTTTGGGGGCCTTTACATAGGCCCCCATTTTGTTTTGCTGCAAAACTTAGACCGGGTCAAAGTTTTGACTTGGTTCAGAGTTTGGGTGTGGGGGTTGACATACTGCAAGGCATGTGGTATGCTAGGGGCGGAGGTGAAGGAAGATGACAAAGGAACAGATCGCATTTGCAAACGCACGCCTCTTGTATCGAGGGGCCTGGCTTAGCACATACTCGCCCGGTGACGGTGTCCGCCGTTACCGGCTGTTGGACGTGCGGGAGTGGTGCAAACGCCACGACTGCACGGAGATGGACATCGAAGACGGCCTGGCGGCCCCGCCTGACTACTTTGGGGGCGTTGCCATTGTAACGGCGTTGGGCTCGCATGAGGCCAAGGTCATGGTAGACGCATACATCGAGGGTTGGGACGCGGGGAGGCAGGCATAAGGGGGGTCGTTGTGAACAGGTTGTTGTACTTTGAGACAAGCGGGTATGTTGAGTTTGGGCCGCGAGACGGCGCGTTTGGTGTAACCGTCGGCGATCACACGTTCAACTTTGCGGTTAACGGTGACGGCCAAGTGTCGGTTTGGGGCGAGGGGTTCGAGCTGAAGGCTTGGGTTGGCGTTTATGGCTTTCGCTCTTCTGGACACGGCGTGGACAACATCACCGTGGACGACCGCAGCGTATCCGCTAGCATCGGCGGTCTTGACATCACGGTTGCCATGCTCGTTGGCAAAGAGGGTAATGTAGAGCTTGTAACTATCGCGGCCAGCTCCAAAAAGCACGAGGGCATCTTTGACCTCAAGGTCAAAGCGGAAAAGCAAGAAGGGGAGGTGACGATGATGAAGGCCAAGTTCATCGGCAAGGAAGAGGGTTTCGTGGGAACGGCCTACCGTTGGAGGCTGGACGAACCCATCGAGTTCGTTGACATCGTTGGGGGCGAGCCTC
>Ga0256841_1002455_pt1 | contig 14743 bp, 9 predicted proteins | sample 356308metaG_FD_185971 | JGI IMG/M metagenome (GOLD analysis project Ga0256841, IMG submission 185971) | Hydrothermal vent microbial communities from Mid Atlantic Ridge, Atlantic Ocean - 356-308 | ecosystem: Environmental > Aquatic > Marine > Hydrothermal vents | place: Atlantic Ocean: Mid...
GCCGGTGTAACCGGTGCAGGCGGGCGTCGGTTTCCATATGGGGCAGTCCCTGGTCGAGTTGGGTTTGCAGCGTGCCGAGCAGGTGTTTGAGGTCGGTCAGGGTGGAGGACAATCGGGCGGCCAGGATCGGTTCCGCCGGACCTTGCCGGTGGCTTGCGCGGTGGCGGGGGTCGGCGGCGGCTGAAGGATCGGGCGCTGCCGGCAGGCGTGCGGCCAGTTGCGGTGCGCGCTGCTGAAGTTGTTCGAGCTGTTCGGCCGGGGTCTGTGGTTCGACCACGTCGGCCTGTTCCAGCAGGTAGTGGATGGTCCGCTCGGCAGTGAGCGCGACCAGGGCGAGTATGACCAGCAGGGCTACGCTGCGCGAAAAGCCCCGGGCGCGGCGAATATGGTACAGGAGAGTGAGATCACGCATGACAAGAGTCCATTGGTTTACAGCTGCCGTTCGATGCTGGTGATGGCCAGCGCCAGCTGGCGGTGTGCGTCCACGGCCGCGGGCCGGTGCAGCCTGATCAGGGCGTCGGCGGCCTGCAGGGCGGCTTGCAATGCGCTCTGCGCCCTGCCCCGGTTAAGCCGGCGCCGGGCCTGCTGTACCAGCTTGCGCGCCTTGCGGTAGGCCGGGTCCCGTGCGGCCAGCGCGGTCAGGGTGTCCAGCACGTCAGCCAGCCGCGGGCGCGCACCGGGGTCGAGGCGCAGGGACAGGCGGTCGTAGTCGCTCAGTGCCGGGGGCTGACCGACCTGTATCCGGGCATCGGTCAGTGCCGGGCCGGGGGCGTCAGGCAGTTGCAGCCAGAAAGTCAGTGCAGCGGTAGCGTCCTGCGCAAGGTCGAAGGGCCAGACCAGGGTGGCGTCCGCCTGCCCGTTCGCCTGTCCCGAGTCCAGCACCCGGCTACCGGGCGGCGGGGTGATGACGGCCTGACCGGGTGTGGCGATCCCCTGGTTAATGAGTGTCAGCCGGAGTGCGGCCGCACTGCCGCTCAACAGCGGCACGGGCGGCGCCGGCCGGGTGGCGGCCAGGGCCTGGGCCAGCAGGAGCGGGAACAGAGGGTCGGCGCCGGGCTGTGCAGCCCGGGCCAACAGGTCGAATCCGGCCGCCAGGCTGTGGCCGCCACCGAAGCGGTAATGACTGAGCGCAACGGCGTCGGTATCACAAGCCGGCAGCGCCTGATCATCAGCCTGCTCGCCGTCGACCTGTCCGGCGTCCTGCGACGCGGCGCTGTGCCCGTCCTGCGCGTGGCGGTACCGGCAATCCGGCACGTTGGGGTAATGCGCCACTGCCCGGGCGCCCGCAAGGAGAAGGCGGCGCGCCGGCCGGACCGGGTTGAAACCGGCACGGCCAGCGGTGATGTCTTCCAGTGCTTCGACACGCAGTGCAGCGGGAGCCGGCAGTGCGCCGGCCGGCTGGATGCCGAGCGCCGGGCGCAGTGCCTGGTAGCGATGGTCGGTATAGCCGGTCAGCAACAGGCCTTCGCCGCGGAATACGGCTTCGCGCAGTTCCTTCAGCACCGTCTCCTTGAGCCGGATGCGCCGGGAAAACAAGGCATAGGTGGTATAGCCGCCGCTGCGCAGTTCGCGGGTAAAGGCGGTGGCGTCGGTGACGATGTGATAACTCCAGCCCCGGGCGCTCAGCAGTTCTTCCAGGAAGGCGCGCCGGTCACGGAGTGATGGAGTCTGGGCCGGGTCGTCCGGGTCACGGTCGGGCCGGTGGTCCTCACAATCGCCGTGGTGGCCGCGGCGATCGCTGTCGTGCCCGGTGGATGTGTCATCATCCCCGGGATGCCCGCTGCAGTCATCGGGGGCGTCGAGCAGCACCAGCAGGCGCAGGGCGTCGCCCGTTTCCAGGCCGGCGGCGATATCGATGGGCGGCTCGACAAGGGTGAAGCCGGCACTGGCCAGGGTGCGCCAGGCGCCGGCGATCTGCGCCTGCAGCACACAATGGTAGACCCCTGGCGCGAGTTCGGCGGTATCGATGCTGCGCACCCGGCGGTCGTCGGCGCCCGCCGCCAGGGTCAGGGTGAAGTCGTTGCGGGTCAGCGCCTCAGCGCTGTCCAGGCGGATCAGCAACTGGCGGATCGCCTGCGCGTCGAGCGGCTGGCCGCCCAGATTGCTGAGCGTGTCGGTGCACAGCTGGGTCCGGCCGCGTTCTAGGGGGTCGGCCTGTACCTGTACCGTGCCGCGCAATGCCCGGGCCGTGTCGGCTTCGACCCGGTAACGCGCTTGCGCGTTTGCCAGCAGGCTGCCGTCGCTGGCGCGCAGTTCACCGCGGATGGCGTAGACGCCGGGCGCGAGGTTTTCGAAACGCTGGTCGGCGATGCGGTCCAGCAGGGTGTCGGGTAACAGGGTGTCCACGGCATCGGTGGCGGTGAAGATGACCCGGCCCGCCGGGTCGGTGACGCTGAGGCGCAGCTGCGCCGCTTCGATCAGCGTGCTCTGGCTGAGGTTGCTGACGCGCTGGGTGATGCGCGCAGTGTCGCGGGTGAAGTACACGGCGCGGTCGGGTTGCAGGCTGAGGGTGACGGCCGGGCCCTGGTCGGCCGGGTGTCGCAGGATGAAGGTGCTCGTTGCCTCGCCCAGCTTGTCGCCGGTCAGGCTGAACAGTTCGCCACGCACCCGGTAGCTGCCGGACAGGAAGCCACTGCTGTCCCAGGTTTCCCGTCGGGTCTGAGCGGCGCGGCCGTCCAGCGGGCCGGTGTCGCGCAGGGGGAAGGTGGCGACCACGGCGCCGTTCAGGTCTTCGACCTGCAGCTGCGTCCTGAACTCGCCGGGCAACGGGCTGTTGTTGTCGATGCGGGCGCTCAACTGCACAGCGGCGGCGGGCGGATAGACCGTTGCATCGCTGGCCACGCGGATCGCAGCGTCACGGGTCTGCAGGCGGACGGGGATGGACAGGCGGTTGTTGTCTTCCCGGCATTCGGCCAGCGCGTTGTCCGTGTCGACCACAGCGACGATGTCACTCGATGTACTCAGCGCAGGCGGGTTGTCCAGGCTGAGGTCTGCAAAGGCACCGGGCGCCAGTACGGGTACCGGCACGCTGCCGAGCAGGACGCCGGTAGCCGGGTCACCGGCGTAGAAGGATACGCTGGAGGGTCCCGGGGAGGTGATGGCACCGGCATTGCCCACGCGCACGCGGATGGCGGCGGGTTGACCACCCGTGCCCGCGGTGACCTGCAGCCTGGATACGGAAAGATCCGGTGACAGCAGCGGGTCACGGTCGGCAAAGGTGTTCAGCCGGTAGGTATTGCTGGCCAGCCAGGACGGCGGCTCGTCGCGGGGAATACCACCGTCGTCGTTGATATTGGTGATGTGGTAGCTGTGCTGGTTCCAGATCGAGCGGGTTGGTGCCCAATCGTTGTCTGCCGATTCAAATACGCGCACACCGCTGATGAATCCCCCTTCGGTGCGGTTGGCCGTAACGATGATTTCCGCGGCATTGTCGTTGTCCAGGTCGACCACCGTCGGAAATTCCAGTTTGGTAACAGACGAGTTCGGAATCCGGTACAACACGGACCCGGTAGCACCATCGAAAATATAGAAGTTGATTTCATCCGCGTACAATACCTCCGCGCGTCCATCCGATTCGAAATCGAACACGGATGAACCGGTGACCTGGGAGGTAAAATCCTGTGTCGGCGTTGACCATTTGATGCGCCCGTCGGTCTCGAAGACGGTATAGAAGCTGCCGCCGGCGACACCGATCTCCGCTTCACCATCACCATCGAAATCCGCCACCGTGGGTGGTCCGCCCTTGCCGCCACCCGGCAGGGCAACGGGTCCCCAGAGTGTGCTGCCGTCGTGATTCAGCACGTAAACCCTGCCGTTGGCGACCAGTACGATCTCGGCAAAGTCATCCGCGTCGAAATTGCCCACGGCGTTCAATCCGTCAGCGCCGATATCGCTGCGATGCCAGATAATTGCGCCGCTGGAATCGTACAGCGTGCGCCCGGCGATGACCTCCATGTCGCCCTTGAGGTCAACGTCTGCGGCAATAGACAGATACCCCCAGTCACCCCAGGGCGCACCACGATCACCGTTGCCTGTCCAGCGCAAACTGCCGTCACTGTTATAGACCCGGTTGCCCTGCAGGATCTCGGCTGAACCGTCGTGGTCAAGATCCGCGATCGACAGCGCGTCCGCGACCCAGTTACTGGTGTAACGCGGTCCCGAGGGAACGCGCCATTTGACCGTGCCGTCGTTCTCCAGCGCGATCAGTTCCGTGCGGTCCTTGCCCGCCATGACGATCTCAACAACGCCGTCACTGTCGATGTCGCCCAGCGCCACGCTGGCGGTGTGCGGTGCATTGACGTCATTGCGTACCCACAGTTCCTGCCCGGTGTCACCACTCAGGGCAACCAGCACCGTCCGCGGCGAACGGTTATCGGCAAGCCCCGCCGCGAACACGAGATCCGGCGTATCCCGCTGGTCGATCAGGCCATCGCCGTTGTCGTCGCTCAGTTGCCCCACCATCACCGGGCCGAGGATATTCCCCTGATCGGGAAAGGCCGGGCTGCCATCCCACTGCCACTTGATCTGCGGTGACAGGGGCCCGGCACCCGGCGGTGTGATACGGCACTGCGTGACGGTCGATGCCAGGTTGTTGTCTTCGCGCTGCTCTTCGATCTGTTGATCGCTGTCCACCATGACCAGCAGCGGGCTGTCGCGGAATGCGACCTCGCCGGACAGCGGGATCTGCAGCGTAACCTGCTCGTCGCGCCGCAGGCCGCCGGGCAATGTAAGTGCCCCCAGCAGTCGATCACGGTCCGGATCGAAAGAGCCGTTGGCGTTAAGGTCTTCAAACAGGCTGAGTTGCGCAGCAATCAGTGCCGGCGCTCGGCCCTGGTTATGCACGGTAACACCCACGCTGCCGGTGACCTGCAGGGTGAAGGGATCCGTCAGCAACGCGTCCGTTACCAACGCCTCAATTACCAGGTCCGGCCGGGGGAGATCCAGACCGATGGTCACCCGCAGCTGGTCGGTGCCGACACAACCGCGCTCATCGACTGCATACAGGGTGACATCGCCGTCGAAGCCGGCGGTGAATATCTTCTGTGGCGCGGCACCGGTCAGGTCGATACTGTGGTCACCGTCGAGATCCCACCCGAAGCGCAGGTTACTGCCACGCGAAGCACCGGCATCGAAGGTGATAGTATCGCCGGTAACTCCAAGGATATCGGCGCCGGCATCCACTACCGGTTTAACCGCGCACTGCATGCCACCGACGGCGTCGATCTCGCCTTCTCCCGATTGCCAGCCGGGTTGACCGGCCTCATCACCCAGGGTTTGCCAGCTATCCTGTGCCGGGGTATCAAACAACGTGACCGAGAAATCGGCGCGCACGCGAAGGTAACGGAACGCCCGCTGAGCAAAGCTGTACAGTCCGGCGTAGTCATCGGTTTCATCAGCGCCGTTGCAGGAGGCATCGACCTCCCAGCCCCGGGTGTAGATCGACACCAGGGTGGCCGGCGCCCAGCCGTCCGGGAACGGGGCGGCGGGATCATTGGCTCCCCACACGGTGTATTCGATGCCCTCCTGTGGAACAGGAAGATGGTCGATTTGCGGAAACACTGCGACGCTGTCATAGGCCTGCTCCAGGTCCATAACGATGTCATTGCCCGGCGCCGGCTGGATGGCCAGGCGATCCAGTGCCCCGATTGCCGCCGGTACCGTGCTACCGGAACGGGTAAAAGACAAGGGACAGGGTGGTGAACTGAACGTGGCATCCGGCACCGCGCCCGACACGTAGCGCCCCAGTACGTAGTTCTGTGGCACGGTGGCGTTGATTGCCAGCCCGTTCAGGGTCTGGGTATCGGTAACCACATAACTTCGACTGCCACCGCTACTGACCTGCACGGTGATATCCTGCCTGGCCACACCGCCCCGATCATCGGCGACCACCACGCTGAAGCTGACTACCCCGGTCTGTGCCACGGTCGGAATCCAGCGGACCCGGCCATTAGCCGCCTCGATCTGCATGCCGGCCGGCGCATCGAGCAGAGCGAAGCGCAACGGATCGCCATCAGCGTCTTCGGCCAGCACATCGTAGGCATAGAGCTGCCCGGCCGGGGACTGCCCCGGCGGCCGGGAGGTAATGCCGGGCGGCCGGTTGTCCGTGACCGGTTTATCGGGCGCCAGTTGCACGATGCCCATTTGCACCGAACCGCCGGCAGGCGCAGACACCTGGTAGGCCACGGCAAGATAGCCGCTGCGGCGGAACTGCAGGGTGAAAGCCCCCGCCGGGATACCCCCCAGCAGGAAATTGCCGTCCGCATCCGTGCGCTGTGTGGGGCCGGAGGCAGCGCTGACCGTCGCGCCTTCCAGTGGCACTGCGGTGACCGCATCCACCAGCCGGCCCTGCACGCTGACCTCGGCCGGGTTCCCGGCCCGCACCAGGGCGATAGTAACCACCAGCTCGCCGCCGGCAGCCAGAGTGGCCGTGATGCCGGCGCTGCGATACCCGTCCAGCGAGGCATTGACCGTCAGGCTGCCGGGTTGGACCGGACGCTGCTCAAAGCTTCCGTCGGCCGTGCTGTACAGAGTAGCGCTATCCGCACCGTTGATGGTGACAGTCACGCCACGCAGCGGCGCCCGGGTCAGTGCATCGGTCACTGTTCCTGCAATCGCGCTGACCTTGCCCGCCACACGGTTCAGGGCAATAACGCCCACATCCAGGGTTCCACCTGCCGCGGCGGCAACGGCAAGCCGGGTGGTTATAAAACCGGCCGCCTCGACCTCGACCCGGTAATTGCCCGCTGCCAGGCCGGCGAGGACAAAGCGGCCTTCGTTGGTGCTTTGCGTGACTGCGCCGCTGCCGACCACGCGCAAGGTGACACCGGCCAGGGCATCCCGGCCGGCAGCATCCACCACCCGCCCGGTGAGCGTCAGCGACTGTGGTTGCGGATCGCGCGGCAGCGCAGCGCTGAAATCCAGGCGCTGGCCCGCCGTGGCCGTTTTCGTGCCGCTGATCGCCAGGTAACCCGCTTGTTCGACGCGCAGAGTGATCGCCCCCGGTGGTACGTTTTCGATCCGGTACGATCCATCCGCTGCGGTGGTCGTGACACGATCCCCGGCACCACTCAGCGTGACACCGGCGCCTTCCAGCGGCGTTCCATCCACGGCGTCAGTGATTACGCCCTTGACCGTGGCCAATGCAGGATCGGGGGGTGTTGCAGAACTGACAGCCAGCAGTGCGCGCACCGCCAGTGCCGTGGTATAGACACTGCCTTCCCAGGAACCGTCCGCCGCCTGTGCGACGCGCAGTGCTGCGACTGTGTCCTGGTAGAGCCTGGTATCGTACAGCTGCGGCGCAAGCGCCAGCAGCGCCAGCGCAGTCTCGGCGGTGGTGCCGATCCTGCCATCGGCATCACGTTGCGCAAGCAGGAACTGTGCAGCGCGGTCCAGCACATCATCCAGCGCATAGCGATCACGGTAGGGCTGCATGGCGCGCATGACCAGCGCAGTCAGGTAGACAGACGAGAGGTTGGCGCCGTCCGACCAGCCTCCGTCACTGCCCTGCCGGCCCAGCAGAAAATCCAGGGCGAACGCCGGCCCGGCCACCGCCGTCTGACCACGCGCCGCCAGCGCCTGCAGCGCAAACGCGGTATCGATCACGGTGGAAGGTGTATCGGCGGCATCACCGAATCCGCCGTCGGCAAACGGTGGTTGCAGATGCTGACGGGCGTGCAGTTCAGTGAGCCGTGCCGGCGTGTCGGCAGCGGCCGGCTCAAGCAGAATCCGGCGGGCGAGGTATTCGGTATGCTGGACCGGGTTGGTTAACAGGAACGCACGCGCCGCAGGAATACCCGCACGGGTGGTTGCAGCGGAATCACTGAAAGCACGCAAGGCCTCGGCCGTTGCCTGAAACGGCGTGGCCGGATCAGCCGCCGTTGCATAACTGCCGTCAGCGCCGGCCCGGCTGTCCAGCCAGTCCAGCGCATCGGCACGCGATTGCGCGCAAAACGCTGCTGCCAACAGCGGCACAAGCAACCACCACCTTCTCGGTTTTATGGTACTGCGCACAATAAAACCAGCCCCCGCGCTTCCTGCGATTATTATCCGGTTTCCTTCGAGTACTCCCCGATGTTGATCCAGTGAGGAAAGTAGTGTCAACCGCATATATGCGGCATTTCACTGCTGTCCCGTTAACTGTAAGAGCGAGCCTGCAGGTGAGGATACGGAACCGGTATCACCCGGTCAGGACCGACTGCCGCAGGGATGCGGCAGTCGAGCGGCCAGGGATGGCAGCTTCTGCGTGTCTTGACGGGGTGATACCGGTTCCGTGTCCGGATAGCCCGATCTGGCTCAGAACGTACCTGCCGCTTATGTTTCAGTCACGTTGTTGGCAGGATAACAGGACGGCAGTGACTGCCACGGACTCTGCGCCACCTGACCGCATGCTACCGGGCCTTGAGCAGGTACACGTTTTCACTCAGGCCGGTCAGGCCACGCTCGCGGAAACGGGGTTCACTGGCCAGCAGTTCTTCCCGGTGCAGGCAGCGGATGGACCAGCGCGAACCGAACAGGGTTTCCACTTCCTGTTCGCTGACCGAAAATGGCGGACCGTCCATCTGTACCTGGTCGTACTCCAGCGTGATCAGCAGCATGGGCGTCACTGACGGAAGAAGCCCGGCAAGATGCGCTGCATAGCGTGCGCGCATGGGTTTTGGCAACGCAATCAGCGCAGCGCGGTCATAGACCGCGCTTACCCGTTCCAGCTGTGCAGGTTCAAGGTCGAAAAAATCACCGCACAACAGGGTTAGCCGCTCCGTGCGATGCACGGTGAATGCACCCTGCGGGGCGTGCTCCGCCTGCAGCGCGTTTTCAAGGAAAAAAGCATCCACCGCCAGCTGGCTCAACTCTACACCGAGCACTGCGTACTGTTCCCGCAGCCAGAGCATGTCCAGGCTTTTGCCACACAACGGCACGAACACCTGGTCACCCGGCTGCAGGCGCAGCCTCGACCAGAAGCTTGCCAGGCGGGGATTGACTTCCGGCCGGTGAAACCCGGTCTGCCCTTCCCGCCAGCGCTGCAGCCAGAATTCGGCGTCCATCAACGGTGCGGAGTGCCACCGAAGGGTCTGGGATCGGCGCCGGGCTGAGGATGAAACCACTGCAGTTTTTCGTGCAGCTCGACTACCTTGCCGACAATGATGATGGTCGGGGGCCTGATCTGTTCCTGCGTTACTGTTTCAGCCAGGTGCTCCAGGTCAGACACGACCACGCGCTGGTTCTGCGTGGTGCCCTGCTGCACCAGTGCAACCGGCGTGCCGGCCGGCAGGCCGTGTTTGACCAGCTGCGTGGACATGACACCCACGCCATGCAACCCCATGTAGAACACGATGGTCTGGTTGCTGTGCGCCAGTGCTTTCCAGTTGAGATCGACGGATCCGTCCTGCAGGTGCCCGGTCACGAATACCACCGACTGCGCGTAATCGCGATGGGTCAGCGGGATACCCGAATAGGTCGCACAACCGGACGCCGCGGTAATACCCGGCACCACCTGGAAGTTCACTCCGTTTTCCATCAGGGTGGCGATTTCCTCGCCACCACGCCCGAAGATAAACGGGTCGCCGCCCTTGAGGCGCACCACGCGCTTGCCTTCCTTCGCCAGGCGCACCAGCAACTGGTTGATATTCTCCTGGGACAGCGCGTGATTGTCGCGCTCCTTGCCGACATAGATCTGGTCGGCATCACGCCGCGCCAGGTCCAGTATGGGGGGCGCGACCAGCCGGTCGTAGACCACCACATCGGCCATTTGCATCAGGCGCAGGGCGCGAAAAGTCAGCAGGTCCGGGTCTCCGGGACCGGCGCCGACCAGGTAGACCTCACCGACGGGATGCGGATGGTCGTCTGCACCCTGCAAGGATTTTTCCAGCAAGTCGCGTGCGGTGTCGTCGCGCCCGGCGAACAGGGCCTCGGCCACTTCGCCCTGCAGGATGTTTTCCCAGAACTGGCGTCGTTGATCGGTGCTGCTGAAACGCTGTTTGACCCGTTCGCGAAAACTTTCCACCAGGGTAGCCAGGCGCCCGTAGGCCGATGGCACATAGCTCTCCAGGCGGGCTCGCAGCAGGCGCGCCAGCACTGGTGAAGTGCCGCCGCTGGACACGGCGACCTGCACCGGCGAACGATCAATGATGGATGGCATGATAAAACTGCACAGGGCCGGCTGGTCAACGACATTGACCGGCACGTTCACCGCCTGTGCGAGTGCCGATACGCGCCGGTTGATATCCTCGCGATCGGTGCCGGCGATCACCAGCGCCTTGCCCTGGATATCACTGTCCTCGAAGGAGCGCTTGGCGTGCGTTATTTTCTTCTGTTCCAGCAATGCGCGCAGCTCGTCACACAGTTCGGGCGCAACCACCTGCACCCGGGCCCCGGCACGCACCAGCAGTGCAACCTTGCGCGCAGCCACCTTGCCGCCACCGACTACCAGGCAGTCGCGCTGCTGCAGCCGCATAAATACAGGAAAAAAATCCACTTGCCTTACCTCAGCCGGAACGGGCTTTCAGGATCGGTTCCAGCAACGGGTCCAGTTTCCCGTCTCTTTCCAGCGCGGCCAGGTCATCGTAACCGCCCACGTGGAATTCACCGATAAATATTTGCGGAACCGTGTTGCGACCGGAAAGCTTCTCCATGGTTGCCCACAGGTCCGGATCGTTGTCCACCGCGATTTTATTGATCGCCACGCCCTTGTGGCTCAACAAACGGTCAGCGCTGATGCAATAGGGGCAAAACCGTGTGCAATACATCGTAACTTCTGTCATAAACTCTCTACTCTGGCTCCATCGGACGATCTGCAGAAAACCCCGGTCATTCCATCGTGCGCCGGGCCGATGCAGACCGGTGCCCGGCACTTCGAACCCCGGGGCTCGCTGCCGGCGCCGGGATAAACGCTAACCCGGACCCTGCAGCGGCAGGCTAGCTGGCGAATGCTAACAGACACAGCGCCTATTGCGATCCCGTCATGCCGCGCAGCTGCGCAATCTGTTCAAGCAATGGCCCGGTGACAGGCGCTATCTTTTTGCGCATCACTGACCCGATTGCGTCACTGCGCGCAAAGATCGGATTTACCAGCGGCTCCCCCGCCCAGGCAAGCGTCAGCATGGCCCTGACATCGTCCCGGCATTCGGGCGCCACCGCGAGCACCTCCTGTACCGCTTCCGTGGTGGCGCATACGGCCGGCACATCCAGCAATGCCTGTGCATCCGCCAGTATGGTTTCCATATCGGCGGCGGGGTCGCTGTGGGGACAGACCGAGGAAAAATAGCATTGTATCGATTTCAGCAATTCGACCACGACTTCCTGGTTATTGGGTTTGCCGGTAACGATCTGTGCGGTTTTCAGGAACACCTGGCCGCGCTCGCCCAGGCAACGACACAGCTGCGCCGCTACCGGGTTGCCCTTTTCCGCCAGTGGCCGCAACCGCGGTTCCAGACCGGGCCAGTCCTTTCTTGCTGCCCCGACTTCCGGCAAAGCGTCCGGGATCGCATCCATGAACCCGACGTAGTAGGAGTTCCGGCGTTTTGCCGAACGCCAGAGTTTGTCACGCAGTTCGTCTGAAATCAGGCCCGGTTGCAATACCAGGCGCACGGTTTCCAGCATCGCCCGGTGTTCTGTTTCAAAAGGCAGGAACTCCACCAGGTATTCGGCCAGCACCTCGCCCATGGAACCCGACACCACGCTCTCGTGTTCCAGCATACGGCGTGCATTGTCCGCCTCCGGCATGGCCCACCAGGCCTTGCGGGCAATGTCGTCGGTCAGGCCGCTGGCGTGCACCACGGCCACCACAGCCTCCGGCTCACCCAGCAACAACAGTTGTTCCAGGCTGTCGTCACGCGCCTGGCCCATGCGTGTCCAGCGGCGCAAAAACACCGGGTAGCCACCCGGCGAACCCAGCACCTGGCTGGACAGCAGTTCGCGTACTGCTTTCAGGTACTGGTCATCCCGACCGGTCGGGTTCAGCCGGATACTCGCTTCACCCTGTTCGGACAGGGCGTGCACCGTCATGGATGACTCGTCGATACGTACCGCCTGCAGCGCACTGGCCAGCATGACATTCAGGCGCAATGCATCTTCGGCATTCAGCTCCATTAACGCTCGAAACCCGCCGCCCGGTACAGTTCATTGGCCTTGTCGATGTCCTGCTCCACACCGTTACCTTGCTCGTACATCATGGCCAGCGTGGTCTGGGAGCCCACCAGTCCCTGTGCGGCGGCTTTTTCGAACCATTCCACCGCCAGCGCCGGGTTCTTGTCCACGCACTCCCCTTCCAGGTACATGAAACCCAGGCCGTGCTGGGCGATGGCATAGCCGTTTTCGGCAGCGGCTTTCATCCAGCGCAAGGCCAGGCCATCGTGCTGGGCCATACCCAGACCGTTCTGGTACATGATCGCCAGGCGGTGTTGCGCTTCCGGGTTGCCCTGCTCCGCAAACGGCGACAGCAGCTGCGCCGCCCGGGAAAAATGCTTGGCTTCAAAAGCCGCCATGCCACTGGCAAAATCTACCTGGTCGCTGCTTGAGTCAGACATACCTACCTTCCCGAAAAAAGAGCGCATTATAGGAGAGTCGCCCTTTCCTTACCAAATCAGTCAGGATTTAATCATAACGTACCCTGTTCCACCTGCGCAGACATTGACGACAATTACCACAATTTTTATGCCTTATTATCTCGCTGGGGATATATAGCGATTTGCCGGTACGAAGGTATACTTTCGCGCCATTGGGTGGCTGCACAGCGTAGCGGCAGTCCACTAAACGGTTCAAAATCCTGTCCATAAGGAGATCGCACCCATGGATCAAACGTATTACGAAACTACCGTGAAAATGGAAAAAGAGGCCGTCAACGCCGATTACCTGGAAGGCTGGCAGAGCGGTTATATACTGAACCCGCCGCGCGAGGAACAGCACATCACGGAAGCCTACGAAGCCGGCTACGAAGATGGAAAGGCCCATAATACCGACAATTTCTCCAACTGGGCCGGCAAATAAGCCCTGCCCTGCACCGAAATAAAAAAAACGGGCGTTCAGCCCGTTTTTTTCTGCTCAGGCATCTGATTTTTCATAATAATTAGCCTGAATCTGCCGTTACAGGCAGCACAAAACAACGATTGCACTTGCCGCTTTGCGGCCCAGGTACTACCCGCACCAGTAAAGACAAGGGGATCAACATGAATAAACGGTTTTATCAGGCCGTGACGGCAGCCCTGCTGCTGACGCATGGAGGCTGTTTGTTTGCCATAGATAATATAGAATTCAACGGCTTCCTGACCGTTGGCGCGAACCGCAGCAACTCATCCGTCGATTCGCAAAACGGAAATATCAAGGACAGCATCAATTTCGACCAGGACACCCGCGCAGGCGTCCAGGTATCGGCGGACATCAATGCCAGGATGTCGGTCACCGCGCAACTGCTCGGCACCAACCGCGAGGATAACAATTTCGACGCCACCTTCGACTGGGGCTACATCCGCTACGCCCTGACCGAAAACGTGGATATCCGCGGCGGCAAGATCAAGTTCCCGACCTTCCTGGTGTCCGATTACATCGAGGTCGGCTACGCCTATCCCTGGATACGCCCACCGGCCGAAGTGTATTCCAGCAACCCGATCACCGCGATCTCCGGGGCCGATGTCCTGTTCCGCACCCGGCTGGGTGCGACTGACCTGCTGGTACAACCCTACTTCGGTACCGCCAACGACCAGGATGCACTGGTACCACAGGAAGTGTTGCCGGCCCTGGGTCTGAATCCCGGCACCGTAAAATACGAAAATTTTGACGCCAGGGACATGGTCGGCATCAACGTCGCCCTGTCCAATGACTTTGCCACCCTGCGCGCCGGTTACCTGCAGACCAGGGTCAGCGCGAATGCATTCGGGGTAAAAAACGAGGACGTCAGTTTCTGGAGCGTGGGCGGCAACATGGACTGGCATAACATTATCGCCTACGGCGAATATTTCCAGCGCGACATCGACGGGCTGGCCAACGCATTTTTTCCCAACCAGAAAGGCTGGTACGGTACCCTGGGTTACCGCATCGACCGTTTTCTGCCGCACGTTACTGTTGCCCGGTTGCTCGATGACAACAGCAACAATGACCTCGGCACCGCACTCGAACAGGACTCCCTGACCCTTGGCCTGCGTTACGAACTGGGTACCGGCGCAGCGCTCAAGGTGGAAGCAGAACGCGTGGAGCCGAAATCCGGCAGCCGCGGCCTGTTTATGGAGCCAACCGATGACGTTACCATCTACAGCCTGGCTGTAGACGTGATTTTCTAGGGGCCGGCGCATGAAAAAACGTATCGTACTGCTCATCGCCCTGACCGGCCTGTTCAGCTCTATGGCCGGCGCGGAACTGGCCATTGTTGTCGCTCCCTCGACAGCGCTGGACTCCATCAACCTCGAACAGTTGCAACGCCTGTACCTGAATCGCGCCAACCGCTTCCCGAACGGCGTCCGGCTGATACCGGTCGATCAGAAATCCGGTTCGCCGCAACAGCTGGAATTTGCCAGAAAGGTACTGGGAAAATCCGCTGCCGAACTCGCCAGATACTGGTCGCGCCGCATGTTCTCCGGCAAGGGACACCCGCCGCGCCAGTACCGGGACGACGCCGAGGTCATGGAACAAGTGGCCGAATCGGAAGACCTCATCGGCTATGTGGATATGGACTCGGTGGATGAGCGCGTCAAGGTTATTTTGCAGATCCCGTAACCCGGCCCTTGCTGTGCCGGGAAAACCGGTCAGCGACAGGTAG
>Ga0256841_1002456_pt1 | contig 14741 bp, 15 predicted proteins | sample 356308metaG_FD_185971 | JGI IMG/M metagenome (GOLD analysis project Ga0256841, IMG submission 185971) | Hydrothermal vent microbial communities from Mid Atlantic Ridge, Atlantic Ocean - 356-308 | ecosystem: Environmental > Aquatic > Marine > Hydrothermal vents | place: Atlantic Ocean: Mid...
CACAGTGCGGGCATTAAAATCCCGGGTTCCTGATTTAGGTATTATTACCGATGTGGCGCTCGATCCCTTTACTTCCCATGGCCAGGATGGCTTGATTGATGACAGCGGTTATGTTTTAAATGACGAAACCGTCGCGGTTTTAGTGAAACAAGCACTCTCTCATGCGGATGCGGGTGCCGATATCGTTGCCCCCTCGGATATGATGGATGGACGCATAGGCGCCATTCGTGCTGCATTAGAGGAAAATCACTTCATGCATACACGGATTTTGGCGTACTCGGCTAAATATGCCTCTTACTTTTACGGTCCTTTCCGGGATGCTGTTGGTTCGGCCTCCAATTTAGGGAAAGGCAATAAATTCAATTATCAAATGGATCCAGCCAATAGCAACGAGGCACTCAGAGAAGTTGCGTTAGACCTGGAAGAAGGGGCGGACATGGTCATGGTAAAGCCGGGCCTACCCTATCTGGATGTGATTCACCGGGTAAAGGCGCATTTTGGCGTACCTGTTTTTGCCTATCAAGTCAGCGGTGAATATGCCATGCTCAAGGCAGCTTCGGAAAATGGCTGGCTGGAAGAGCAAAAAGTGGTGATGGAATCACTATTAGCATTCAAGCGCGCCGGCGCCGATGCAATTTTGACTTATTATGCCAAGACTGTCGCCAGTTGGTTGCAGAAAGATCCATTGGCCAACAACATTTGGGAATGACATGCAAAATAACAAATCCAATAACAACTCTACAGTCGCGGAACAGGTTCCTCCACCGGGGATAGTCGTGTGGCTGGATGAAGCCGTTCTTATCATGTTACTGTTATTTTCCATTGGTGGGGCAGTCGTTGGCGACTTTTCCCCGCAAGATGCCTATTTGTATTGGTTAGTCATGATTCCGATCTTCGGTCTCGGCTCCATGATTGCCGGTTGGGCCCAGGCTTCCTTGCACGGCCACGTGCGGGGCCAATCCTTGGGCGAGTTGCTTATGCTTCAACTCTTGCATTGGGGTGGGGTGTTTTTTACCGTAGTTGGCGTATTTTTTTTGCTCCACTTGCAATTTCTCGATGGCAAAGCGGCTGCTTTAGTCATTCTCTTGATTCTGGCATTGGCAACATTTTTGGACGGTATTCGCATTGGTTGGCGGTTCAGTTTGGCTGGCGTATTTTTGGGTATGACGGCCATGTTAACTGCCTATCTGGAACAGTTCCTGCCTTTGGTGGTTTTACTGGCGGTGGCGTTGATTTTATTTACTATCTACTGGGGCAAACGGGAACGACGGCAGCTTCTGGCTGAAAAAAACCATGAAAAAGCCTGATCATTATGCGGTCTTTGGCCATCCTGTTGCCCATAGTCTTTCCCCGTTAATCCATACCTGGTTTGCAGAGCAAACCGGAGAAGCTCTCCACTATTCCCGGCAGGACGTTCCCCCGGAGTGTTTTGAAACAGCGGTGGGCGCTTTTCGAGCAGGGGGCGGGCAAGGATTGAATTGTACTGTGCCCTTAAAGGAATTAGCTTTTCGGTTGGCGGATACTTTGAGCCCGCGCGCGCAATTAAGCCATGCCGTTAATACCTTGCTTTTCCGCAAAGATTCTGTGATCTTTGGGGACAACACGGATGGAGTGGGGCTGTTGCGGGATTTGACAGAAAATCTGGGCTTGGCTCTTGCAAATAAAAACATATTGGTGCTTGGGGCAGGTGGTGCGGCGCGAGGAATACTCGGGCCCTTGCTGGAACAAAATCCAAAGCTTGTGATAATCGCCAACCGCACTGAAGAACGCGCGGTCATGTTGGCAGAACAATTTGCTTCATTTGGAAACATCCGGGCTTGCGGTTTTGCTCAGCTCCAAGATCGGCCATTCGACTTGATTTTAAATGCTACTGCTGCCGGGCTCCACGGCCAGCTTCCGCCTTTGCCCAACGGACTCATTGCCCCAGGTGGTGTTTGTTACGATCTTATGTATGGGGAAAAAGCCCTTCCGTTCCTCGAATGGGGGCGGGTACAAGGCGCGGAAATTGCCGTAGATGGTTTGGGTATGTTGGTGGAACAGGCGGCAGAGGCCTTCTGGCTATGGCGTGGCGTGCGCCCATCCACTGAATCGGTCATTACGCGCTTGCGCGACCGTGCGTGATTTCAAGATTGATGTCATTTTCAATTCAGCATCGCCAGCGTCAGAAATCGTTAAAGCTTTGCCTGTAGGGCCAGGCTTTTGACAGTGGCCAGATCCTATCTCAATTTTCTTTTTCGTCCTTTCCTTATCGTTGCCGGAATCATTGTGGCAATGGCATTACTTATCTCTTTATCGACCCTTCTACGGGAACGGACGATGCTTTCCCACTTAGAACGGGTTAAAAACTCAGGAAAACTAAGAGTGTTGACCCGTTACGGCGTCACCACTTATTTTGAGGCAGGAAACCAGTTTGCGGGTTTGGAGCATGACTTGGTCAGCCAATTTGCCGAATGGCTGGGCGTAGAGCCGGTTTTCATCATTCCCGAACGGTTTCCTGAACTATTGGCGCAAATCCTTGCGGGAGAAGCCGATATGGCTGCCGCGGGATTAACCGTTACTGAAGTTCGCCGCCAGTATCTGCGCTTTACTCCACCCTATCAGAAAGTTACCGAACAACTGGTTTACCGGGATAGTCAGCGCCGTCCCCAGTCCATTACCGATTTGCAGAACGGGATTTTAGAAGTGGTGGCAGGATCCAGTCACATAGATACCCTGGAAAGATGGCGGAAAAAATTTCCACAGCTTTCATGGATAGCCAACCAAACCTACAGTTCAGAAGACTTGATCCATATCCTCAATGCGGGGTTGATCGATTATACGGTCGCCGATTCCAATCAACTTTCCGCCCTCCGGCGCTTTTATCCCAGGTTAAGGGCTGCCTTCGATTTAGGTGCAAAGAGGTCGCTGGCGTGGGCTTTTTCCAAACGGCATGATGGAACGCTTTACCAAGCAGCCGTTGAATTTCTACAAGAGTTAAAGCAAAACAATATCCTAGAACAATTACTGGAGCGTTATTACGGCCACATGGATCGCATGCAATACGCTGATATTTGCACTTTTCGCAAGCACATCAAAGAGCGCCTTCCCCGCTACCGTCGTTATTTCGAAGAGGCCGCGCAAAAATATGGCATGGACTGGCGCCTCTTGGCGGCAATTTCTTATCAAGAATCACACTGGAATGAAAACGCCCTGTCTCCAACAGGGGTGCGTGGCCTAATGATGCTCACCCGCCAAACTGCCAAGCAAATTCGAGTTCTAAACCGCCTGGATCCGCGTGAAAGCATCTTGGGAGGCACGCGGTACTTGGTAGAATTAAAAAACAAGATTCCTTCCAGAATTCCTGAGCCAGACCGCACTTGGTTTACTCTGGCAGCCTATAATATCGGCTTTGGGCACTTGGAAGATGCTCGCGTATTGACTCAATCCCTTGGAGGCAATCCAGATAAATGGATGGATGTAAAAAGATATCTACCTTTGTTAGCCAAAAAGAAGTGGTATAAACGCACCAAGCATGGTCATGCAAGGGGACATGAGCCGGTGCGCTATGTGGAAAATATCCGCAATTACTATGATTTATTGATATGGCTGATAGATAAGCCTAAAACCCGTTCCTTGGGTTCAAATACATCACCCCAACCCATAAAAAATGACGAATCAGCTATTTTTCCCAAACGAGCTCCCGCACCCATTTGATTCTTGTGCCAATGCAATTTGTGTAGCCTATAAGTTTCCCCTAGCCCTTCTTGATTGGGTGTTGGCGGACCCAGCCGGTAGTCATCGAGTACCTAGCTCGGCTATTTCAGTGCGCCGCACAGAAAAAAAATCCTTGAGCAGTTGGCCGCATTCTTGTGCCAGCACGCCTCCAACGACCGGGATTCGGTGGTTGAGATTTTCTGAGTTGTGAATGGAAAAAACAGTGCCAGCAGCACCTTGCCTGGGATCGGCCGCGCCGTAGACCAATTTACCGATGCGGGCATGAATCATAGCGCCCAGACACATGGGACAGGGCTCCAGAGTGACATAGAGCGTGGTACCGGGGAGACGGTAATTCTTCAGGTGATAAGCGGCCTGGCGCAATACCTCGATTTCCGCGTGGGCAGTTGGGTCATGGCTGGCAATTGGGCGGTTAAAGCCTTCAGCGATTATTTCTCCCCGCTTGACCATCAGGGCTCCCACCGGCACTTCCCGGTGCCGCATTGCCTCATTGGCCAAGGCCAAGGCCCGCCGCATCCACATTTCATCCCTGGGGGTGACACCCATCCTTCACCTGTTTCAATAGAGAAAACGGAAACCCATGTATTTCACACCATCCCCAATTGAAGCCGGGCGGATTCCGACATCATCTCCCGGGACCAGGGAGGATCGAAGACTACCTCGACATTGACACTTTCCACACCAGGCAAGTTTTTAACCGCCATTTCCACATCTTGCTGAATCACAGGTCCCATGCCGCATCCGGGAGCGGTCAAAGTCATGACGATTTCAACCTTGTTTTTACCTTCCTCAACCGGGGTGACCCGGACGTGATACACCAGCCCAAGATCGACGATATTCACCGGAATTTCCGGATCGTATATGGTCTTTAGCACTTCCCAAACGTTGTGTTTGACGGTATCGGGATCGGTACCTTCCTTGAGACCAGCAATCACCGGCGGTTCTTTACCCAAGGCATCGGCATCATTGGCGCTGATTCTGGCCATGGTGCCATCATCGGTCAAAACCGTGTAACTGCCGCCCAAAGCCTGGTATATGGTGACAATTTCGTCCTTGTGCAAGTCGACGGTATGACCATCAGGCACCCGCGTAGCTTCCACGTCCCGCTGCAAAACGATACTTTCACCTTGACCGTAATACATGATCCTCGTCTTGAAAAATAAAGGTTTCGCCGCTCATTTCCCGGCTTTGGGAACTGAGCAAATAAACATAGAGTTTTACTAAGGAATTGGGATCGGTCAAGTCTTTTTTAGACTCGGCGGGAAAAGCCCGGTGACGGAGGGGACTTCTAACCGGCCCTGGGATCAAAATATTGGATCGGATTTTACCATTGGCCTGCCATTCCTGCGCCAAAATCTTGGCAAATGCTTCCAATGCCACTTTTGATACCCCATAAGCACCCCAATAAGCCTTGTTTTGCCGGGCGCTGGCATCAGATGTAAACACAATGCTGGCATCCTCGCTTTTCTGCAAGAGCGGCAACAAACTGCGGGAGAGTAAATAAGGCGCGTTGAGATTGACTTGCAGCGAGCCAAACCAGCGCTCCGGTTCCAAACACGCGACAGGCTCCAGGAAATCCAAGGTGGCGGCATTGTGTAGCAACCCATCTACCTTGCCATAATGTTCTTTAAGTGTTTGGGCCAGTTGTTGATAATGCGCCGGGGTAGCGCCAAGCAAATCCAATGGGAATATGGCCGGCCGTGATTCTGGGAATTCGGCCTGGATTTCATCGTACAGCGATTCCAGGCCCGGAATATGCTTATCCAGCAGCACCACCTGGGCACCACTGGCCGCACATGCTTTAGCGGCCACCTTGCCCAATACCCCGGCAGCGCCAGTGATGACAATCACCCGGCCTGCCAAGGTATCACCAGCCGGAGTTGGCAGTGTCAAGACAGCCATTGGAGAAGATCGACTGGCGTTTGCAGCACATCATCAGCGCCCCAGGAAAAGGGATCTTCGTTTGGCGCAAGATAACCGTAGGCGGCAGCCAATGTGCCCATCCCAGCCCGTTTACCTGCTTCGATATCTCGGGCATGATCTCCCACATAAACGCAATGGGCCGGGGAAACGTTCATGGCCTGACAAGCGGTCCATAAAGGTTCCGGGTGGGGTTTGCCCTTGACTGTATCATCGCCGGCGATGACGCACGCTACGCGCTGGTTTAACCCCAGTTGCTCAAGAAGCGGCTGGGTCAAGTAACGTCGTTTATTGGTAACGATGCCCCATACCAGTCCCCGCTTTTCGATTTCTGCCAGCACTTTGTCCATCCCATCGAAAAGACGGGTACGCTCGGCGACATGATCGCTATAGGTTTCTCTCAGTTTGGCCATGCGCTTGGCGAACACTTCTTGATCCTGGGATTCACCAAAAGCCAGCCTAACCATGCCTGGAGCACCATAAGAAACCGCGGGTTTGATCAATCCCGGAGATAAAGGCTGGCGGCCTTCTTCAAGCAACACGCTATTGAGAGCAAAAGCAAGATCTGGCAGCGTATCGAGAAGCGTGCCATCCAAATCAAATAAAATACCAGTCAATTCAGCCACTTGTTTTCTCAAATGCCATCAAGTAATTGACATCGATATCTTTTCCCAAGCGGAAACGCTTCACAATTGGATTGTATTCAATCCCGCGAATTCCCAAAGGTTCCAGATCCGCCACCCGGGCCCAGGCCGTCAATTCCGAGGGACGGATGAATTTTTCATATTCGTGGGTGCCTTTGGGTATCAAATTAAGAATATATTCTGCGCCGACTATTGCCAAGGCATAGGCCTTCAACGTGCGGTTTAAGGTAGAAAAAAACACTTTGCCGCCCGGTTTCACCAACCTGGCACAAGCAGCAACTATCGAGGCAGGACGGGGCACGTGCTCAAGCATCTCCATGCATGTCACCGCATCAAAACTTTCCGGCATTTCCTGCGCCAGTTCTTCGGCGGAAATGGTGCGGTATTCGACGCCGGTCACCCCTTCGTCCAAGGCATGCAGGTCGGCCACATTGATTAGATCCTCGCTAAGATCGATACCAAGCACTTTTGCACCTTCCCGCGCCAAGGCTTCGCTCAATATTCCGCCACCGCAACCGACATCAGCGATTCTTTGCTTTTTGATTTCGGTAAATTCCTTAATGAACTGCATGCGCAAGGGATTGACTTGATGCAGGGTTTTAAATTCTCCGGTAGGGTCCCACCAGCGCTCGGCTTGGGCACCAAATTTTGCGATTTCTTCCAAGTGGACGTTATCTGAGATCATAGCTTCATAAAGGTTGTGATAATTTGATTTGCCAATCGGCGACTTCGCCCGCCAGCGATGGCCAATCGATAGTGGTCAATTGGCGGTCCGCCAACAAGTGTTTTCCACCGACCCACACATCGGAGATTTGCTGACGGTCGGCAGCGTAGATAATTTGCGCAACAGGATCATAAACAGGCTGAGTCTCCGGCGCAGATAGGTCTATCGCCACCAAATCCGCCCATTTGCCAGGCTCCAGAGAGCCAATCACGCTGTCTAATCCAATTACCCGGGCACCTTCAATCGTCGCCATGGCTAATGCCTGTTCCGCGGTCAGGACTTCTGGATCTCCCGCCACGCCTTTCGCCAGTAATGCCGCCGTACGCATCTCCCCGAGCATATCGAGATCATTATTGCTGGCCGCACCGTCGGTGCCCAGAGCCAATGAAATGCTTGCATCCAGAAATTGTTTGACGGGAGCGAACCCGCTGGCCAATTTCATATTGGACTGTGGACAGTGAACAATCCCTGCTCCCGAATTTGCCATCACAGTGAGCTCATCCTCGTCACAATGGACCATATGAACGGCAATCAATCGGTCATTGACCAAACCTATTTGCTTCAACCGGGCCAATGGCCGTTGTTGGTATCGGTCCAAGCTTTCGTTGATTTCCGCCTGGGTTTCATGCAAATGCAGGTGAATTTTCAATTTGTGGCGGGCCGACAAATCTCCAATTTGCTCAAACATATCATTGCTCACCGAATAAGGGGCGTGGGGAGCCAAAAGCCAAGTGATATGATCGTCAGCAGGCATGGATTGCAGCAAATGGGTATTTTTCTCAAAGTATTCTTCCGGCGAGGTGGCCCAGGGTGTGGGGAAGTCCACGAAAATCAAACCCAGTGCCGCTCGAATCCCTATTTCCCTGACAGTCGCGGCGGCCACATCCGGATGGAAATACATGTCATTAAAGCAAGTAGTGCCGCAACGAAGCATTTCCGCCACGGCCAAACGGGTACCCACCCGGACGAAATGTTCATCCACCCAGCGAAGTTCCCGGGGCCATATATGTTCGTTGAGCCATTCCATCAAGGGCAGATCGTCGGCAATGCCCCGCAACAATGTCATGGCAGCGTGAGTGTGGGCATTAACAAATCCGGGAATCAAGACGTGATTGGGCAAAGCAATGTTCTCTTTGGCCAGAAAGCGGCTTTCCGCTTCCTGGCGGGGACAAAGAGCCACGATTTTGCCGGCGCGGATAGCCAAGGCATGATCGAGCAGTCGCTTTCCGGCAGGGACCACCGGTATAATCCAGCGGGGGAAAATAAGGCTATCAATCGGTTCCATGAACAAACCAAACCCATCAATGAAACTGTCTAATCTAGCACGGAACTTTCCTTAATGCACGATACCCCGGCTATTCAACACCAGCATGATCAAGTCCGTGCACTGCGTTGGTCTGAAGAAGGTTTATATATATTGGATCAGCGCCTGCTTCCTGAAGCGATTCAATATCATTTATGCACCCAGGCTTCTCAAGTGGCCGAAGCCATTCGTACCATGCAAGTCCGAGGCGCCCCCGCCATCGGCATTGCAGCCGCTTACGGCGTGGTGTTGGCGGCGCGGCAGTGCTGGCAAGACCATGGCAATCAATGGAAACAATTCATAAAAACAGAAATCGAGTGCTTGGCTCATTCCAGACCCACGGCAGTCAACTTGTTTTGGGCTCTGAACCGAATGGCGGAATTGATAGAAGTTTTGGAAGAGGATCCAGTAGCGCGCTTGTTAAAAGAAGCAAAAGCAATCCACCTGGAGGATATCGCAGCCAATCGCAAGATGGGGGCCTTGGGGGCACAAACAATCGGCACAGTCCAGGGCGTGCTGACTCACTGTAATACAGGATCGTTAGCCACGGGAGGCTATGGTACTGCATTAGGAGTCATCCGCAGCCTAAAACAACAAGGCAATTTCACTCAGGATGAAATCCAAGTGTATGCCACGGAAACCCGACCTTGGCTTCAAGGCGCCAGACTGACTTTGTGGGAACTGGAACAAGACCGAATCCCTGCCACACTTATCGCCGATTCAGCTGCGGCATTTTTGATGCAACAAGGGAGAATACAGTGGGTTATCGTTGGCGCGGACAGAATAGCCGCCAACGGCGACGTGGCCAACAAAATCGGTACTTATTCTCTTGCAGTTTCGGCCCGCCAGCACGGCTTAGGCTTTATGGTGGTGGCTCCAACCAGCACTATTGACCGGAATCTGCCCCAAGGAGGATTGATTCCCATCGAAGAGCGAGAAGATAAGGAATTGCTTCCTGAATATTACCGGCGTAGTGATAGCTTGGCCAAGGCCTGGAACCCGGTTTTTGACATTACGCCGGCAGAACTTATTACAGCGTTAGTGACTGAAAGGGGCGTCATTCCAAAGCCCGATCCGGCTTCCCTGAAAAAGCTTTTGCAGGATGTTTGAAGTCGCCCTTTTTGAACCTGAAATCGCTCCCAACACCGGCAATATTATGCGCCTTTGCGCTAATACCGGATGCCGTCTGCATCTCATCGAACCGTTGGGATTTGACATGGATGAAAAAAGACTGCGGCGGGCTGGACTTGATTATCGGGAAATGACTGTTGTTCATCGGCACCGTAATTTTACGTCCTTTCTTAAAGAAATGAACAGCAGACGCATATTTGCTTTTACTACCAAAGGAACTCGATACTACTGCGAGGCTCAATTCCAGGCTGGCGATATTTTATTGTTTGGCCCCGAAACCAGGGGTTTACCCCCCAGCATCCTGGCAGGACTGACACAAGAATGTAAACTACGGCTACCCATGGTGGAAAATAGCCGTAGTTTAAATCTTTCTAATGCGGTTGCTGTAGGTGTTTACGAGGCTTGGCGTCAGCAAAAATTTATTCAAGGAAGATAAAATTTCCATTTAACCATCTTTACCTGTATAAGGAATTTTACAATTCCACCATTTATATTTTCCCAACAAAATACAATCAATTGATTTTTATAAAAATCAAAAATTATGGCCCGATATTTGCTTAAAATATCAACATCGCTTCATTGGTGTTCAATTCAACTTTGAATTGCTCTTACGTATAAGCATATAATATATTTTCTGTAAGAATAGTCTTATGTGGTTTAACCTTCACTCTCGTGGCATGGGAAATGGCATTTAGTCATGGAGATGACAGGCAATAACGTACTGATATAACTGAATATATATAATTCACTGGCTAGATTTATTAGAAGTAAATGACGCACCCAACTACATCGTAGGTTTAGAGAATCATGTACAAGAAATTCTACCGCTTTTCCGCAGAACCCTTTCGCTTGACACCAGATCCCAAATTTTGCTTCCCCCACCGAAGCTATGAAAAAGCGAAAGCCTACATGCAATACGCTCTGGATTGCGCCGAAGGGTTTGTAATTGTTACGGGGAACCCGGGTACCGGAAAAACAACATTAATCCATGATCTCATCAACAGTCTCGACCGGGACAACATCAAAGCCTGTGCAATCACCAATACACTTCAGCTACCCGATGATGTGCTACGAACCGTAGCCTTATCATTTGAACTGAATGTGGATGGCTTAAGCAAACCCCAGATTGTGGAGCGTCTTTCGGATTTTCTTGTACAACAACATCAAAACAATTTGCAAACATTGCTGATTGTCGACGAAGCGCAAGATTTTTCTTTACTGGCCCTGGAAGAGCTTCGTTTACTCACCAATATGCAAATGGACAATAAACCTTTGATCCAAATTTTCCTGGTTGGACAAGAAGGCCTAAGGGACCTTATCCAATGGCCAGTACTCGAGCAACTGAGGCAGAGGGTAGTGGCAACCACCCATTTGGACCCATTGGAACTCAGCGAAACAGAAGCTTATATCAAGCACCGTTTAAAAAAGGTGGGGTGGCATAGAAACAATCCTATCATCCGGCCGGAAGTCTATCCTCTAATTCAAGAGTTCAGCGGTGGCGTACCGCGGATTATCAATTTGGCGTGCAATAGGCTTCTATTGAGTGGCGCTGTCGAAGGAAAGAATGAAATTACTATTGATGAGGCCATGACCGTCATCAGCGAACTGCTCAACGAAGGCTTGGGGCATCAAGAAGCCTTGGCTACTTACAAGGAAATCAAAAAGGAAGAAGAAAAACAATTGGTTGTTGCTCCCGAAGATACTCCGGAAAATTCCGAATTGCATCAAACGGGACTTAAACCGGCTTTTGCCCCTCCCGGCGTTGCCGATGAAAGAACCGCTATCTATGAAGAAAAACTAGTCAATCCCGAAACGGCCAGCACTCAACGCACCTCGATATTCAATCCTATTAAAGCTTTTACAAGCAAAGTAATTAAGCACACCAAACATCTATTTTTCGACAAATGGCCTTACTTCATCACCGCTTTAAGCTTAGGGGTATTGTTATTAGTGGTCTTTTGGTTCAAACCTGCGAGCAACTCACCCGCAGTCAAGGAAAATTTACCCATACCTGAAAAAGCAGCCTCTGCCAGTCAAACACCAAATACGGCTTCCACCATCAAGAAAACAGTAGATGCCTCTCCCTCCGACTCTGAAGCTTTGGGGCTCAATGATCCTCTGATGAAGTCAGTGATGGAAGATGTGATCAAAGACATCTATGGAACGTCTTCTCAAAAAGCTTCAAATAAGAACTAATGTTGCACATTCTCATTTCAAGCGTAGCAAGAAATCTTGCGATAGAATCATAATCGAAGCCCTGGTGAAAAGATTTCTTGCTACGGTCGAAATGGCGGTTGAACTCTGGGCGGGACCAACATGCCTTTTCTTGGCCGTACAACATCAGTGAGCTAAAAAGGCCATGGCGATTGCCATGGCCTTTAAGGATTTACTTTAATAGCTACTGGCCGATTTAGCGAATTCTTGCCAACAGACCCTCCAACTGATCCAGGTCACCATAATCTATCAACAATTTGCCTTTCCCGCTTTTACTGTGGCGAATCGTCACCTTGGCGCCTAACTTGTTGGACAGATCTTCCTGCAACCTCTGAATATCAGGATCAATCCGGTGTTTTTTAGGCTTTGGAGAAGAGGATTGCTGGTATTTTCTGACCAATTGTTCGGTGGCCCGGACCGTCATTTTGCCGTCGGCAACCTTAAAAGCGGCTTCCAACTGTTTTTCTCCCACCAACCCCAATAGCGCGCGGGCATGACCCATTTCTATACGGCCTTCCTGGAGCAGTTTTTTCACTTCCGGGTGTAATTCTAGCAACCGCAGCAAATTGCTGATGGAAGCTCTGGATTTACCAACTGATTCGGCTAACTGTTGATGAGTCATCTCGAATTCTTCCAGCAGACGGCAGAGAGATTCCGCCTGTTCCAGAGGATTCAAATCTTCCCGCTGGATATTTTCGATCAATGCCACTGCCAAAACAGAACGGTCGTCCATTTCCCGAATGACCACTGGGATTTCACTCAAACCGGCAATATGAGCGGCGCGCCAACGCCTTTCCCCGGCGATCAATTCGTACTGATCAGTGCCTGTGGCACGCACAACGATAGGTTGAACCACACCGTGGGCTTTGATGGAATCGGCCAGTTCCTGCAACTTGTCTAAATCCAGATCATTGCGGGGTTGATAACGGCCGGGCTCAATTTTATTGAGGGGCAGTGTTTGGGTAGCCGAAGGCGGTGTGGTGGCGGCATCCCCCAACAACGCATCCAACCCTCGCCCCAATCCTCGCTTTTTAATTGCCACGGCTATCCTCCATTACGGTTTCATCCCGGCGCACCAGTTCACTGGCCAAGGCCAAATAAGCCTGAGCACCACGGGAAGATTTATCATAATGGACAACCGGCAGTCCGTGGCTTGGCGCTTCCGCCAAGCGGATATTTCTGGGAATACAGGTTCTAAGTAATTTATCAGTAAAGTGGGCCTGCAACTGGTCTGACACATCCTTGGTCAAACGGCTTCTCGGATCATACATGGTCCGCAATAGCCCCACCAATGATAACTTGGGATTTACGGTTTTACGGATATTAGCCAGCGTTTCCATCAAAGCGGATAATCCTTCTAGTGCGTAATACTCGCATTGCATGGGTATCAATACGCCGTGCGCAGCCACCATGGCATTCAAAGTCAGCATATTCAATGAAGGAGGACAATCAATCAAGACATATTGATAGTTTTCCTTCACGGCTGATAAAGCATCGGCCAGTCTTCTCTCCCGCTTGTCGGCGGTCATCAATTCCACCTCAGCAGCGGTCAGATCAGAATTGGCGGGGATGATATCAAAATTGAAATCCGCCAACGATAAAATAACCTCATCACAGCCGGCCTCTTCCAAAAGCAAATCGCAACAGTTGAGTTTCACCGAGTCTTTATCGATTCCGCAACCCATGGTGGCATTCCCTTGGGGATCAATATCCACCAATAAGACCTGGCGTTTCGTCAACGCCAGGGACGCGGCCAAATTAACGCTGGTGGTGGTCTTACCCACCCCGCCTTTTTGATTGGCTACCGCAATAATTTTTGTCATGAAATCAAGGTGTTTTTATTTCAACAAGATGGCGCTCGGCTTCAAGCCCAGGCACAATTACAGATTCGACTCGATAATTCGCCAACGTTTCCAATTCTGTTTGGGGATATTTTCCCTTCATCGCAATGAATTTCCCCCCCGGTTTCATTAAATGCCGGCAACGGTTAAACCCTGTCGCCAAATCCGCAAAGGCACGGGTAACCACCGTATCGAATGGATCAGGTGGTTGATATTGTTCTACCCGGGAGTGTACGGTGTCCACATGATCCAGTCCTAATTCAAGCACGGCTTGGCGGACAAAGCGGATTTTTTTTACAGACGCATCCAACAGCACGAATTCGCGATCCGGTTCAAAAATGGCCAGGGGAAGTCCCGGAAAACCCGCTCCCGTTCCCACATCCACAATTCTGTTACCTTGCAAAAAACGACGAATTGTCAGGCTATCGAGAATATGGAGAGTAACAAATCCTTTTGGATCCGTCACGGTCGTCAGGTTGAATACTTGATTCCAGCGCCGCAGAAGATCGTACAACTGCCCCAGCTTTCCCATTTTCTCCGGCGTTGGCTCTAATGCCAATGCCTTCAAACCAGAAATCAGCTGCTGATCCTTATCGATCATGCACTTTTCTTCTTCAAATGGACCAATAACAGGGAAACGGCGGCTGGCGTTACACCGGGGATACGCGCCGCCTGTCCCAAAGTGACCGGTTTTTTCGCCGTCAATTTTTCCCTGACTTCTTGCGACAAGCCCAACACATTGTCGTAGTCAAAATCTTCCGGCAATGGCAACGTCTCATAACGCCGGGTCCGTTCAATCTCGTTTTGCTGGCGCTGGATATAGCCGGAATATTTGGCTTGAATTTCCACTTGTTCCAATACCTTATCATCCAGATCTTCCAGCTTTACCAATCCCAAAGCCAGTAAATGCTGCATGGTCACTTCGGGACGGCGCAGCAGTTCCGCGAGATTGGCTTCCCGCTGGAGTGGCGTCTTCAAAATGGAAGACAACTTACCGCTATCAGGATCAGAGGTTCTGATCCAGGTGCCTTGCAGGTGCTTTTGCAATGCTTCGATGGCATCTTGCTTGCGTTGAAATGCCTCCCAGCGCTGGTCATCCACCAAGCCCAATTCACGCCCTTTTGCCGTCAAGCGAAGATCGGCATTATCTTCCCGCAACAACAAACGGTATTCCGCCCGGCTGGTGAACATCCGGTAGGGTTCCAGGGTTCCCCGGGTAGTCAGATCATCAATCATGACACCAATATAGG
>Ga0256841_1002457_pt1 | contig 14740 bp, 9 predicted proteins | sample 356308metaG_FD_185971 | JGI IMG/M metagenome (GOLD analysis project Ga0256841, IMG submission 185971) | Hydrothermal vent microbial communities from Mid Atlantic Ridge, Atlantic Ocean - 356-308 | ecosystem: Environmental > Aquatic > Marine > Hydrothermal vents | place: Atlantic Ocean: Mid...
GAATATATTCCGGAATTAACATTAAACTAATGAAATGTACTGGAATGAGAGAAGCACACAAAATGCTTAACCTTGCAAAAGCTTTGGGAATGAAAGTAATGATTGGTTGTATGACGGAAACTTCCTGCGCAATTTCGGCAGCTTCTCAATTAACTCCTCAAGTTGAGTGGGCGGATCTTGACGGAAATTTACTCATTAAAAATGATCCGTTCAAAGGTACACAAATTGTTAATGGTAAAATTAATTTAACGGAAAACAGCGGTATCGGATTGCTATCAAATAAATTTTATTTTTAATTTTGTTACATGTTTTGTGATATATAACACATAAAATCGTTTATACATACCTTTTCTTAGTAAATAAAATAAAAATTTTTATTAACTACGGAAAATACTTACACTAACACTGATGAAAAATAAATTTTCAAAAATATTAACAGGATATAATTTTTTAGATAAAAATTGGGCGGGTGTCTATCCCGGTGGTAATTATCTGATATTCGGTCCAAGAAAAACCGGTAAAACGTTGCTACTATTAAAAATGTTAGAGCATTTGGCAAATAATAATTTTACCAGTTTGTTTATTTCCAACGAAAGAAAAAAAAGTCTGGAAATTCAAGCCGCTTCGGTTTATTTCGATATTGATGAATATGTTTCCAATGGAATTATAAAAGTAGAAAATCTTAAAGAAAAAACTTCCGATTTTGAAAATTTCAAAGAACTTATAAGAAACACTGCACCTCAGTTTTTGTTTATAGACGAAATAACACAATTTGTTAATATTAAAACACCGGGTGAATTTAATACGGAATACCTAAAATTTTTGGAACTTCTTGAAGAAAACGATATTACCACATTTATTACCGCATCGGCACTTAAACTTAAAAATTCAAAACTTATAATACAAACGGTTGCAAAAAATTCGGTTGGAATAATTCAAATTGTTCCCGATAAAACAACTAATAATTATAGCGGTACCGTAATGCTTAAACCGAATATAGGTCATATCGAAGGAGAATTTTCCGCACTTTATAAAATAGAACCTATAAATGGTTTTACGGTAGAAACCAAACCGGATTTATCTAAAATTATAAACAAAGAAATTGAACATACATCCGTTACCAAATTATTAAATGCCCAAGCTTTTTCTTATTCCAATATTTATAATATTGAAGATTTTAAGTTAATTTTGGAAAGTAAAAAATCTTATGTTAACAATACCGGCAAACTAATAAATGTTATTGAATATTCTTTCGATAAAGAATTAATTAAACCGGAGAAATTTTCGGAAATAGTTAAAAAAGCATTAAGCAGGGCAGATAAAATTTCTTATACTTTAAATAAATTATTTATTTTATTATCGGAAAAAAACAGTGATAGATTAAAAAGAGTTTTGACAAAATTGGATAACATTGTTCAACTTGAATTTAATCGGATTGACAATATTGACGAAAAACTTATACGAAAAACTCACATATTAAAAAATAATTTCTCAATAAGCTGAAACAAAAATGTCTGTTAATGAAAACATAATAAAAATTCTTGAAACAAATCAAAACTTTCCCGCACTTGTAGTTGACCAAAGTGCCGCTATTATTGATGTTAATCAAGTTTTTTTTAATTACTTTACTAAATCTGCAATGCTTTACGATATTTTCGATAAAAATACTTCGCTACTTGTAAAAAACAGTTTTATTGATTCGAAAGCATTTTCAAAAATTCAAAGAAGACTTATAGAAATTGAAGTAAATAATAATGTTCAAAATGTTACTTTGCTTATTTCACCATTCAAACTTGAAAATACAAATTATTATTTTGTTATCTTATTTTGGCATACTTTTCAAGAACACATAATTTTATATCCAACCATAGATGATATCAGTTTTACAAGAAAATATAATACCATACTAAATCGTTTGCAGGGAACATTTCCGCAAACTCTTATAGAAAAGAAAAATTTTCAGTACGATTTGGATATAGAAAAAGAACCTATTTTTGTAGAAGAAAACGGAAAATATTTATTTATTAATAATAGCTTTCAACAAAAAATAAAATTATCGGATGAAGAAATTAAATCCAAAAAAGAACATGAAATTTTTGAAGAAGAGATTGCTCAAAAGTTAAGCGCTGCAACGGAACTTTGTAATACTACAAAAAATATTATTGTTCTGGAATCTTTGGATTATTTACCCGAAGACCTTCAACAAAAAAACAGATTGGTAAAATTTCCTGTAAAAGATTTTGACAACAACATTATAGCTACAATAAATTTCGGTTTTATAGAAGCAAAAAGAAATGAAAAAATAATATCGCAACAAACAATTGCTGAAAAAAATAATAAATCCCTTAACAATGTAACCGAAGTTGAAGATGTAAGAACAACGGAAACTGAAAAAGAAGATTTTGCAAAAATTGAATACAATCCGGATAATTTTAAAATTCTGAATGCCAACACAAAAGCATTGAAATTATATGGTTACACACTTCAGGAAATATTAAAAAAAGACATAACGGATTTGTGCTTACCGGAAGATATGCAAAAGCTTTTGAACGATTCGGATAAATTAAAACAACCTACGGAATTTAAACACATAAAAAAAGACGGTAGCATAATTAAAGTGGAAGTTGAAACTACATACTATAAAAATAACGAAAAAACAGTTACCCAAAGTTTAATCAAATTAAAAACGGAATCGGAAAAAATAAAAAATAACGAAAACTTAATTGCAAAAACCGAAGAAAAAGAAATTGTAAAAACGAAAAAACAAAAACCTGAAGAAATTAAGCCTGCTGTAAAATTAAAAGATAATCCGAATATATCGAATTTTTTATCAAATTTGTTTCACGAATTATTAACACCGGTAAACGTAATACTCGGGTTTGTTCAGGAAATTATCGATAGCATAGATAATCCCACGGAAGAACAAAAAGAATCGGCAACTATTATTAAAAATAATAAACAATTACTGTTGCAAACAATGAATACGGCAGCTCAATACTCGCAATTGTTAGAAAATAAAATCCCGTTTAAACCCGAAGAATTTTTACTTGATAATTATATATTCGATTTAAAGGAAAGTATTTCCACAATTATAGAAAATGAAAAAGCGAAAGTTGACTTTGAAAAATTAAATGAAACGATAACCTTAATAAACGACAGACAAAAATTATTAGCGTCCGTAAGTTATTTTATAAAATTCATAATTAAACTATCTAATATTAAACAATTAAAAATCAAAATATATATTGAAAACAAAAAAGTTTATTTTACAATTGGAACCTTTACCGGCAAATTCGAAGAAAAATTTACAGAAACAATTCTTGAACTTTATACATCCGAAAATCCGTTTGAGAAAAAAAATATCGGACTTTCTCCGGTTACCGTTAAACTTGCTCGTTTGCTTAATACATTAACATTAGCGGAAGTAAAAAAAATAATAAAAAATAATTCCGAAACTTTGGCAATAATTTTTCCAATTGGCATAGAAACAACAACGGTAGAAAACAATAATGAAACTATTGTAACGGAAAAAATTCCCAAAGAGACAGAAAAAGAAGAACCGATTGAAACAAACAATAGCACAATTGAAAACAAAGAGATAAATATTCCAAAAAACAAACAGCAAGTACAGAGCAATTCTGCAAATGAGAAAATATTAACGGAAATTGAGAACGACATAATAAAAGAAAAAGAAATTGAAAATGAAGATATTGTAACACAAGATATTGCAACGGAAGAAATTGTTATAGATAAAAATGATAAACCGGAATCTATAACAACTCGGCTTTCATGCTTACTAATAGAAGATTCCGTTGATGCACAATTGCTTTTTGAAACTCAAATGAAGGATTTCAAATTATTGAAAATTGTATCGAGTTTAACCGAAGCATTACCGATAATCAAAAAGTATAAATTCGACATTGTTTACGTTGATATAAACTTAAAAGGACAATATAACGGACTTGATGCGTTAAAAATAATTAAACAATTTGATAATTACGGTAACATCCCGATTATTGCCGTTACCGCATATCCGTTTATTGGTGATAGAGAAAAATTTTTAAAAGCAGGATTCACGGATTATTTTCCAAAACCGTTGTTAAGAGAAAATCTGATTTCAGCTTTAAATAAACTTTTCAAAAAGCAATAAATATTTATAATTAATTTTTAACTTTGTTTAGAACAAAAAAACAATAATAGTTTGTAATATTTTCCCACATCTTTATATTCGCCCAAAAGGTTTTGGCAAGCAACTCAATTACAAAGTTTAATAATTTCCAAACCAAATTTTTTTGAAAAAAAACTTACCGAAAAAATATTTTTTATGTAACTTCATTTATAAGAAATACTTCATAATTTGTAAAAATAATTTGAAAGAAAAAACAAGAACTTTTATACCGAAGTTTTTTTTAGTAATAATAGTAATAATCAATTTACTATTTGTTAAATTGCCTTTATTAAATACATTGCATTACGAAATTTCCGCAGTCAATGCAATTGTTTTATCTTTATTGGGCGGTTATATAACATTATTTTATTTCGGAAAAAATAAAGAATATAAAAATTTATTTTACGAAAAAAAAAGTTACTTCCGTTATCTGTTTTTATATGTAACTTTGCCGTTCGTAATTTCTTTTACTTCTACGGTTTTATGTCAAAAATGTACTGTAACGGAAGGAATAAAATTCTATTTAATAATTGCTGCTCCCGGTGTTCTAATCGGGAGCACGATTGCTTTTTTCTCAATGTTTGTTACCAAAAGATATACTTTTCTATTTTTCACGGGGTTATGGATTTTACTAACTTTGGGTTTTTTGCCGGAACTTTATTTCAATCCTCAAATATATTTTTACAATCCCGTTTTTGCATATTTTCCGGGTGTAATGTATGACCTGAATATAGAAATTTCGCAAACATTAGTATTATATAGAAGTTTGAATATAATTTTTTCAGTTTGTCTTATAATAATTTTAATATTAAAATATAATTCAAGTAAAACGAGTAAACTTATTATAATTACAACGGTTATAATTATTAATTTAATGTTCGGAATAGTGAAAAATAACTTGGGTTTTTCTACAACCACAACAAAAATTGAAAATAATTTGAAAGGATATTTGGAAACCGAGCATTTCAAAATAATTTATCCGCAAAAAATATCAGACAATGAAAAAAAAATATTAATTTTGAATCATGAGTTTTATTATGGAAAAATAAAAAAAATACTAAACAGTGAACCGGACAAAAAAATAACATCGTTTTTATTTACAACGGGAGCACGTAAAAAAGAATTATTTGGCTCCGGAAATGCCGATGTTGCAAAAGTCTGGCTAAATCAAATTTATTTGAATTACGATAACTATAATAATTCGTTAAAACACGAAATTGCTCATATTTTTTCCGGCAAATTTGCCAAAGGAATTTTTAAGTTTCCGGCAAATTACAATCCCGCTTTGCTGGAAGGTTTTGCCATGGCAATTGAAAATAACTACGATGATTTCGATATTGATTATCTTGCATTTCTTGCGTATAAAAATAATTATAAAATATCTTTACAAAAATTATTTTCCAACTTTAGTTTTTTTACAAATACAACATCACTTTCCTATATTTTTGCTGGTTCGTTTATAAAATATCTTTCTGATAAATACGGCTGGAAAAAAACCAAACAATTGTATTCGGTTGGTGATTTTAAAAAAGTGTATCATAAAAGTATTGGAACTCTTGGAAAAGAATACTACAATTATTTAAATAAACTGAATTTTACCAATAATAAAAACAGAGCAAAATTATATTTTGGTCATTTACCCTTGATAAAAAAAATATGTGCTCACGCAGTTGCAAAACAAACAAAAAACGCTTGGTTACTTTTTAGAAAAAAACATTATTCGAATGCAGAAAAAAAATTCGAAGAAATTTATAAATACTCCAATACATATTCTTCTTTAGTTGGAATAATTAAAACGAAAATAGAATTGAAAAAATATGAAGAAGCTAAAAAAATTTTACTAGATAAAATTAAAAGATACACAGAGTCCGGCTACTATTACAGTTTGGAAAATATGCTTGGTAATATTTATTGTTTGTTAAACGAATATACAGAAGCAACAAAAGTATTTGAAAATATAAAAAGAAAAAAGGTTCGGTTTAATTATACCAACACTGCAGAAATTAAATTGTTTTTAATAAAAAATTATAAAGAAAAATTAAAACAATATATTGGTAACAATACCCAAAAGAAAAAAATCTTAAAGGAATTACTAATTTCAAAACCTTCCGATGCCGTTTTACAAACCATTACCGAAGAAAAATTTTCATTGGAAGAATACCGAAATACATTAAAAAATATTTTAATAGAAACTACTGCTAAACATAAATATTTTTCGGATACATATTTTAGATTAAGTAAATTTGCATTAAAGTTTTCGGATTTCAATAACGCAAAAAGATATGCCGAAATTTCATTGCAAAATGTTAAACAAAAAAGAAAAAAAATTGTTCAAGAGCTTATCAAAAAAACAGATTGGGAAAGTAAGAATAAAAGTTCGTTAATAAATTAAAATAATTTATATTTGCAAAACAATTAAAATAAAGCGTTAGAAAATTATATTTACAAATGTTTGAGTAATATAAATAAAATTTAACCGTAAAAAAAAATGAAAAGATAATTTTCAAATTCTATAAACAGTACAAAACATGAATATACAACAATATATTGGGGAAAACCATTTTAAAATAATATCCAAATTGGCTAAAGCCGAACAAACCGAAGTGTTTATAGTAGGAGGTTTTGTTCGTGATGTTATTTTAGATAGAAAACGAACCGAGATTGATTTTTTGGTAATAGGAAACGGAACAAAATTTGCAGAAGAACTTTCTAAAAAATTAAAAGTAGCAAAAATTAACATATTTAAAAATTTCGGTACTGCACATTTTACATATAACGGAATTGATTTCGAATTTGTTGGTGCAAGAAAAGAATCGTACAAAAAAAACAGCAGAAAGCCCGAAATTGAAACCGGTACATTTAAAGACGATATTAAAAGAAGGGATTTTACCATTAACACTTTAGCCGTTTCGCTTAACGAAAAGAATTTCGGAGAGGTAATTGACACATATAATGCTTTGGATGATATAAAAAATAAAATAATAAGAACTCCGCTTAATCCTCTACAAACTTTTAATGACGACCCATTAAGAATATTAAGAGCATTCAGATTTGCCGCTCAATTAAATTTTAAGGTTGATGATAATATTTTAATCGCTTCCAAAGAAATGTCGGAAAGATTAAAAATTGTTTCACAAGAAAGAATTACGGATGAATTATTCAAAATATTAAAATCGGATAAACCGTCAATCGGCTTAAAGCTTTTACAAGAAACCGGCGTAATGAAAATAATATTTCCGGAAATTGCTAATTTGTCCGGTGTAGAACAAAGAAAAGATTTTCATCATAAAGAAGTTTTTTTACATACTTGTCAAGTTGTTGATAATATTGCTGAAAAAACAGATAACGTTTGGTTGCGTTTTGCCGCATTGGTTCATGATATTGCCAAACCTAAAACAAAACGATTTATTGAAGGCACAGGTTGGACCTTTCACGGACACGAAGAAATTGGAGCCAGAATGATGAAAGCAATATTTAAACGATTAAAACTTCCTATGAATAAACTCGGGTATATCGAAAAACTTGTAAGATTACATCTACGCCCGATTGCTTTGGCTTCCGAAAATGTAACCGATTCCGCAATAAGAAGATTAAGTGCAACCGCCGGAGAAGATCTGGACGATTTAATAACTTTATGCAGAGCGGATATAACAAGTAAAAATCCACAAAAGGTTTCCAAATATTTACGCAACTACGAAAACGTTATGGCAAAGGTTAAAGAAGTTCAAGAAAAAGATAATTTGCGTGCATTTCAATCTCCGGTAAGAGGAGAAGAAATAATGGAAATATGTAACTTAAAACCTTCTAAAAAAGTAGGTGAAATAAAAACGGCAATTGAAGAAGCAATTTTGGATGGGAAAATTGCCAATACGTACGAAGATGCAAAAAAATATTTATATGAAATAAAAGATAAATTTATTTGAAAATCGAATGCAAATAAGATTATCATATTAACGGAAACAAATTGGTTTTAACCCGAATTATGCAATAGAAAAACAGAATAGCTCTAAACTATTGTAATAAAAGAAATTATTCTAATGCAAAGCATTATGTGGAATTAAATTAAAAAATCTCTTTAACTTATTGCATATTAGAGTTTTATAAACAATTTATAATACTAATGAATAATTTGGGTTTAACATTCTACAAAAATAAAATAAAAAAATTTGTAACTTTTTCTAAAATCATTCGTCATAATAAACAAGCAGAAGAAAACATTAAATCAAATTTTACAAACGGGAGCTTTTTGATGAAAAAAATTTTTTTACCAATAATGTTTTTATTTTGTGTAAATGTTTTTGCACAAAAAAAACTTACATTGGAAAAAGCAATATCAATTGCATTGCAACGTAATTCCAATTTAATTAAAGGTACCAATTCATTGCTAATTAAAAAAGCGGAAATAAAAAATGCTTACGGAGAACTTTTACCTAATTTTAATTTAAGCGGTAGTTGGGATTGGCGTAGAATAAGCGATGACGGCGGTCAAAAACAAATTGGATATTTGGGAGAAATAATTCCAACTCCCGCAACAAAAACCGATACAAGAAATTATTCCGTTTATGCCGGTGGTCGTATTACTTTATTTGACGGTCTGGCCAATTATGCAAAACTTTCTCAAAAAAATAAAAATTTTGAAGCGGCAAAATTAAGTTTGGAAAAATTAAAACAAGACATTGTTTTTAATACAACCTCTTATTTTTATGCCGTTATAAGTAGCGGAGAATTGGTAAAAGTCCGTGAAGATAATGTTAAATTCAACCAAAAACTTTTGGAAACAATAACGGAAAAAAATAAAGTAGGTTCAATACCTTTGGCAGATGTTTACACACAACAAGTTCAACTGGGTAATGCACAGTTGCTTTTGATACAAGCAAAAAATTCCTACGAAGATGCAAAAAATAACCTGCTAAATTATTTGGCTTTGGATATTACGGATAATTTTGAATTTGTTGACCCGTATAAAAAAATTAGTAAAACTTTCGGCAAAAATAACAATAACTTAAACCTTTCGAAGCTAATCAAAGTAGCTTTAAATAACAGATTGGATTACAAAAGTAAAAAGCTGGAAATTGAAGCTGCCGAAGAAGGAATTACCATAGCCAAAGCAGGATTATTGCCGTCTCTTTCGGGCAGTTATTCTTTTTCTTCAAGCAGCGTAAAACCGGTAGATTTATTTAAACGTAGAGTATATAGCGTAAAACTAAGTTTAAATATTCCAGTGTTTTCAAATTGGCAAACCGAAACAAATATGCAATATGCGGAAGTTCAAAAATTAAATGAAATGGAAAACCTATCAGCATTGGAAAGAACAATAAAAATTGAAGTGAAAAAAAGTTATTTGGATTTAATTGCATCCGAAAAACGTTTGGAAGTAAGTACGGCAAATGTTGTTGCCGCCAAAGAAAACAGAAGAGTTAATAAAGAAAGATATAGTCTTGGTTCGGGAACCATTTTGGATGTATTGCAAGCCGACAAAGATTATACTCAAGCATTAACGGAAAATATTAAAGCAAAATTTGAATATCACACAAACAGAGACAAGTTAATGAACGCACTTGGCAAATTAGATTTTAAAAAATATCAATAAAATGTACTAAGGAGTTTACTTATGAGTAAGGCAAACGGGAAAAAATCGAAAAAAAAGCTCTTAATCTTCGGAAGCTTAGCTATACTAATATTAGCGGTTATATTGCTGGCGGTTTTCGGTGGTAATAAAGAAAAAATTATTTCCGTACAAATTGAAAAAGTTGAAAAAAGAGATATTACACAAAAAGTTACTGCTAACGGAAAAATAAATCCTATTGAAAAAGTTATATTAAGACCGGAAGTAACCGGAGAAATTGTTCAACTACCTGTAAAAGAAGGAGACCATGTAAAAAAAGGACAACTTTTAATAAGATTAAAACCCGATCAATACATAGCCAGACGTAATAAAGCGCTTGCAAGTTTAAATTATGCAAGAGCTACATTAAAAGAAAGAGAAGCTTCTTTAACGGAAGTTGAAGCCAAATACAGACGTGCTAAAGAATTGTATGATAAACAATTGGGAAGCGAAGCGGATTTGGAACAAGCTAGATCGGCTTATCTTAGAATTAAATCTCAAGTTGAAGCTCAAAGATCTTCTGTGATGCAAGCCGAAGAAAGTTATAAAGATGCTCAAGTGGAATTAGCCAAAACAGTTATTTACGCTCCCATAAACGGAACAATTAGCGTGTTAAATGTTGAAAAAAGCGAGAGAGTGCTTGGAAGTTCTTTTAGCCAAGGAACACATCTAATGACTGTTGCAGACTTAAGCACAATGGAAGCTGTTGTAGAAGTTGATGAAAATGATGTTGTTTTAATTTCTTTGGGAGACACTGCTTATATTTCTATCGATGCTTTTAAAGATAAAAAATTTAAAGGTATTGTTTCGCAAATCGGTAACAGTGCAAAAACTACCGGACAAGGAACGCAGAACGAAGTGGTTAATTTCGAAATAAAAATTAAACTTATAGACTTAAATGACAGAATACGCCCCGGTATGTCTTGCGATGCTGAAATATTAACCGATAAAAGAGAAAATGTTTTAAGCGTTCCTATTCAAAGCGTTACGGTAAGAGAACCCAAAAATGTTAATGATAAATCAAATAAAAAAAATAAAAAACCCGTGGAAGTGGTTTTTGTTGAAAAAAACAATTTGGCAAAAATGAAAAAAGTAAAAACCGGAATAAGCGATGATACATACATGGAAATTAAAAAAGGATTACAAGAAGGTGAGAATGTTATTGTGGGACCATACAGAGCTATTTCAAAAGAATTGGAAGACAGTTCCAAAGTAAGGATAATAAAAAAATCCAAAGGAAAAAAACATAAAGAAAAAAATAAAGACGAATAAATTTACGTTGAAAAATGAGAATAGAATGAACATAATTAAAATTGAACATATTGCAAAAATTTATCAAGTCGGTACCGAAGAAGTTCATGCGTTACGCGATGTATCATTAACCGTAGATAAAAATGAATACGTTGCAATTATGGGTCCGTCCGGTTCCGGTAAATCAACGTTAATGAACATTCTCGGTTGCCTTGATACGCCCACAAAAGGTTTATATGATTTTGCCGGTGAAAAAGTAAGCGAAATGAATGACGATGAACTTGCACGAATAAGAAATAAACAGATAGGTTTTGTTTTCCAGACTTTTAATCTATTACCACGCTCTAATGCATTACATAATGTGGAATTGCCTTTAATTTATGCAGGATTAGGTAAAGAAGAAAGACAAAAACGTGCAATTGATGCATTAAAAAGCGTAGGTTTGGAAGAAAGAATTTATCATAAACCAAATGAACTATCAGGAGGTCAAAGGCAAAGAGTAGCTGTTGCAAGAGCTTTGGTTACCAATCCTTCAATAATATTGGCAGACGAACCTACCGGTAATCTCGATTCGAAAACCGGTAACGACATAATGAAACTTTTTAATGAGCTTTACGAAAATGGCAATACTATTATTCTTGTAACGCACGAAGAAGAAATAGCTGCGCATGCCGAAAGAATAATAAGATTGAGAGACGGTTTAATCGAAAAAAATGAAATTGTTAAGAATAGAATAATACCGGAATAATATTATCCGAAAAATCGATTTAATACATAGAGGAAACGTATGAATAATTTTTTATTTCATCTGAAAGAAGGTTTAATAATATCGCTTAAAGCAATCAAAGCAAATAAAGCCAGATCGGTTTTAACAACTTTGGGTATTGTAATTGGTGTAACATCCGTTGTTCTAATGTCAACTGCTATAGACGGAATCGATAAATCCTTTCAGTCTGGTGTTTCCGCTTTAAGTTCTGATAATTTATACATAGATAAATGGTCTTGGTTCGGAGGGGATTTACCTTGGTGGAAAATGAGAAACCGCAAACCAATAAAAATGAATGACTATAAAGAATTTAAACGTTTGGCAAAACTACCGTTAGCTGTTGCTCCTTCAACGTTTGGCAATATGAATATCAAATTTGGTGATAACGTTGCAAACGGAGTTTTTGTTTTAGGAAGTACAAGCGAATATATCAATACTACAAATCTTAATTTTGCTTCCGGTAGATTTTTTTCTGACGTTGAAAGCAAAGGCGGTAGAAACGTTGTAGTTATTGGCAATAATATTGCCCAAAAATTATTTCCCCGTGGAAACGGTCTTAATAGAATGATTTCTTTAAAAGGTTACAAATACAAAGTAGTGGGAATTTTGGAAAAACAAGGAAGCTGGTTGATGGGAAATTTTAATCCCGATAACGAAGTGTTTATACCTATAGAATCTATGTTTAAACATTTTAAACATAGAAGAAGTTCCATTACAATAAATGTTAGAGCACCCAACAGTTCTATGGTAGCAGCCGTTAGCGAAGAAGCTAGAACAATTATGAGAAGAATAAGAGGGTTGAAATATAACCAACGGGATGATTTTTCTATCAATAAACAAGATGCTTTGTTAAAGAATATAGATAAAACAGTTAACGTTATTAAAATTGCCGGTTTTTTTATAACGGGTCTCTCCCTTTTTGTAGGAGCTATAGGAATTATGAATATCATGTTTGTTTCCGTTAAAGAAAGAACCAAAGAAATTGGAATTAGAAAAGCTATTGGCGCAACACGGAAAACAATATTAGGACAATTTTTAGCCGAAGCTTCTTTGATTTGTCTGTTAGGTGGATTGATTGGTTTGATATTGGCAATTATCGGTACGATGATTATATCACAATATAATTTCCCGGTTTCAATCCGTCCGTTTTCAGTATTTTTGGCAATCGGTATTTCTTTACTTACAGGTATTATTTCCGGATTGGCACCTGCATATACAGCGGCTAAAATGGATCCTGTAGATGCATTGAGGTATGAATAATGGAAATTATTAAAGTTGCACTATCTTCGTTAAAAGCAAATAAATTAAGGTCTGCTTTAACAATATTGGGTATTTCGGTAGGAATTTTTTCCATTATAACAGTTACAACTGTTATAACAATGTTGCAGCAAAGTATTGAAGAAGGAGTTTCAAGCCTTGGAAAAAATACTTTTCAGATTCAAAAATTTCCCATACAAGTTGGTGGAGGGCATCAGGCCAGAGCAAAATATAGAAATAGAAAAGACATAACAATTGAAGAATATCAAAAACTTAAAACCAAACTTAACGGTGATGCTCTTGCTGTTGCGGCTGAACAATGGGGTTATGCTAAAACCGTTGAGTACGGAAATAAAAAAACAAATCCGAATGTGCAACTAAGCGGTGTTACATTGGGAGCTTTTCCAAATAATAATTGGGTAGTTGATAAAGGACGTATTTTTTCCGAAAAAGATATTCAAAGATACGAAGATGTTGTGGTTTTAGGGCACGATGTTGTAAAAAAATTATTTACTTTTATTAGTCCCATAGGAAAATATGTAAAAATTGACGGACACAAATTAAGGGTAATAGGCATTCTAAAAGAACAAGGCAGTTCTTTCGGACGTAGCCAAGATAATTTCGCGGTTATTCCCATTACAACATTTCAAAGTTTTTACGGTAAAAGAAAAAGAAGCATTAATATTACTGTTAGTTCACATTCTAAAAAGGATTATAAAGACTTGATAGAAAAAGCACGAGGTTATTTCAGAACAATAAGAAAAGTTCCGGCCGGCGAAGAAGACGACTTTGGAATTTTTTCGAATGAATCTATAATGAGTCAAATTAACAACATAACCAAAGGTGTTAGAATTGGTATTGTTGCAATAGGACTTATTGCTTTATTAGCCGCAGGCATTGGTATTATGAATATAATGTTGGTTTCGGTTACCGAAAGAACCAAAGAAATTGGAATTAGAAAAGCTATTGGTGCAAGAAGAAATAATATTTTGGTTCAGTTTTTAAGTGAAGCTGTAATATTAAGTTTGATTGGTGGAATTATCGGAATTGTATTTGGTTTGATTGTCGGTAATTTTGCCGGCTCGTTTCTTCACGCAACTGCTGCAATACCGGTTGATTGGGTTGTTATTGGTGTTTTACTTTGCGTTGTTGTAGGTGTTGCTTTTGGAACTTATCCTGCTTACAAAGCCGCCAATTTAGATCCTATTGAAGCTTTAAGACAAGAATAAAATTGTTATTTAGTATTCATCATAAATTTTCAATATATTTTTCATCATTATAAAATATTTTTATCTCTTAATTTAGTTTCTGAAATAAATTTTCTCCGGCTTAATTTTACAATTATATGTAAGTAAAAATATTTTTTTTATTTTAAAAATAGTTCAAACTAAAGAGGTAACAATGGAAGACTTAAATAATATTAGTGATAATTTCGCACAAAAGAATAATGTTCCAAACGGTATAGCACCAATGGCAAAAGATATGAGATTTGTCGGTCTGTTCACCGTAATTTTCGGAGTAATTAATTCTTTATCCGTTATTGGAGCAATTGTTGGAATTCCTATGATATTTATGGGAATACGTATTAGAGAAGCCGCCGACCATTATGATTACTTTAATTCAAGCGGTGATATGAATGCACTTCAGAATGCGATAGATAAACAATATAAATATTTTAACATTCAAAAAATAT
>Ga0256841_1002458_pt1 | contig 14737 bp, 9 predicted proteins | sample 356308metaG_FD_185971 | JGI IMG/M metagenome (GOLD analysis project Ga0256841, IMG submission 185971) | Hydrothermal vent microbial communities from Mid Atlantic Ridge, Atlantic Ocean - 356-308 | ecosystem: Environmental > Aquatic > Marine > Hydrothermal vents | place: Atlantic Ocean: Mid...
AAAATGCCTCATTAAAACTAACATAAAATGCACCGGATTCTATTCCTATTCCATAATCTAATCTGATATTCATTCTTTTTTGCAGTTCGAAACGAAGTCCGACACCACCATTGGGCAGCCAGTATTCCATTTGATTAAACTTCGGGGCGACTGATCCGGTACCTCCCCAGACAACAAAGCCGAAGGGACCAAACTTTTCTCCGTTTGACCTTACCTTTCTCCGCCCGAACATATACCTGTATTCAGCAAGAACAAAAAACATATTGTTATCACGATAGTGTCCCCAGGTATATCCTCTCAGGTCAAAAGGAGTACCTATCATTGACATCTCTGTCCATGGCACATCGTGTTTACTCATTCTTGCCTTTAACTCCCAGGCAAGTGTACTCCCTTTTCTGATGATTTTTTGATACTGCCGGTAATCCAGTTCTGCCACCTGAAAAATATTATTACTTGTCGCGTGTTTTCCATAGGCCGTACCACTCAGTTCAATTAGCAGACCTTTGAATGCATTTTCCGGGAAATCCCGGCTGTCATACCGGAAAACCATTCCAAAGCCCGAATTTTTAATATCTGAGCCAAACTGCACAAAGTTCTCGTCTGCCGCCATCACCTCATTGATATCCGTGGCTGTCGTTTTATTTCTGTCATAATTCATTCCGAGATAAAAATTACGAAAAATACGATACACAATTTTAAACTTAAACTGCTGCCAATCACGATGATAACCTGTTATTTCCGTTGACTTTTTCCTCTCCCTGCCGTTTATATATCCCACACCCCAATAATTATCGGGCATATCCTTAATCCAGTATTCACCCGTTATTCTCAGTTTATCATCCTTGCCATAGATGTTTGCCCTCACACTAACCTGAAGGGAACCGTTTGTGCTATATGAAATTGAAAAAGGTAACGAGGAACGCGATAATATAGGACTGTCGGGTTTCAATTTAAAAGTAAACAGTCCTCCTGCAGAAAGCATAAACTGCATCTCAGGTGAATAGGACGGAGCAATATAAGGTGAAAAGGTTGATCTCCCATTGTCAAGTTTCCACTTTTTTATTGAATCCAGTCTCTGAAAAAGAGTTTTTTTCTTATAAATGGTATCTGTCTGAGAGCTTACAATAGAGGGAAATAAGAAAATCATCAAAAGAAGTACAAAAACAATCCTGAAAAAAAAATATTTTTTATCTTTCATCAAATTAATGTTTAACAATGAAACCGGCCGGAATCAAAATCACCTGAACACCCCGGTTGCAATTTGAAGGCAATATTATGCTGATGCCGACAAGATGCAAAACTAAACAAATATTTTATACCGGATATTTACACTTGAGAGTAATAAACCATCAAAATGAAACTGTCAGCGCCCCGCTCTCCATTACATCATAAAAATCAATTCCCTTTTCCTTGCACTCTTTCCTCCATAGTCTTAGTTTCCGTAATGAATTAGAAGAGTCAAAAATCACCTTTCCGAAATCAATGCTTGATAAAAGTTCCTCAATATGCACATCGGGATTATGACTTAATAGCAAATAATCAACCTTAACTTTATTGTTAACCGGAAACAACTCCGTTTTATCATCCACCACAAATAGACTTTTTGAATTGAAAAGAACAAAGTTATTGGTTTTCAAAATTTGCGGACTAACAATCTCTTTGTCAAGAGTGAGTTTCTCCAATCTCTTTATGCCGCTTTTCCACAGATTATTTCGGACATAAAACTCAAACTTCCTGTCATCCTCGAAAAAACCTGTATCGGCAACCAAAACTGCTTCTTTCCCGGCTGCAAATTGCAAAGCAGTTGTTTTATCAATATCATAAACAACAAAACTCCTCTGTTTCAGACTTTTATACTTTTTCAATGTAAACAAACCAAGCAATAACAATCCGGAAATCATAAAAGCATAAACGGACCATTTCCTTTTATTCATAAAAAATACGACAAGTGAAATTGTCAATCCGAAAATCAATATTACTTCTGTTGTGGTTATAAAAGCTCCGCGGTAAACCGCAAAAGGTAATCCCTCAATAAACTCAACCGAATAACTTAGGATTTTGAGCAAAGCCGATAACAATAACCCTAAAAACCCTGAGACCGGAGGGAAAAAAGAAGATGTCAATACCAGCATACCCGTGTAAATAATCAATATGGTAAAAGGAATTACAACAAGATTCGTTAAGAGGAATAACCTCGGAAACTGGTGAAAATAGTAAAGGCTTAACGGAAATGTTGCAAGTGTGGCGGCAAACGACACCACGGTTATTTTCCAAACGAAATCAACTATTTTATTACCGGAAATAAAAATCGTGTAAACGGGTTTATAAATCCACACTATTCCCGCAACAGCAATGTATGACAACTGAAAACCGACCTCCGTAATCAGGTAGGGATTTATAACCAGCAACACAAAAGCCGATGCTGCAATAGTGTTATAAATGTTTGAAGGCCGTTTTAAATTCAGGCCGAGAATAATAAATGAAAACATAGTAGCAGCTCTTGAAACGGAGGGTGAAAATCCGGTTATCAAAGCATAAAACCAAATAAAAAAGAGAAGCAATATTATCTTTACAATCCTTGCGGATTTCTTTTTGTTAAGAAAAGCAAGCAAGAAGTTCAAAACAACAAAAATAATTCCGACGTGCAATCCCGAAACACAAAGAATGTGCATTGCTCCGGCTCCGGCAAATGCTTGCTTCTGGTCAGCATCAAGATAATCGTCATAGCCGAGAAGTATTGCCGAAGCAACTGCAAACTCCTTTCCCGAAACATTGTTCTTTTTCAAAATTCCCAGAAACTTACTCCTAATGCCTATGCCCATTGACTTAACGGGATTTCCGCGGTTGCGGGCAAGTATTCTCCAAGAATCGTCCCTAACATAACCCTGATTGTATATCCCTTTGTTACCAAGATAACCGGCGTAATTAAATTCACCCGGATTATGTGGCGATTGAACCGTCTTCAACTCAGTGTTTACAACCAAAATATCACCATATTTTATTCCCGATGCATTGTTTCCTTTTGCAAAATACAGAATTATCTTACCTCCCGCTTTGTGCCATTTCAGCGAATCCATGAAACTCTGCACAGTAGCTATAACCTTCATGGATTTGGATTTTTCAACTACAGGCTCTTCAACTTTTACAATAATAAGTTTTGCTTTGGAAATGAAATGTGAAATGTTGTTTTTATCAAAAGCCGGTGTTTTTAAAACCGTAAGTTGATATCCCAAAATAACCAATAAAATATTCATAGCAATTCCCAGAATCCATCTTGACTTATATTTTACGCGCAATCGTTTGACAAAGACAATCAGCACAAAACCAAGCACCGTCAAGCTTATTATCCGAAAACTTATCCTAACGGGCATTCCCGAAATCAAAGCGATGATTATTCCTGTGGCAAAAGGAACCAGAAGGCGAAAAAACGGATATTGATGCCATATTTTCATTGTATTGAACAGGTTATAATTTCAGCTCCGGCTAACAAAGATACATCTTTTTTATTGAGTTTGGAATTAGATTCATTCTAAAATTAAAAATCTTCTTCCTGTTCATTTCGTAATGTCACGAATATTATTTAACTTTGCGGAAAAATAACAAAACAATGAAAACTTTATATATTCACGGATTAGACAGTTTCCCCAAGCCCGACAAACTCGATATTATGAAAAAACTGGGGCTTGACCCGGTTGCTCTGCATCTGAACTACCGGGAAAAACTCGGTGTTTATGAAACGCTGAAAGATGCGGCCATTCATAAAAACGTTCAATTCATAATCGGTTCGTCTCTCGGAGGCTATCTCGGTTTCTTGCTTTCTGCCGACCTGGGACTTCCTTGTCTTCTTTTCAACCCTGCTATGAACTATAAAGAGCATGTGTTTTATTCGGTAATGCCTGAGGTGTCGGAGTCAAAATGTCCGTACAGATTCGTTGTACTTGGAGCTAATGATGATATTGTCAAACCAAAAGACACAATAACAGAATTGAAAAAATATGAGGAAAAAGGGTTTAATCATCGCATTGTAACCTGCGAATGGCTCGGACATCAAATTGACCTTACAACTTTTGAAAGTATGATAAACTGGGCATTGGGAAGTCTTAAGGCCGAAGGTTGCCCTAATGTTTAAGAACAGAGAACTCATTAAGAAATTAACATATAACAAATATGGTTCTTTAGATTTCCTTAAGATTTTTTCCCTTATTTTGCAGTATGAAAATTTTGATCGTCGAAGACGAAAAAGCCTTATTGAGTACCGTAGGAAATTTTCTTACGAAACAAAGTTATATTTGTGAACTTGCGGAAAATTTTCAAACTGCCGACCAAAAAGTTTCAATTTATGAATATGATATCATACTTCTTGATATCACCTTGCCCGACGGCAACGGATTGCAGCTTTTGAAAACAATTCAAAAATACAATTCAAAAGCCGGAGTTATAATTATTTCGGCAAAAAACTCCCTCGACGATAAAATAAACGGACTTGACCTCGGTGCCGACGATTACATTACAAAACCGTTTGAGCTTGCAGAACTTAATTCCAGAATAAAAGCACTGATCCGCAGACGGCAATTCAACGGGTCATCACTTGTTGCTTTCAATGAAATAGAGATAAACACCGACAGTAAAGAGGTTACTGTTAAAGGCAACAAAATTGTACTGACAAAAAAAGAGTATGACCTGCTGCTGTTTTTCATTGTAAATAGAAACCGTGTTTTGACAAAAGAGGCAATTGCAGAACATTTGTGGCAGGACAATATTGACCTGGCCGACAATTTCGACTTTGTATATACTCACATCAACGCCGTTAGAAAAAAGATAAAGCAGGCAGGCGGCAATGATTATATTAAAACACAATACGCTATGGGATACAAATTTACCGATTCATGAAATTTCTAACTAAGGTTAACAGGACATATTTCATACTGCTTATCGCTATGTTTTTTTTGATTAGTGTGATCAGCTATTTTGTTATCCGGAAAATCATAGAAGACGAGGCGAAAGAAAACCTGACGGAGAGAGTCGCCGTAATTGAAAAAAGGATCAGGGAATCGGGAATCTTGCCGGACATTTATCCCATTGTTAAAGCCAGAAAAGTTGTGAGAACGGAAAATATTGCCAAACCTTTCGCAACGGTTTTCATCAGTCACGAAACCAACGACGAATATCAAAAATATATTGAATACCGCACCATTTCAAAAATTAACGGCAATTACTACTTAATCACCGTAAGACAGTCGGTTGTTGAGAACAAGGAATTACTTCTTACAATTGCAATATCTCTGTTTTTAATTCTCTTGCTCACTTTTACTATCACTTACTTTTTATCAAAAGGACTGACACGAAAGCTATGGTCGGATTTTGAATTCAACCTGACACAAATAGAAGATTTCGACTTTAATAAGAAGGAAAAACTGCTTTTGCGCAATACCAGCATAGAAGAGTTTAACAGGTTGAATTCCGTTGTTATGAAGTTAACGGAAAAGCTGGAAAAGGATTATCACAATCTGAAAGAGTTTTCGGAAAATGCGTCCCATGAGCTTCAAACACCACTGTCGGTAATATCGCTTCATCTTGAGGAAATTTTACAGGAAGATTTACCCCGGAACATTTCGGAAAAAGTTTACTCCGCCTACCAATCGGTTAAAAAACTTTCAAAAATAAATCAGGGATTACTTTTACTTACTAAAATTGACAACCGGCAATTTACAGAAAACGAATCCCTCAGTTTTATGGAAATTCTGAGAAACAAAATCGAAGAGCTAAACCCATTGGTGCAAAGCAGGCAAATAACCGTTGAAACAAAAATAATTGATGATTTTGTTGTTCTTGCAAACAGTCAGCTTATTGATATACTTCTAAACAATCTGCTCTCGAACGCAATAATCCACAACCTAAAAAACGGCTTTATTACAATCAAACTTCAAAAAGATAAATTTACAGTCTGCAATACAGGTAAACCCATTGGGTTTGACAATAAAACCATTTTCAAACGTTTCACAAAAGGCGATTCCGGCTCCTATGGGCTGGGACTGGCTATTGCAAAGAGAATATGCAAGGCTTCAGGACTTGATATTGAATATCGCTATGAAGAAAATAGACATTGCATTATCATCAGAAAAAATCAATAAAACTACCTGTCTTTAAAATTCCTTTAGATTTCAATTCTACATTTGCAGAAGCATAATATAAAGTTTCAAAAAAATGAAGAACTTATTGTTTATTTCCGTGTTAACAGGAATATTTTTCCTGACTGCCTGTGAGCAGAGAAAAGATGTACCCCAAGCTGTGAAAACGGCTTTTAATCAAAAATTCAGTAATGCAACAAAGGTAAAGTGGGAAAATGAGGATGAAAACGAATGGGAAGCCGAGTTCAGGATGAACGGCAAGGAATATTCCGCCAATTTCGATTCAAAAGGAAACTGGCTGGAAACAGAGTATGAGATTAAGAAATCGGAAATACCGCAGGCCATCCTAACCACTATTAAAAATGAATTTACAAGATATGAGACCGAAGAAGCCGAAGTGGCCGAAAATAAAGACGGTACCTTTTATGAAATAAAGTTTGAGACGGACGAAAAAGATATTGAAGTAGTATTCAAGGCCGACGGAACAGTTGTCAAAAAGGAATCAAAGGGTGAGGAAGATGAAGAAAACGAAGAAGGTGAAGAACATCATGGTGATGATGATGATTAAGGTTAGTTCCGGTAAAAAGGCTGCCGCATATTTTTGCGACAGCCTTTTTCATTTTAATACGCTTTGACAAAAAATTGATTTTGGTATGAGAATAATAATAACTTTGACTTTTGTATGGATTCATCTGACAATTTTTGCGCAGTCAAACGATATTGTTTATTATATCAATCAGGCCAAAAATAACAGTCCCCTGATTTATGAAAAAAACATCCGTAATGCGGCTCTTGATGTTGAGATAAAACAGATAAAGGCATTCTATACCAAACCTCAGGTAGCTTTAAATGCCGGGCTGCTGTTTGCACCAATCGTCTCAGCCGATAACAACAAAACCAAATTTGAGTTTGTTTCTTCAGGTGCCGATGATTATTACGGATACGACCTTGCTGTCAGCGATGGCGGTCAATATCAGGCTGTTGTATCGGTTGAGCAACCCGTTTTCAATGGAAAAAGGCTGGATATAGCATCTCAAAACATTGCTGTTACCAAACAAATAAATGAGACTGAAATAAAGCTTACCATTCACGATATTGAGAGAATAGTAGGATATCAATACCTCAGATGTCTTCGCTCGCAGGAAAGAGCGGAAGCCTACACAAAATTAACCGGTCTTGTTAACAACGAACTGAAGTTGATGAAACAGCTTACACAATCGGGAATTTATAAATATTCCGACTTTGAGTTGTTAAAAATCGAACTTCAGAACTATAGGGTCTTGCTGGAAAAAACCAAAGCGGAATTCAGCCAAAACCTTTCTGAGTTGAACATTATTTGCGGAATTAACGATACAACCGACGTTGAGTTGGAAAGCCTTGCTTTTTCATTAAAAACGCCTGTTGAACAATCATACTTCCTGAAAAAATATGAGCTTGACAGCCTTAAGCTGAACGCCATTCAGCAACTTTCGGAAATTAAATACAAACCACAGTTGAGTCTCTTTGCCGACGGAGGCCTGAATGCCACTTACCTGCCGGGTTATAACCGTCTTGGCTTAGGTTTCGGACTTAAGTTTTCCTGGACCCTGTTCGACGGGCATCAACGTGATTTGACAAGAGACAGAACAAATATCCTAAAAAAAGATTTTATCTTTAAAATGAACAGGTTTATAACCGAAAATTCCGTACGCAAAACAAACATTCTAAATCAGATCAAGTCAATTGACAAACAGCTGAAAATAAAATCGGTACAGGATAAATCGTACGATAATCTGATGAAAATATACAAAACGGAATTTTCGCAGGGAGAGTTATCAGCCGTTGAATTTGTAAGTGTATTACGTGATAAAGTAAATCTGAATCTGGAAATTATAGACTTGAAAATGCAAAAACAGGCTTTGATCAACACATATAATTATTGGAACTATTAAACTTGTAAAAATGAGATTCGCATCTTTCATATATTTAGTAACCGGCTTATTATTATTGAATTCCTGTACAGATACGGAAACAGCTAATGAGACAACAACACACTCCAAGGCACAGGTAAAGATCAGCACAATCAGAAAAGGCAGTATTGCAGATTATCTGGTTTTCTCGGGTAAAACAATATATCTTGACAAAACCAATTTAAAATCACCGATTACAGGATATGTAAGCAAAGTAAATGTAAAACCCGGTTCACACGTTAAAAAGGGAGATGTGTTATTCGAAATAATGACTCAGGAAGCATATATGTTAAAATCCAACGATTCGTTGATGAAAAATTTCAAACCCGTTATTGTTTATTCACCCGTATCGGGAATTATCAACCAACTGGATGTTGTAAAAAATTCGGTTTTCGTAGATAAAAATATGCGGATTTGCTCAATTGTAGATGTTAACGATTTGCAGGTAAAGGCTGAAGTCCCTTACGAATATCGCAAACTTGCCGCACCGGGTAAAAAATGTATAATCCTGTTACCGGACAGTTCTGAATACAATGCGGTGTTTTACAATATCTTACCGGAAATGAATCCCACATCCCAAACTATGAAGGTACTTGTGAAAATTCAATCGCAGACCTTAATACCGGAAAATATGATCGTTCAGGTACTGATTGACAAAAACGATAAAACGGAAAAGCAAATTCTTTCCAAATCTTGTATTATGACAGACGAATTAATGAAAGAGTTTTGGATTATGAAACTAATAAACGACACAACTGCAGTAAAAGTTCCTGTTAAGATTGGCAGGCAAAACCACAATGAAGCGGAAATTTTATTTCCGGTATTGAGTAAAGACGACAGGATAATCAGTCAGGGCGCTTACGGTCTGGAAGACACAAGTTATATTGATATAATAAAATAACAAATAGCATGAAAGGGTTGAAAGTATTATTTGTATCAATTATTTTTATTTTGGGATATCACACAGTGGTTGCCCAGCACTCCCTTCCGGATACAATGAATGCATTTAAGATACCGGAAAAGATAAAATTTGACGGAAAACTTACCGAGCCTTACTGGCAGCAAGCTCAGCATATAAGTAATTTCACACAACGTGATCTGAACTTTGGCGAACCTGTTACCGAGCGTACGGAAGTGGCCGTTTTATATGACAACAACACTCTTTATCTCGGAATTTGGTGTTATCAGAAAGATGCCTCGAAAATAGTTGCAAAAAACATGAACCGCGATTTTGATTATGAAACCGACGACAACTTCCAAACCGTGATAAGTCCCTTTGATGATAATCGTACCGGATACCTTTTTGTGATCAATCCTAACGGTGCAAGAGCCGATATTCAGGTTTACGGCGGAGAAGACGGCAATGAGGACTGGAACGGCGTTTGGGATGCCAAAACCACTGTCACAGATAAGGGGTGGTTTGCAGAGGTATATATTCCGTTTAGCACTCTGCAATTTAAAAAAGACAGTGTGTTGAACTGGGCAATTAATTTTGAAAGGGATATCGTTTCCAAAAACGAACAGTCTCTGTGGCAAGGCTGGTCAAGAGATTATTCCATTTATGCCGTAGCAAACGCAGGACGGCTATCCGGAATAAAAAATGTGGCTTATGCCAAAAAATTTGAATTTAAACCTTATGCTCTTGCCGGATGGAGCTTTGACAATGAGGATGGGAATAACTACCCGGTCAAACTTGGAGCAGATCTTAATGTAAGCCTTTCACCGACACTCAAACTCAATCTCACAAGCTATACTGACTTTGCACAGGTTGAGTCTGACAGAATACCGGTTAATCTTTCCCGCTTCGGCATCTTCTATCCCGAAAAACGGCAGTTCTTTCTTGAAGGATATGACCTTTACAGTTTTTATCTCGGCGACAGGAACAACGCCTTTTATTCGAGGCAGATAGGAGTCGAAAACCATAAGCAGGTACCTATTATTGCAGGAGCACGATTATTCGGCAAAATAGAAAAAAACAATATTGGATTCCTGAATATCCAGGAAGGAAAAGCCGATACCGTATCTTCAACAAATAATACGGTTTTGAGATATAAACGTGATATTGGCGTCCAGTCTTATGTGGGATTTATTTTCACAAATAAAGTAAACAACACTACTTCCAATCAGGTTTTCGGTATTGATGCCGTTTATCAGACATCCAAAATATTTAAAAATAAAAATTTAACGGTTGAGGGCAAGGTAACAACAAGCACCGAACACTTTGCCCTCCAAAGTAATGCCTTGACATACAGAATTTCCGTTGATTACCCCAACGACCTTATTGATAATTTCATGGCTGTGGGCAGCATGCAAAAAAACTTTAATCCGGAGTTGGGTTATATCAGGCGGACCAATTACGATTCTTATACGTGGCATTTCAGAATTTCACCGCGTATTTTAACTAAATACGGAGTTAAAAGGTTGCTTTTCAAACCTTGGGGATTCGTACTCTACAATACACATTCCACAGGTGAACTGGAAAGTTTTTATAACGAAACCAGACCGTTGGGAGCTGTTTTTAAATCGGGCGAACGTTTTGAAATCAATCTGATACAAAACTACGACAGGATTGACGACCCTTTTGAGCTTACCGATTCCATTTCAGTACCGGAAGGAAAATACTGGATGTATAAATATGAATTGCAATTCGAGACATACCAGGCACGTCGTATTTGGGCGGCATTATTCTATAATTGGGGAGGTTTTTATACGGGCAAGATAAAAACTTTCGAAGGTGAACTGGGTTTGAATGTTAATAAACATCTGAATTTCAACGGCGCCTATACTCTCAACCTCGTTGATATACCCGAAGGGAGTATTACGACAAACGAAGTGGCGTTTTATATGAATTATGCATTTACAACAAAGCTGAATTTTTCACTGTTTACGCAATATAACGATTTGGATGAAATAATGATTTATAATGTCCGTCTGCATTGGATACCCAAAGTAGGTTCGGACTTTTATTTTGTATATAACATCGGTTATGAAGAACAGATAAAACAGATTGAATATCTCAGGCCGAGAACCACTGATGTAGCTGTGAAGTTGGTGTACAGGTTTGTGTTTTAGATCAGATGATATTTTATGAAAAACTACTATAAGATATTCACAAAACCAATCCTCTTTGTAGGGATATTGATTTTTATTGCCGGTGTTTATTCTTTTACCCGGATGCAGACAAACCTGTTTCCCGCAGTACAATTTCCGCGGATCTCAATAATTATTGATGCCGGACAGCTTCCCATTGACAGGATGATGATAACGGTAACTCAACCCATTGAAAGCGCAGTAAAAAAAGTGAACGGTGTAAGGGTCGTAAAAAGTAATACAAGCAGAGGCAGCGCAACGGTAGAAGTTTATTTTGACTGGGGTCTTGATATATATTCGCTAAAACCACAACTGGAAAGCCGTATCAACGAAATTAAGAACTTCCTGCCTCCCGATGTCACCATCTCGGCAGAGGTCATGAACCAATCCCTGTTTCCGGTGTACGGATATACACTTGAAAACGCTGAAAAATCGGATGTTGACCTTAAAGATATGGCTGTCCTTATCGTAAGACCCGGTTTTTCACAGGTTAATGGCATCTCAAATGTGATAATTCGCGGCGGTAGAAACAAAGAATACATAATAGCACCCCTTCCCGGGAAAATGACTGCTCTGGGAATTACTCCACAGGATATCATCACTGCATTTGAAAATAGCAATTTTGTTGAGTCTGCCGGCTTGCTGCCGGATCATTTCAGAATGTATCTGACCCTGCTTGACACCCGTGTTCAGGATATGGAAGGACTTGAGAATATAGTTATAAAAAATATTAACGGCAGAATTGTTAAAGTCAAGGATATTGCTAATATTAAACTTGAAGAACAACAGGAGTTTGTGAAAATAAATGCCAACGGAAACAATGCCGTTATCATTGACCTTGTCAAACAACCGGGAATCAATCTTGTTGATTTCGCTGATGACGTGGAGGTCAAAGCTATGGAAATCAGAAAACTACTCCCGAAAGGTTACAAGCTGAAACCATATTATAATCAAAGTGCTTTTGTAAATGCAAGTGTGGACAGCGCCTTGCGAACAATATACGAGGGACTTTTGCTGGCACTGCTTGTTATTATCATTTTCCTGCATTCCTGGCGTTCCAGTCTGGTTGTTATACTCACCATTCCCGTTACCGTCGCCTTCTCCTTTCTTGTGCTCTATCTTGTCGGCATAACCATAAACATAATGTCACTCGGAGCCATTGCCGCATCGGTAGGTCTGATAATTGATGATGCTATTGTTATAATTGAACAGATTCATAAGAATCATGAAAAGCACCCGAAGAAGTCACGATATAAGGTGGTGCAAATGTCCATTTACTTTCTCCTTCCGGCAATGATAGCCTCATCTTTAACGACAATAGTCATTCACTTTCCCTTCCGGTTGATGAGCGGACTGGCAGGCAGTTTTTTCCGCATCCTTTCCGACACAATGCAATTAACAATGGTGGTATCCTTTCTCGTAACCTGGTTGTTATTGCCTGTTTTTCATATTTTAGTGGGTTATAAACAAAAGCTAAAACCTAAAAAGAAAATTGATGAGATAAGCAGAATATATCCGTTAACATGGTTTTACAACAAGCCTTTTTTCTCCGTTGCCTTTGTGATTATTTTAGGATTATCCGCCTGGTATGCCACAACAAAGCTCCAAACAGGCTTTTTGCCGGAGTTGGACGAAGGGTCAATAGTTCTGGATTACTATTCACCACCCGGGACGGATATAATTGAAACCGACCGGTTATGTCGTGATATGGAAAAGGTTATCCTGGCAAATCCAAATATTCAAAGCTACTCCAGAAGGACCGGCATACGTATGTCATTTCGCTCCCATCCTGCCAATGAAGGCGATTATTCCATTCAGCTAAAGCCTGACAGAAAAAAAACAACCGAAGAGGTTATCTCCGAATTGCGACATGATATTTCGGCAAAGGTACCGGTACTGACCATCGAATTCGGACAACGTATTGCCGATCTTCTCGGTGACCTGATTGGAAAGGCTCAGCCCATCGAAGTTAAAATCTTCGGTGATGATTATAAAAAACTCCAAAATATTGCCGACCATTGCCATAAGGTTATGGACAGCATTCCCGGAGTTGTAGATATTGATGACGGTCTCATTCCGGAAGGCCCCTCATTGATAATAAAGCCGGATCTTGATAAACTTGCCCTTTACAATATCAGTCTCACAAACTTCGACACACAATTAAAAGCAATTACAGAGGGCGTTCCGGTGGGTAAAAGTGCCGGCATACCGATGCCCAACCCCGACCAGGCTGCAATGACATCAGGACTTCAAATCGGGGATATTCAGGAAGGGCAGCAGATGCGACGTGTCAGAATGCGGTTTGTTGATTTTGCCGATAATGATATTGAAGTTCTTAATAAACAACCTGTCTTCTTACCCGACGGTACAACACGCCCCTTATCATTCTTTTGCACTCTTATCCCAGAATCGGGAGATGTAATCGAAAGCCGTGAAGACCTTAAGCCAGTGATCATTCTGACGGCACGTCTTGAAAACAGAGACCTGGGAAGTGCTGTTGATGATTTAAAATCGGAATTCGCAAAAAAAATCAATTTGCCGTCAGGATATTCCATTGAGTTCGGCGGTGCTTATTCGCAACAACAGCAATCATTTAAAGAGCTGATGATGATTCTTATACTGGCAACACTCTTTGTATTTATGGTGCTGATGTTTCTGTTCAAACGCTGGCGCATTGCATTCCTTATCCTTTTTGTTTCACTTATGGGGATAACGGGAAGTTTGATCTTACTGTATATTTTCAACATCCCGCTTAATGTCAGCAGCTATACGGGAATAATAATGATTGTGGGTATTGTTGCCGAAAATGCTATTTTTACGGTTTACCAATATACTAAAGACCTCAAAAATAACGATAAAGCGTTTGCCGTAAACCATGCCATTGCACAGCGTATGCGACCGAATCTGATGACAGCCCTCAGTGCCATCCTCGCGCTGATGCCTCTTGCCATAGGTATCGGAATAGGAGCTCAAATGCAACAGGCTCTCGCTATTGCCGTAATCGGCGGATTTGTCGTCGGACTGCCTCTCCTGCTCATTGTTTTGCCAACAATTCTGAGAAAATGGATATAAAACGGTTCTTAATATGTTTGTCGGCTGAAAGCCATACAAAACCGATTTTTTTCAGCTATCAATTTTATGGGTCAATTGATCTGAATTTAGATATCCTTATAAAAAACCAACTATTAACTAATGTTAACTATAATTTAAAATCAGCGATAATATTTTTTCATACCTTTGCACCCGTTTTTAGCGAACATTTTACGTTAATTATCGGAATAACAGAATATTAAAACATATAATTATGTCAAAAAAATCACAAAAACTTGTTTATACCTTTGGAGATAAAAAGGCCGAAGGTAATGCCTCAATGAAGAACTTACTCGGAGGCAAAGGAGCCAATCTGGCGGAAATGAACCTCATAGGTGTTCCCGTTCCTCCGGGATTTACCATCACCACGGAAGTCTGTACACTTTATTATTCGGAAGGAAGAGATAAAGTTGTTGATCTTATCAAAGCCGACGTTGAAAACGGGATCAAAAACATTGAATCCATTATGGGAACAAAATT